>FWPV01003198.1_pt1 | contig 37804 bp, 33 predicted proteins | sample 2228371 | NCBI WGS metagenome assembly FWPV01 (sample SAMEA103939776, study PRJEB20133) | metagenome | reverse complement strand
GGCCAAGGAAGGGAAAAATTTCTGCCGTATAACTGTAACTGCCGTAACCGACCAGAACTGGCATGTTCAGATGAAAGACCCTACCTGGGCCGCCAAAAAAGGCGCAACTTACCATTTTTCGATTTGGGCCCGCTCCGACACGACGCGTGCGGCGACCATCTCCGTTTACGGCGATGAATCCAGTATTTACACATGGAGGGCAAGCAGCACAATAAATCTGACTAAAGACTGGAATGATTATCATATGATATTCACATCGGACGTCGAAGGGAGCGGGAAGCTTAATTTCGCTCTTGTCGTCGGAGGCGAGGTAGGCGTATACGACTTTGACGACGCCGTTCTTGTGGAATATACTCCGGATCCTTCAAATATATATCCGAACGGAAGCTTCGAACTGGGCGGAGGCGGATGGAATTTATGGGTGAAAAAAGACGAAACCTCTACCGGAGCGGCAACGATAAGTTATCCCTCGGAAGGCGCCTTGTCGGGTAACAAATTCTGCAGAGTAAACGTAACTTCCAAACCCGCAGAAACATACGAAATACAGCTGCAGGACGGTTCATGGAAATGTGAAAAATGTTATATATATACATTCACCGTATGGGCCAAAGCCGATTCGACCCGCGTAATCACAATAGAGGCGCAGGCAGGTGCAAGTAGGGATTATGCGGGTTTTAACCGGATGGATTACCTTCTGACAACCGAATGGCAGCCATGCAGCCTCTCATACAGTACATACTTCGATGATCTCGAGGGCGCCGATTCTCTCAGTTTCTCGATTCTCTGCGGTGCGTCAACCGGTATTTACGATTTCGATTCTATAACTCTTATCAAAACAATCGATAGTACTATTGACGAATGCCATAAGATCATTACTAATAGAGGTAATGCCTTCGGCAGAGCGGATAGGAATGGCGTATTAGGCCGTTTTACAGTTCAGCTTGCTCCCGATTGTCTACAGATTACGTCAGATGAGGCAGCGGCGACGCCTTTTAAGGTTGATGTTTTGTCGATCCAGGGACGTCTGTTATCGTCTTATAATGTATCAGTAAAAGGACGCTCGTTTGACCTGCCCCGTCCGCCGAGCGGTAAATGGATAATAAGGGCAGGATCAAAAGGAAGCAATACGGTTATCGTTCCTTAAAATGATTTTATCATAAAATATCAATAAGAAGGCGCGTCTTTCAGAGTTATTGATGCGCCTTTTTAATTTAATTTCTTAAGGCCGAAAAAAACTTTATATTTATCTCACGGAACCTGATCCGATGGAGGGGCAATGAATTTCATCAAAATGGAAGGCGCCGGCAACGATTTTATTGTAACCCATCAGTTTCCCGCAGAAGCGATGAATAACATAGCCGACATCGCAGTCAGAATTTGCAATCGCCGGTTCGGTGTTGGAGGCGACGGCCTTATTTTGATTTTACCCTCCCGGCGCGCCGATTTCCGGATGAGAATCTTTAATTGTGACGGCAGTGAAGCTGAAATGTGCGGAAACGGGATAAGATGCTGCGTCGAGTATATTCGTCATATGTCAATGAGCGACTGCAGTGAGCTTGCTATAGAGACCGCAGCAGGAATTATATGCGCCGAACGAATACTGGAGGGTATTGTTCGTGTGGATATGGGGCCTCCGCGTTTAAAGGCAGAAGAAATTCCGGTAGCTTTATCAAAAGACCGCGTCGTCAACAGGCGGCTGAAAATCGCCGAAACGACCTTTCATATAACGGCGGTCTCCATGGGCAATCCGCATGCGGTTATATTCACCGATACGCTGACCGACGAACTGGTGTCGAAATACGGACCGGCTATCGAAAAACACCGTCTCTTTCCGAACAAGACCAATGTGGAATTTGTGAAGGTACTGTCGGAGGAGGAAATCCGCATGCGGGTGTGGGAACGCGGATGCGGCGAGACATTGGCGTGCGGCACCGGCGCCTGTGCGGCCGTTGTTGCGGGAATACTCAACCGTCTCCACGGCAACAGGGTTACGGTTCATCTGACGGGCGGCGATCTTGAAGTCGAGTGGAGCGGCGAAGACGCGGATCCGGTATATATGACCGGCCCGGCACGGCCGGTGTTCGAGGGAAACTATCTATGGCTTTGAAATCAGACTTTTGGGGAAAGTAAAAAACAGCTCCTCTTATACTGCCGCAGACTCTATCTCTCCATCTCGTAAAGTCCATAATTTATTTACTTCTTTTTGCTCCCCTCCGTTTTATATAGGTAATAAACCGCTTCGGCCCAGAGTCTTTGAATCGACGCGCCGCCCTCTCTGGTAGGGTGAATTCCATCCTCTTTCAATTCTTCGGGGTGTTTAAGAAACCAGTTGTAAAGATCGGGACCTGGGGTAAGGTTGTTCTTCTTTGTAAGGTCGTCGATAGCTTTTAGGAAACCTTCGTTGATCTGCCAGCCTGCCTTCTCCGGGTTTGTCGCCGGAATGCGGGCGATTATAGGACGAATCTTCCTTGTTTTGCATGCGTTAATCAAAAGCTGAAGGTTTTCGGTAAAGCTTTTGAGGTTGTCGGCAGAGCCGCCCCAGGCGTCGTTGGTGCCTATCTCTATTGCAAAGAAATTGACGTTCCCGGCGATATCCATGATTTTCTTAATGTCTGCCGCAATTCCGGCCGTAGTTGCGCATCCTATTCCTCCGCGAATGAAAGCAGGCGTCGCATCAGCATTGAAATCCTTTACATACTCCATCACATAATGACCGAAGTTTTTGCTCTGGATCGGCCCTTTGAAAGCATTCGCGGTTATACTTGTGCCTAGAAAAAACCATGTGTCGTCTTTACCCTTCGAAATATCGAATATCTCGATTTCGTCTATTTTTCCGCTTCCTTTTACGACGAACATCTTGACCCAGGAGTGATCGGCAAAATCGACTATATGGGCTCTTGCTGCAACAGTGTTTCCGGTAACCGAATCCACAGTCTTCCACTCTCCGTCGATTCCGTTCGTAGAGTTTCCTGAAATCAGTATTTTATAGTCGACAGGCACACCGAGCCCTTCTGCACAATTTGCAGATTTTGCTATGCTGTCAGACCACATATAGTTGGGGCTGTTCCATGTAAAGAAGATCTTCGACGGCCTGGGTTCGAGTTTTATCGCAATCCATGAACTGTCGCCTACGCTCCATGCTGTTTCTCCGAATTTACCGTTAACAATAGCAGCAGGAGAACCAGGAAAAGATGCATAGATAGGTTTGAACCTGGAAATCAGAGGGTTCGGCTGAATGGCGGATATGGGAATGTTTAATACCGTAACCCATATTATTACATATAGTCTGCTAAACATAAATTCCTCCTATCTTTTAGAGATGGGTAACTAAATAGTAAATTACTACATTTTTATCAGATCATAATAGTTTTTTTTAATAAATCAAAAGTTGAAAAGATCACGACTTTCTGCTGAACATAAAAATAACAGAAGCTGTAAGATAATATATAATTTCACGATTCAAACCGTGTCGATCAATATTTATTAGACTATTTTATGCATTCGGATTTTTCGTAGCGAGAAAAATAGCGTATCTGTTCAGTAAACCCATTGTGGTAATAGTAAATTTTCCATCTCCTATAGAATCCTGTCGACCTCACCCATTGCCTCCCCTCTCCCATAAAGAGAGGGGAATTTAACAAATACCACTTCCCCTTTCCTCTTTGGGATAGGCGTTGCTGTGAGCCTGTCGAACGGGGATGCAAGGTGACGCACCGAGCCTGCGGTTCCCGAGCTTGTCGAGGGACGGGATCGCTTGACTGGTACAAATTCACTCCGTGCTCTTCGTGTTCTCGGTGGTTTTTATTTTGTTTCTTGACTTGTGGTTAATATGTGTATTTTGTGAAATGATATGATTGAAAAGATATATAATTTCTTCGTGGTCTTCGTATCCTTCGTGAAAAAAAACACGAATCTTGCCTGATGGCAACCTGATATATTTATGTGCAGTGTCTTTTTCTCGTCATTTCTCAGCGTTGTCTGTGTTTTTATTTATTTATTGAAATTATATGTCATGAATAAGAAGTATAAGTTCACAGAACAGATACTATTTTTATTTTAGAAAGAACAATACTAATGTATAAAATAGGTTTAACCAGATAAGGAGATTATTTAAATCTGGTGTTTTTATATTTATTTTTTAAATGTCTCCTTTGAAGGAGGTATTACATGCAAATGCGTTTTTCGATTTACTGCACTGTTTTTTTTATTGTCGGTTTCGTGCTTATATGTATAGGCGCCGAGCGGACAAAAAATCCGATTGATGGAAAAGGAGGTACGGCAATGAAACTATCAAGTCCAGCCTTTGATGAAGGAGCTATGATTCCCGTAAAATATACATGCGACGGCGTTGATGTATCCCCACCGTTGAAATGGTCAGATGCTCCTGCGGGTGTAAAGAGTTTTGCTCTTATCTGCGACGATCCGGACGCTCCGATGGGAACATGGGTTCACTGGGTGGCCTATAATATTCCTCCAAATGTAAACGAACTTGCTGAGGGAGTGCCTGCGGTAGACACGCTTTCCGACGGAACCAGGCAGGGAATCAACGATTTCAGGAAAAAGGGATACGGCGGTCCCTGCCCGCCGGGCGGAACCCATCGTTACTATTTCAAACTCTATGCTCTCGATGCGACGATTCCCGTCGAAGCCGGCATGACCAAAGCAAAGCTGTTAAAGGCAATGCAGGGTCATATACTGTCGGAGGCGCAGCTTATGGGAAAGTATAAACGATAAGATTTCCTCACTCCCATTCGATGGTCCCGGGCGGTTTGTGGGTTATATCGAAGAAGAGGTCGCCGATACCTTCGAGCGCCGTCGCTTCGCTTATAATCGTGTCGAGGGTTTCCTTTTTAAGCGGCGTAAACCTGGCGGTCATGGCTTCCTGCGAGACGATGGGCCTTAAAACCACGCAGTTTCCGCCCCGGCGATTGACAAGGGGCAGAAGGACTACAGGCATCTGCCACACGGAGTCGTACTCTCCGCTTCTCTGAAGAGCGCGGGTTACGATGTCGTCGACGGTTCGCAGAAGCTCCAGCCGCTCAAACGTTACGTAGGCATTTATCAGGCTGTAGGACGAGGTTTTGTCGTCGGTCGTCAGGTTGAATACCACTCTATTTACAGATGGTATTGCGTTCGTTATTCTGGTCGAAAGCTCTTCCAATATATGCCAGTCGAGTTTGCCCTCTATAAGCGCCGGATGCGCGTAGGTACGCTCGTCGCCCTGCACTCCTACGCTTCGCAAAGGTAGAATGCAGCCCCGATACCCTGCCGACGCTGCAAGAGACTTAAGGCGTGCGTTGTCTTTTTGATTTATTGATTGCGGTTTACCGTCACTGCAGAGAAGCCTTACGCCGAGACCGGGCCCCGGAAACGGGTGTCTCCATACGATATCGCGGGGAAGGCCCAGAGATATTCCCAGTTGTCTTACTTCGTCCTTGTATAGCTGTGCCAGCGGTTCGACGACCTGTCCCCGCTTGATGAGTTCAAGGATCGGATCGACCCGGTTGTGGTGAGTCTTTATTCTGTCGGCGTGTTCGGTTCCCGCGCTCTCTATTGTATCGGGATATATTGTCCCCTGGGCAAGGATCCACTCCTGCGGATCAAGATCAAGTTCCTCAAGCGCCTTCTCCTTTACTTTAAGGAACATTTCCCCAATGACCCGGCGTTTCTTTTCGGGATCGGTGATTCCGGCCAGGGCGTCAAGAAAGTCCTTAGACGCATCCACGATCCTTATGTTGTCGAACCCGTGCTTACGCATATATTCGAAAACCGTTTTTGACTCCATACGGCGCATAAGACCGTTGTCGATATGAAGTCCCAGAACGCGCTCCTTACCGAAAATCCGGTTAAGAAGCGTGAAGGCCACAGTCGAATCGACCCCGCCGGAAACCAGTAAAAAAACCTTTTTGTTTCCGCATACGTAGGTTACCGAACGCGTAATTTCGTCGAGAAAAGCAGAACTGTTCCAGGTTTTGGTACAGCCGCATAAGTTTAAGAAATTGTCGAGTATCTTCATCCCGTGCGGAGTGTCGGTTACCTCAGGGTGAAACTGAAGCCCGTAAATCTTCCTCCTTTCGTCGGCGACCGCAGTATATTTACAATCAGGAGTAGAGCCTATGACGGTGAATCCTTCCGGAAGCCTCAACACCATGTCGCCGTGGCTCATCCATACCGGTTCGACTGCTTCCAGACCGTCAAAGAGCGGCGAAGGAGAAGCCGCAGTCATATAGGCAAGGCCGTACTCTCCCCGCACGCCGCCCTTCCCTACTTCTCCTCCCAGGTGCATCATTAAAAGTTGATGGCCGTAACAGAGTCCGAGCAAAGGTACCCCCATATCGATCAGCTCGGGATCGAAGCGCGGGCTGTTCTTATCGAGACAGCTGTAAGGCGATCCGGAAAGTATGACGCCTTTGAAGCGGCGCAATTCTGAACGCCGGGCGGAATTGGATACTATTTCAGAGTATACCCCAAGCCGTCTTATCCTGTTTGCAATAAGATGAGCGTATTGTCCCCCGAAATCCATGACTGCAATACGGTCTTTAGCGAAATCAATCTCGGAATTTTTCTTCAAAACCGTTTTCCTCCAAATAAACTTAAGTACTTATTGCCTGATAGATATAAAACTTTCTATTTTAAACCCGAACCGTAAATATAAAATATATCCATTATCAAGGAGTGTATGTAAATGGAAACAAAACATACCCGTCGTCATATTAAGAATTTTTTTATTAAGAAGTCTTTACAGTTCCGGATGATCGGGGGGGTTCTTATCACCATGATATCGGCTGCTCTAATTACCACCGGCATCCTTGCGTTCATTTACAATACGAAATCACAGCAGGGAAGCTTTTTTTATATGAGCAACGACGTCATGCAGGACCTCGAGCTGACAAGCGTTCTTGGAATCATTCTTCCGCCGATTGTCGCCGTTGAAATCATCGCCGTTCTCATATCCTTTGTTATAGGGCTTGTAAATTCCCGGGCGGTTGCCGTACCGTTATATAAGATAGAAAAATGGGCGATTCGTTTGAAAAACGGCAAATTGAATACCACCCTGGCGTTTCGCGAAGAAAAGGCCATGAGGGATCTTACAATACAGTGTAATGCGGTAACCGATTTCTTCCGCTCTCTGCTCACCGACATAAACGAACATGTCGACGCCATTGCCCACAAACCTAACGATACTCCTCTTGTAGTGCTGCATGTGCAGCGCATACGGGAGATACTAAACAAAGTTGAATTATAAATAAATTTAATATTTTTTCCCCGCTTCTATGCTTTCTCCAGTTCCGCCAGTTTTTCGAAAAGTTCGCGCTGAGACCGTGTGAGTTTTTCCGGCGTTTTAACATGCACTCTTACCAGTTGATCGCCCTGTTCCCGTCTGTGAAGTGCAGGCAAACCCTTACCCTTCAGCCGGAATATCTTTTCCGACTGAGTGCCTGGCGGTATTTTCAGGTTAACTTTACCATCTATTGTATTTATTGTTTTCTGTGTTCCTAAGGCAGCCTCCGAAAAGGTAATATCTATATCGCACAGCAGATCTATCCCGTGCCTCTGAAAGAACTCATGTTTCTTTTCCTGAATAACCACTATAAGATCCCCCGCTTCGCCGCCGTTAGGGCCGCAGTCGCCTTTCTGCGGGACATTTATGTAGTTGCCTTCGGATACTCCGGCCGGAATATCAACGACTATTGTTGTCTCATCATTCTGGAGGCCTGTTCCGTTGCATGCAAAACAGGGGTCTGCAACAACGGTACCCTCGCCGCGGCAAAGAGGGCATACGCTCTCCTGTATCATCTGTCCGAAAAATGACTGGGTGACATGCCTTATTCTGCCGCTTCCGCCGCATTTTGAACATTCGTTCTGTTTACCGCTTTTCGATCCGCTGCCGCCGCAGGAAGAGCACCGCTCCTTGCGTTTTACCTTTATGGTTTTTTTAGCTCCCGAAGCGATCTCCTCAAGAGTCAGGGGCAGACGGACCTGAAGGTCGTTTCCACGGACGCCTCCGGCCCGGCTGCTTCGGTGTCTTCTGCCTCCGAATCCGAAGAGATCCGAAAAAATGGAATCACCACCGAAATCATTCATGAAAGCGCGAAGCGCGTCGGAGAGGTCGAAACCTCCGAACCCACCTCCGAACCCTCCGAACCCGCCTCCCTGCTCGAAAGCGGAATGGCCGAACTGGTCGTATTGAGCACGTTTCTGAGGATCCTTCAGTACTTCGTATGCCTCTGTCGCTTCACGGAATTTTTCTTCGGCGCTTTTATCGCCCGGGTTTTTATCGGGGTGGTATTTTATCGCAAGTTTACGATATGCTTTTTTGATATCATCTTCGGTTGCATTCCTGTCGACGCCGAGTACTTCATAATAGTCTCTTTTTGCCATAGTTTGTTTTATCCGTTAAAGAAAGGAATATCAGGATCCGCCTTCTATTGAGGCCCGAATATTTTTACATTCTTCCGAACCGTCGGCTCCGTTCGCGGGCGCGATATCAGGTTTACCTGAAGAAACAATAACCTTTGCATGTTTGACGATCCGGTCTTTCAGACGATACCCTTTTTCATGAATATCCACAATATGGTTTTCGGGAATATCATTATGTGGCATCTTCATTAGTGCATCGTGAATCTCCGGATCAAAGGGGTCGCCTATTGCGGCGAACGGTACCAGACCGTTCGCTTTCAGTATACCGTCGAATTTATTGAAAAGCAACTTAATACCGTCGAGAAGCTGCTTATAATCCGAACCCTTTTCGCCGTGTGTAATAGCGAGTTCGAATGTTTCGCGCACGGAGATAAGTTCTATCATCAGCTTTTCATTTGCCGATTCTATCATTCGTTCGAACTCGCGCGAAGTGCGTTTTTTATAATTGTCGAATTCGGCCATAAGGCGCAAATACCTATCTGCGGCCGCTTTGATTTCATTTTTCAATTCATCTATGATCTCTTCCGGCGTTTTTCCGGGTTCAGGTGTATTCTCGTCTGCTTTATCTTCGGGCTGAAGCGAATCCCCGGTAATCTCTTTACCTTCTTCCTCTGCCGTATCCGTTGGCCCTTCGGCATTTTTTAAATCTTCGGACGTAACCGGTTTTCCGTCCGTAAGTTCGGACTTTGTCTGCGAATTTGAGTCCTGTGTCGTCTGACGGGAGTCATGCTCTTTTTTCTTCGACATTATATGCCGATCCTCCTTATCGAAGTTGAATGTTTTGTGAAAATATATTCTGCAGTAAGTTTATGCCTCATATAGTAAGTTCCCCCAGAACGCCTGCGGTGTATTTGACTAAAGAGATCAGTTGAGGATAGGGCATTCTTTTCGGCCCTATTACGCCGAGGCTTCCGGTCATATTTCCCATCATGTATTTGGTTTTGATTATACTGAAGGACGAAAGCTGATCGTTTCTTATTTCGTTGCCTATCGCTACCGTAACACGGTCGTCGTTTTCGTTCGTTTCGAAGAGATGAACAAGCAGATTTTTCTCCTCGAGTATTTCTATTACCGCACCTAACTTCTCACGGTCGAAGAATTCCGGCTGCAGAAGCACGTTCGTCTCACCTTCGGTAAAGACGTTTACGTTTGCGTCATCCTCCACCATTTTTTTTATCGAAGGCACAAGAAGTCGTACGCCGACAAGCTCGAAATCAGGAACGTCTTCATAAGCGTCGTCATCGGCGGTACACATCTGCTTTAGAGTCTTGCCTGAAAATTTTGCGGTAAGTATACGGCATGCGCACTCGAGTCTTTCCGCCGGGATCTCGGTTTCGAATTCCAGCAGCATAGTTTTGACTAATCCGAGAGAGAAAGCTATATTCAGAATAAACCGTTTTTCGCCCGCATTGAAAATATAGAGTTGTTTTAGTATTCCGTGGTCCAGTTTAGGCGCCAGAATAACTCCTAGTTGTCTGGACGTACGACTGAGAGCCTGAGACGCCGCCTCGAGTACAGTATGTATATCGGTATGATCGACCGAAACCACTGCATTTCTTATCCGTTCTTTTGTTTCATCAGGTAGTTCGGTAAACTGCATAAGACGGTCGACATAATAGCGATACCCCCTGTCAGTAGGCACTCTTCCTGCAGAAGTATGAGGATGAGTCAGAAATCCTTCTTCCTCAAGGTCGGCCATGATATTCCTTATAGATGCGGCAGAAAGATCAAAACCCTCTTGTCGCGATAAATAACGCGATGAAGTAGGTTCAGCCTTAAGGATATAATTCCTGACTATAGCTTCTAATACCCGATGCTCGCGTTCGGAGAGTTCTTCACTACCCATACCACCTACGCATAAACCACTCACGCCGCAGAGCTTCACGGCTCTACGGCATCAGCATATTTCTTAAGTACGTTACGCGATGATATTACATCATACCGCCCATACCGCCCATGCTGCCCATTCCGCCCATTCCGCCTCCCATTCCAGCGCCGGCAGGCGTCTCTTTTTCTTCCTTCGGTTTTTCGCTGATGATGCATTCGGTCGAAAGAATGAGTCCCGCAATACTTGCCGCATTTTCAAGAGCGGTGCGGGTAACCTTGGTCGGGTCGATCACGCCCGCTTCAAAGAGATCTCTGTATGTATTTGTAAAGGCATCAAATCCGTATGCGCCTTTGCCTTTTTTGACTTCGTCGCAAACCACCGAAGGCTCCATGCCCGCATTGGCTACAATCATCCTTAACGGCTCCTCGATCGCTCTGCGGATTATATCCACGCCGATCTGTTCGTCGCCTTCAAGTTTCAGGGAGTCGAGCGCTTTTCCGCAGCGGATCAATGCTACGCCGCCTCCGGCGACGATTCCTTCCTCGACTGCCGCACGGGTGGCGTGGAGCGCATCCTCGACACGTGCTTTTTTCTCTTTCATTTCGGTTTCCGTAGCAGCGCCTATATTTATAACCGCCACACCGCCCGCGAGTTTTGCAAGCCGTTCCTGAAGTTTTTCGCGGTCGTAGTCTGATGTGGTTTCATCTATCTGGCGACGTATCTGATTGACCCGTCCTTTAATATCATCGGCCTTGCCGCTGCCCTCAATGATTGTGGTATTGTCTTTGTCGATAACAACCCTTTTGGCTTTACCAAGTGAATCTATAGTAGTATTCTCCAGCTTGAAGCCTGCCTCTTCGGATATCACTATTCCACCGGTCAGTATGGCTATATCTTCGAGCATTGCCTTGCGCCGGTCGCCGAATCCCGGAGCTTTTACAGCAGCGATTTTCAGAGTACCACGCAGTTTATTTACAACCAGCGTTGCGAGCGCTTCGCCTTCGACCTCTTCTGCAATTATAAGAAGCGCCTTTCCCATCTGCGCCACTTTTTCGAGCAGAGGAAGCAGATCCTTCATGGCGCTTATTTTCTTATCGTGGATAAGAATAAGCGGCTCGTCCAGTACACACTCCATAGTCTCGGAATTGGTGACAAAATAGGGTGAAATATACCCCTTATCGAACTGCATACCTTCGACGACTTCAAGATTGGTATCGATACTCTTTGCTTCCTCGACTGTAATAACTCCATCTTTGCCGACCTTTTCCATAGCGTCGGCTATCAATTCGCCTATCTCCTTGTCATTGTTAGCGGATATGGCAGCAACCTGAGCGATCTCCTTTTTTCCGGAAATAGGTTTCGAATCCTTTTTAAGCTGCTCTACAATCACCTTGACAGCCTTATCGATACCACGCTTTATTGCCATTGCATTTGCACCGGCTGTGACGTTTTTAATTCCAAGGCGTGCGATTATCTGAGCCAGTACAGTTGCCGTAGTCGTACCGTCACCGGCAACGTCGCTGGTCTTCGACGCCACTTCCTTCAGCATCTGGGCGCCCATATTTTCGAATTTATCCTCGAGTTCTATTTCTTTTGCAACGGTTACGCCGTCTTTTGTTACTGTCGGCGATCCGAAACTCTTATCGAGAACTACATTTCGCCCGCGCGGCCCTAAAGTGGCTCGCACTGCATTTCCCAGTATATCTACACCTTTGAGCAGTTTGTCCCGTGCAGTAAAATCAAATGCCAATTGTTTGCTAGCCATTTTAACTCCTTTTTACGTTTGTTGTTTCTGAACTTAATAATTTCCTGATGAAATCAATGATTATTTTTATTATAATACAGCCAGTACATCGCTTTCTCTCATAATGAGATAATCGGTTCCGTCGATCGATACTTCGGTGCCTGAATATTTTCCATAAAGCACCTTGTCGCCCTTTTTAAGTGTCATATCGATCTTCTGGCCGTTGTCTGCAATTTTTCCCGGGCCTACTGCAACAACTTCACCTTTTTGAGGTTTTTCCTTGGCATTATCGGGAATTATAATTCCTCCGGCAGTCTTCTGCTCAGCTTCGAGCGGACGAATTATAATACGGTCCGAAAGAGGTTTTACATTCATAACTTCCTCCTGAAAAAAGTTAATTTGAGTATCTTGGAATTGTTAGCACTCAATCAAGTTGAGTGCTAAAAAATAGTTTTTTTTATTATCAATGTCAATAATTTTTATGGAAAGGGAGGGCTGAAAATGGTATACTAAACAGCGGTTATAACCTTATTGACCTATAAGATATAAAGGATATTCAAGAAAAAATGTTATAAAATACATAAAGAAGATTGTGATATGAGCCGATTCAATCTTTCCGACCCGGAAATCGGATTAATAAAAAAAGTATTTAAGTGGTCGATGGTAGTAAGCTTGCTTTTCGTTGCCGGAGCATGGTTTTATTTCAGATCGCAGCTTAATTCCGAAAAAATTAAAAGACCTTCGACGGGGATACTGCTGGAATCAACAGGAATAATTCCGATAGATATTGAAGCTCACCGGTCGATTGCCGGCCGCTATTTACAAATAGGGGCCCCTGAAAAGGCGTTGCCGCACTTAAAACGGCTGCATGCGCTTTTTAAAAAAGACAATTCGATAATACGCGAACTTGCCCGTGCTTCGCTCGAGGCCGGAAATTACAGTGAGGCGCTTGGTTATTATGATAAACTTCTGGAAACGGCGGAGCCCGACAGTTTTACCGCGGCAGAGTGCGCACAACGAGGCGCCGCTCTGTTTTATCTTGACAGAGCGGAAGAGAGCCGCAAAGCGCTTCTTGAATGCATCGAAAGATTTCCCGATAATGCCGAAGCTTACTGCTTTCTTGGTCAGATCGAAGCCGCAGGCGGTCTGCCCTCCGAAAAGGCGCTCGACTACCTGAACCGTTCGATTGCAATAGACTCGTCTTATGTCGAAGCATGGTATCAGCTCGGCCGGTACTATCTGCAGCAGAAAGTATACACAAAGGCGCGCGATCTTTTCCAGACTGCCGTTGCTATTAATCCTTTTCACAGCAAGAGCCACTCCCGGCTGGGTATGGTCTATTACTATCTCGATTATCCCGAACTTGCAAAAAAGTCTTACCGGACCGCGCTTGCCCTGAACCCTTACGACTTCAATACGCACTACAATCTGGGTGAACTGTTGTACAGCATGGTTGGAGATACGGTGGAAGCGCTCAAAGAGTTCAAGACTGCTTTCAACCTTAATCCTAATCTTTCCGAAGCTGCATACAAAATCGGGTTGATCTGCATGGGCAACAACATGAAAAAGGAGGCAATCGGCTATTTCGAACAGGCTCTAATCAGCTCTCCGGCCGACGTACGTATCCTTTTACAATGTGCGGTAGCATACGAAATGATAGGCGATAACGAGAAGGCGGTTGAGTTATACCAGAGGATACTCAATGTCGATGAACTGAACAGCATTGCCCGTCAGAAATTAAAACTCATTTCACAACGTGAATGATTGATAAAATGCAGGGTTTCCGTTGAAAAGAAGTTCAATGTATATTTTTTGTTTTATTGCAGGAAAAATAAAAACACTTGAATTTTTCGGAAATGAGATGTATTCTTTCTTTTATCTGAGCCGCAAAGAAGCAGGCGTCAACAAGTATATAAAATCTAACGGGGAACCGAATAAACTCGCCGGGAGGAAAAAAAGATTAGTAATATTACAAAAAAAGATCTGGTCGAGAGAATCTCAGCACGCACCGGACTTACTCAGGTGGATACAAAAATCGTTGTAGAGAGTTTTCTCGATTCGGTGGCAAACGCGCTTCAGCAGGGAAAAAATATCGAAATCCGGGGTTTCGGGAGGTTCAAAATCAAAAAAAAGAACGCCCGCACTGCCCGCAATCCGCGTACAAACGAATATATAAAGGTGGAAGAGGGATATAAGCCGGTTTTCGAGGCTTCGAAGGAGCTTAGAAACCGGGTAAATGCCGCCGCAAAGTTGGATTAGTTAGTCGGAAATTATCAAAAAATTTTATTAACTCTCTCTTTTTACTTCTGTTGATCAAGGAAAGTTATAATTTTAGTTGTAATAAAAACGTCAGTTGGTCTCTTTCCATGAAATTTCGGTTATAGTGTTTCTGACGCTAGTTCCGCAATATTGTGAGAGATGTGTAAGTATCTGGTTACTGTAACAGATGCGGGCAGTTCCCTTTCCTTCGAAGACTATTTCTGTTCCCTTTAGAACAACTACCGCGCCGCGAATTTCTACATCTCCGTTTATTTTATCCATTTCGTCGCATATTATCAGTCCTCTGAAGGTTCCACCATTTATTTTGAGTTTTGCGGTTTTCGATCCGTTATGTACTATAAGAATACCGCTTGCCCACTCTCCGAAATGGACCGGTCCCACGTATGAGGCTGTATCATAAATAAGACCGTGAAAATTCTCGTCAAGGGAAAAACTTGAAATTTTATATTCATCAAGAGCTCCTATCTCAACTCCAAGGAAAGCTTCCGGGGAATCGAATATGGAAGGATCGAGAGGAGTATTCTCCTGGGCCACGGTTTGATGGACGGCCATATTATTATCGTAAACATTTTTATTGACGGGACCCTGACCGTTTCCGCCTACCGTTGCCGACCCGTCTACGGTACAGGTGCCGGAGGTGCTTACCGCAAAGGTGCCGAGGCCTATAACGTTGCAGGCCGTGTCGTTATCTCTTCCGTCGATAGTGATATTCCCTTGAATCCTAACGTCGGCATTCGCGGTAACGGCCCCCCGGGTCGGGTTTGCGTTTATAGGAATCGCAGGACTGAGCAGAGCCACTACATCTATTATTGCGGTCTTTTTTCCGCCTGGAGTAGTTCCGACACTTCTAATCCATAGCGTATCAGCCCAGGAACTGGAGGTGTAAGAAACGCTGAATACCCCCCCTGCACCTGCTAACGGTTCGTTGGTATAGATTGTCATCTTGGGCGAATTCAGTTTAGGTCTGTGGATGTCTGCCCGGATATCTGCGTAAAACCGATCTTTGCCGGCCTCGGCGATATTGAGTGCCGAGACCTTCTCACGCCTCATCCAGCTTACCTTCGACGTATGTCCGGTTGCAAAAAAAACCGCGATAATGGTGATATTCAATATAATGGCAATCCCCACTACTGCAATAAGAGCGCTTCCCCGTTGGTTGAAGATCATACGACCCCTCGGTTCTAGTTGACGTTTCGTATATTTACCTCCACACTGTCCGACAGAAAAACACGGTTGTTGCCCTCCCCGATATGCCCGCCCACAACAACCGTAACCGTTTGGGCGTCTCTAATAGACGCGCCGACTACCGGAGTTCCGCCGGCATTTTTGAGTATCACCGCAATAGAATCTAATTTGGTTCCCATTGTAAACTGCACTCCGTTTATGTGCCTTTCTATCTTTTTCGGTGAACCTTGTGTCAGATGATAAGAAACCCTGGTCGCAGGATGCACGGAGGCGTTTGTTGTAAAGTTAGAGGTATTAATAGAATTACTAAGATATAAAGTGTCAAATCCGTTGCCATGAATGCCTATATTGGTAATTCTTCGGTACACTGTGTCGTGATTGGTTTCTGCCAGGCATACATATCCGTTTATTGAAAATGCCGAGGCGTTTTCAACGATAATGCTTATATCCGACGAACTTGCCCCGACTTTAAGTCTCGTAATAGTTTGTGAGTCATTCGAAAAAGAAGAGATAATATGGTTGGGCGGCTCTTCTGTAAGGTTGATATCGACTCCGTTTCCGGGCAGACCGTATCCGGCCATACGCATGTCCCGTTCTATTATGTTGCTTACGTTTACGATTTCCTGCTGAAGTTCAGCCTTCTGCCTTTCCCGAATGGAGCTTATAGTAATATATCTGTAGGTACGGTAAATTCCGGTAATGACCAGTGATGCAATAAAAAGCCCTATTGTCAGTTCCATTAATGTAGTTCCGGACTGTAAATTTAATAAGAATGGTTTTTTCATCTCAGATCGCCTCTTAATTCTTCGATATAATCGTCGAAAGAGTAATTTGATGATTTAATATAGGAACAGGCCATCTTACTGTACATGTGACTGTAGCGAAGTTCCCATCATCTTTATTCACATTCCACACTCTTTGATAACGATTTTCCACAATATCTACTGAAGTTGCTAGAGTATCGTAATTACTACGTCTGAACTCTTCGAAAAGTCGGTTTGCGGCCGCCGTGGCTGCGTTGAGATCTTTTGAATTGATATTTGATTTGATAATCGTAATTACGCCACCGTTAAGCCCTATCACAAGAAGCGCCATTATTATCATTGCAATTACCGCCTCGATTATCGTACCGCCTTCCTGTCCCTTATATGTCATACCCCCTTGCTCCGGATTTTTATTGTTGATAAACGATACTGTTCATATTATATTAAGAAGGAAAGGTAAAAAACGGAATTCTGATTTCCGGTTTTTGAATTATTACATGCTGTGTAAGGGAAAGATGTGCTTCTATATTTTCATGTCAGTAGAAAAGTAAGTATTTCATAATGCTTCCTGAAATAAGCAGCCAGTTGTTTATTGTTTGTTGTGTACTGAGCCGGGATGTTTCGTCTAGTGCAATTGCCGAAAACAATGTTCTCGTAATATTCGAATGCTTTTGAAAAACAGTTGAAAAGAAAAAGTACATGTTTTGCTCCGAATCCAAGGTTGCTGTGCCAGAGGTTGCGGAGCTGGCGGTCGCTGATCCTTAGATTGTCGGCCCATTCCGTTACTGAAGCGGGATGTTTTTCAAACAATATTCTTGTGGCAATATTGATGGTATCCGACGACCATTCGTTGAAACGGTGATTTACGATATTGACTAATGCCATTTTATTGACGGCCCGGAGAAAAAGCCCGGCATTGAATTCTTTTCCCTTTTCGAAAACTGCCCTTGCCCCCAGTTGAATACAGGCAGCGCCCTTCTGCGGTGAAGGGGAGCCGGTCAGCACGACAATGGAACTGTGACGGCCGTAGTGACGCAACAGATAGAACTCATCACCCTCCATGTCGGTTATTCCCAGATCAACGATACATACATGAAACCTTTTGCCGCTTTTAAGCAGTTCAAGTGCCCTGGCGTTGGTTGACGCAAAATAAACTGCATAACAGGATACGGGTTCGAATATTTCACCAAGCAGTTTAGAAGACAGAGGATCGTCTTCGACTATAAGAAGGTTAAGTGTCCGGTCGAGAAAGTCGAAATGCCCCCCTGTTTGCGGGGCCTCGGTCTTTTTTCTATTGATGTTGTTCAACCTTATAGATCTCCCATTTCCGTTCAAGAAACGGCATTTCTTTCATTATAAAGGTCCTTATTTGGGGACTGATCTTCGGCCACACGGCAAAGAGCGCCCTGTAAACCTGATCGCTTGTAACGAATGTTTTGCCCGGTTTATAGATATCGGGCAGCGAATCGTATCTTATCAAAAAATTCATTAAATAAATCGCATACTGATCGGTACTGATCTTCCCGGAGGCCAGATCGTCGTTAAGAAGATCGATTGTGTTTTTAGCGAAAGTCGTCTGTAGGCCGGAATCGTTTCCCGTAAGTCCGGCGCCGATCCTTCCGGTCATTAAAAGATAGGTAATACCGGTCGATATTACCGATAGTGCGACGGCGAGATAGATATAATTTGCCGTTCTTATATGTCGCCTGCGGTGCAGTATAATCGTCTTTTCAACGCTGCCGCCGTCGGCAAGCTTTTTTGCCATCGAATCTATAAATTTCTCTCGTGCCTGAATAGCTTTTGGTGTAGTTAATTTCATGCCTGCTTGACACTATCAATAATAACAACAGCAATAATAATAATCAAAACCACTTTATATTATTCAATTGTATCACAAAAGCATGGGTGTTTTCAATTTTAAAAGAAATGCCCTCGCCCTGTCATCTAAATAAGATGTGTTCTTTTGAAATCCTTCCTTCTTGACACCATTTGTCCTCTACCATATAATCATTAATCATTTTTTTGGGTTTTAAAAAGGAGCTTTCCCATGTACAGAGGGAGTCGGATTGCGATTATTGCCTTCGTTGTTGTCAAGGCCGTATCCGCCGGCGATATTATTGACAAACAAGAATTATCGGCCGAAATAAAGCTGCCTACTTTCGAGGCACGATTGGGAATAGGATTCAATTACGACCTGTTGCGCGATCCTCTAGACGTGTCGTTCGAATATCCGCGCGGCTATTTCGGAATGAATTTACCGCTTGAAAAGGTAGTCAACGTCAGAGATTACACCGGTTACATCAATCCGGCCGTAGATTCATTATTTTCCGACGGATCGCTTTTTACAAACGGAGACGATTTCAAACCGACGGCCGGAGCCCGACAAAACCCCAATCCTTCGATAACAGTCGACGTACCCATGCTGGGCGGAGTAGCCTCGTTTTCAAGCATAAAGAACTTTTTCATCCGCTACACAAATACTCTCGGAAATCCGGAACTGTTTTTTTGCCCCGATTCGCTTATTAACGGAGCGCAATTTCTGCTACGCGGAACCATAAACGTGCCCGTAAGTCTTACCGCAAGCTGGGAGACGATGACATTCGGATATGCGCTCGAGCTAAACCGGTATGTAAAGCTAGCCCTCAATCTTCACCGCCATGTTTTCATGATGGATCTGAAAGGTAAAATCGACGTCGATCTTCTAGGCTATTACAAAATAGGAATGCAGGATGTCTCGAATACCGGATTCGAGGCCCCTTCAATAGAAGGCGTGCTGGATTACGGCTCCAACAAAATCTACGGCGAAGCTTATGGCCATTATGAAGCCGAAGTATGGTCGCCGGCGCTCGCATGTAAAATCTGGCGCTTTTCGGTAATCGGTCGTTTCGGAATAAATACAAAAGCGAAGGGCGAATTTTATGCGAGATACTCTTTGCCGTTCTTTATAGATCCTGAGACTTTCGAACCGGTTTACGACTTCGAAGATCCGGAAGTCCTTAATAATTCCGAAATAAGACAAGGCCTTTTGTCGAATGCAACAGACAGTATAGTTTTTTCCAGCCGGAGAAAAACCGGCGATGGATATCGGGAAAGCGATCTTGTATGGAAAATGCCGACGGGTCTTACATTTGCATTCGATATTATTCCCAAAAAACTGAAATTTTCCTATTCGAAACTTTTCGGAGAGATCTCGATGAAATTGGACCGCATCGCGCGCGAAAAGACAGCGCTCGAAGCCGGCACAAGCCGAAAAGGGGTAAGAGATTCTATTGTGATAGATTACGGTATAGGAGTCGACCATATAATGGTGCTGCAGTTGAATCTTTTCAATAGTTTTCTCAATCTGGGAGTATTCGGAATGGATATACGCTACGGAGACAGATCGAATCTGTTGGGAGCAAAAATGGACGAGCTCGATATGCCGGTCAAACTCGGCAAAATGGCAATGCTTCCTATTCTGAATCTGGGCAGCGCTTTAGGAACCAAGATACAGCTACTTCTTGAATTGGATATACTTCCTTTACCTGCGTTCAAAACAGGGGTGTTTTATTATTTCTGAATTTCCTTGACTTAATAAAAGTTACTGGAAAGGATTACCGATGAAACTACGCCGTAAAATTGAGATATTGATAACAGGAATCACCGTGTTGGCGTCGGCACAGCAATCCACCGATTACATTATTGTCGAAGCGCCGATCGGAGCTCAGACCGCATCAAAAAAATTATGGGTAAAATGGACCGGAGCCTCGCGGGCCGCAGGTTATCCGGCTCCGGATTCCGGCAGAATCTACTACGACAGGTCGCCGGGAGGAGGCAGGATAGGCAACTACAGATATACGATTACGGTTCCTTATACCGATACGTCAATAAAATCGAAAGATAGTATCTGCGACAATATCTATTTTTCTCCTACATTGTCGGATCCGGTTGCAAAACGGGGTATTGCCTTCCGGGCGGCCGATCAGCCGGGTATGGGGTTCGGCGTATTCTATTGCGTTGTCGCACTGCCTCTTGCAAACGACACACTGGTTTCAAACGAATTCACTCTTATTATAGAAAGCCCTCAACCTGTAGACTGGATAGAACCCTCGGGAAAAATAACGAGCATGACGCCCGCTTTCAGATGGAACGCAAACCCGGGTGTGCCTTACTATCACATCATCCTGTCGGATGATATAATAAAAATCGACAGCTCGAGCGGAGAAGTAAATCTGCAGGGACTGAGCATCATCTGGCAGGCGATCACACCTTCAACACAGATGATATACGGAGCGCCGGACCCGTCACGCACAATAACCGCCGATCCGCCTCCGCTCTCCGCCGGACGTAATTATACCTGGGTTGTTCTCAACAACTACGGCAACCATCCGGCGTTTTCTTCGATGAAGGTAAAGCTTCCGCCCGGAGAATTTACTATAACGGGAACCTCTCTTAACAAACCGGAATGCATCTATCCGAAAAACGTCACTCTTTCTTCGGTAAACAATAAAAAAGTCTTTTTCAAATGGAAAAACCTGGATCCGAGTGCGAATACATATAAACTATATATTTACGTAGGCTCCGATTTTCAACAGATAAACGCTCAGCTGGTAGTGTTTCAGACCGAAGTAACCGCAAAGGGGAAAAGCGGGATTAACGAAACGGATTCCGTTGAGATCGACGTAGCTTCGGTTCTTACAAAAAATAAATACGTTTGGCGTGTTTTTGCCGTCGACAGTCAGGGCGTAGGCACCGCAGGTGATACCGTAGGGTTTAAATATGAAGTTCCCACAGGGACATTACAGATCTATACAAAAGAACAAATCGTAGTGGGCGGAGGCGGAAAAACCGATACTGTCGTAAACGCGGTGGGGCTTGTAGAGCTTAAACTCGAAGTGCTCGACGGCTCACTCGAGGCACCTCTTCTTTTTTACACCGACGTCAACGGCTATCTTGAACGGGAAAGGCCTGTCGGTGCTTACCGTATAACCGCCGTAAAAAACGAGTTCGAGGAATTGTCAAGAACGGTTATTATAAGAGTCAACGAAAAAACAACCGAAACTTTCTATCTCAGGCGTCCCGACGCAACGATTTTCGGGAAAGTGGTAGACTCTTCGGGAAAGGGAATCAATCTTGCCGATATTATCGGAGTATCCGACCGCAAGGATACCGTAAAAGCAAAAACCGACGCACTTGGTAACTTCGTTCTCAATTGTTATGCCGCAGACTGGAATATAACTGTCTCAAAAACCGGCTATCAGTCTGCTATTCCCAGAAAAGTCTCTGTTTCATCAGGCGAAAATTACTCTTTCGGAACCGTTGTACTTCAGAATAATCCGTTTACGTTGTCGGGAACCGTAAAAAACAGCTCCGGCCAACCTCTGATTGGCGTGAGGGTGAGAGTTTATAAAAACGGAGTAATGGTCGGAGAAGTCCCCTCCACGCCGCAGAACGGCACATTTTCGTTCTCGCTGGGTTCCGGAACCTACTCGATAACAGCCGAAAAAGCCGGTTTTACTTCGTATAACAATATTTTTGAAATCACAGGTTCCAGAACCGTCGATATTACTCTTTCCCCAGGCGCCGCGCTAATAAAGGGGTATATATTCGGCAAAAAATGGATTGAAGAACGACAGGTGATCGCTCCTATTACAAACGCCAGGGTCATCTTTACTACCGGGGATTCTTCCGGCGATTCTGTCGTCGTATTTTCTGATCCCACCTACGGCGATTTCAACGTCAGTTTAGCCGGAGGGAAACAGTACAGAATGTACTGCAGAGCCGCCGGCTTTGCACCTAAAAACATTCCGGTTGTCTTTACTGCCGAACCGAGAGAAACGAAAACTGTTTCCGACACCCTTCAGGGTCTTGGAATGATAAAAGGTATTGTTGTTATATCGTCAAGCGGCGTTGCGGTTAAGAATGCGGACGTAAGTCTGATAGACGCCGCCGCAAATACCATTGCAGTTTCCGGAAAGAGCGGCGCGGACGGCGTTTTTGAGCTTGTAAATATTCCCGACGGCATGTTTGTTTTCGGCGCCGGCAGGGAAGGACTGGTGCTCGACAGCGTGGGAGGAAAGGATACCGTAATTTTTTCGCGGGGAAAAGCCGATTGTCAACAGGTAAAAATTTATTTGAAGCCGGGAGATAAAATTATCAAATGGAAAGTAGCGGATGATATGTCTTTAAATGCAACCGTGAAAATAAATACGCCTATACGGAAAACGGTTTCCGTCTACGATTCGATAACCGGAGCGGGTGCGGGAAAATATATCGTATCCGTTATAACTAGAAGCGACTCCATAATCGGTCTTTCGCAGCACTCCTTTACCGTTGCAGATTCCGAAACCGTACATATAGATACAGTTCTGCTGGACGTCGTACAAATAATTGCCGATACACTGACTCCCAATCTGGGGAAAGTCTCGCTAAAGCTACGATCGCGAAGTTTTCTCGATTCCGCGGCGTTTTATTATAAAGATGCAGTTGCGGCGGCGTTCAGAACAATCCGTATAAACCAAAAGGATACGGCATACCTTTTTACCTTTGCCCCGCCGGCCGACGGCAGTACGATGCTCTGCTATTTCAACGCATGGAGGGGAAGCGACGTATACGGATCAGACAACGAGACCCGTGCCGTATATGTGGCGACGGATAAAAGCGTTCTGCGTCGCATCGAAATATATCCGTCATCGGACAGACTACTGTCTTTCCCTTCGAAATACAAGGCCGAGTTCGAGCTCAGATGTTATGTAGGTTCGTCTTTCCAACGCTATACCGAAATAGATTCCGCGGGAATTTCCTGGTCGTTGACTGATGCACAAGGGGTGACTCTCGGCGCCGTAAAAGGACTGAAAACGACCGTTACGACAGGCCCGTCGAAAACCCCGAATCCTGTCGTATTGACTGCCGCAATAGATACGAATAAAATTCATCTGGCCCCGGGAGTAGCTCCTGAGGCAAAGTTGTTTTTTATCGTCACAGGTTCGGCCGTAAAAACCGTCGAAGTTACGCGTATCGACGCGAAAAATCCGCATCCCATAACTACGGCTTCCGTCGATCAGGCGGAATTCAAAGCTGTCGGCAAGGATGAGAATGACAATACTCTTGACCTTTTTCCAGCCTGGTCGATAAATCCCGGCGACGCGGGAACGATAAGCAGCGAAGGCGTTTTCAGACCTAAAAGAAATTTTGCCGGTACGGTAAGAATACTGGCTTCGGTCGGTCAGGTATGGGGAGAGTACCGTCTTAACGAGAAGTCAAGACCGGGTCTTAACGTTCATTTTATGATAACCGACAGACCGACTCACGATACGGTAAGTAACGGAAAAGGCTGCAAAGTGATATTCCCGCCTCATGTGGTAAACGGCGCCGACTTCGGACTTCTGGAAATATCCGATATGCCTCTTGTCAATCAGCTCAGGCGGGGCTTGGCCACTGTCCGGACGGTGGATACCCTTGCTTTCGAAATAAGACAGCTTCAGAATGTCGCTATGAATCTAAGTCACGACAGTATCATTCTCAGCATTGACCTGCCGAAATCAAAGCAGAATCATTTAACAACAGAAAAACAAAGGTTCTCCGTCGCCGAATGGATTGAGGATAGTCTTAAATGGAAACCCCTGCCCAATTCACGCATTTCGTCCGACGGAAAAACGGTAAGCGCGGCGCTTACTCATTTCTCCCTTTACTGCCTCGTATACGAGCCTTCCGATGAATTGATACTGGATATTGCTCCCAATCCTTTTTCGCCTTACGTTATTCCGCATCATAATCCTTTCGATAACGAAGATCTCATGCCTCAGAAAAACGGTACATGTATCCGCGTACAGGCCGATATAGAGGAAGCACGGACCGAGGTCCGCGTTAGGATTTATAACATTGTGGGTGATCTGGTATGGTCGATGCTGATTCAGAATGCGGATAATCTTCCCTATTATATATGGTGGGACGGACGCACCTCGGAAAGGGATCTGATTTCTTCCGGAAACGATCATACGGTTGCACCAAAAGGAAAACTTATGTGTAGAAACGGACGATATTTTGCCGTGGTTACGGCTAAAATAAAAGGGAAAGAAAAGAGTCTGATGAAACATATGGTAATGCTGAAATAGAAAATAAGAAGCCGGAGGTAGCCGTGAAGTCATTAATAATTGTACTGTTTATCATTTCATCCGTATTGGCTGCGGGGGAGAATCCCCGCAATGAAGGGGAAAAAATCATAAAAATAGGAATACTGGATCTTGAAAAATACGGCCGTGCATCCGAAATGGCTGAGCAGGCGCAGACCGATCTTATCTCTCTTGTAAATGACGTGGGATTTTATAAATGTTTCAACCGGTCCGCCCTCGAGAATATTTTGTCTAAAGTAAAAAAGGAAATGCCTCTTCATTGCCGCGACCCGAAATGCGTTCTTGAAGTCGGAAAGACGGCTGGAATGGACAGAATGCTTTACGGAAGTATCGAATACGGCGACGAGCGATTCGGAATCCGGTTGACTCTTATAGACGTGCTGGAAAGAAAAACCGTCGAAACGGTAAATCTACAGGGTGCACCCGGGGTAAAGGCTTATGAGATAATCAAGGCCGCGGTTATGAAACTACATGGACACGAAAGCGCGGAAAGCGCTTCTATGGAGACATATTACGGCCCCAAGGTGCATAACGAAAGACAGTTTTTTATATCGTCCGCCGGAGTCGCGGGAGCGGCATTGATATATGGAGCCGTAAATTACTTTATCGAACAGAAGACACATAAATTAGAGGCCGAATATGTCAGTGAACCTTTGAGCGGGATAACGGCCACATCGGGAGTCGCGCTTTTTGCCCGTCCGGCGGCGCTTGCAAATGCGTATGTAGCCGCTTCCGACGACGCTTACGGGGTTCTTTACAATCCGGCAGGTATGGCCTGGATTTCGGGGCCGGGCGCGGTTATAGGATACCAGTATCGTTTCGGGCTCGATATTCTTGCCCTTTCATACGTCAACAAAGCGACGCGGGAGATAGGATTCGGTGAAGCTCTTCTTTACAGAGCCGACCGCGAGGGGCTTATGACCGAAGTCTGTTTTATATCGGCCTTGGCCTATAAATTCAACCGTACGCCCTCGTTCGTAAGACCTGTATCGGTGGGAGCAAACGTAAAAATATTGGGAAACCGCATAAGAAGCACTTCCGACGTCTCGCCCGGCGGAAGCTCTTTCGGAATCGGACTCGATATGGGACTTCTATGGGAGCTCTCCGAGCGAATTCGATACGGCCTTCTCTTTCGTGATGTGCCTCTTGTCAATTACTGGAAAAACGTTGCCACAGGCAGGCGCTACTTCGAACCGAATCCTTCAACCCTGCTGATGGGGGGCACCTTCCGGGCCGGATACGAAACCTTTCTGATCGCAGAGGGCCAGATACCACTTTACAAAGATCAGCCGTGGAAAATGGGGGGAGGCATGGAGCACGAATTTTTCAATTTTCTTATTCTACGGGTGGGGCTCCAGAGGGAAATTATGGCTCCATACGAGACCCCCTGGAAAATTACGGCCGGATTCGGATTCAAGGTAAATACTACCAAATTTGCGGGAAAGAACCTTTCGCTTGACGGCTCCTATGAATATAATACGCTGGGCGTATTCGACGTGATCAACGTATCGATGTTGTTTGATTTTTAATTTTCCAACTTAAAAGTCGATTACAAGCAACGTAATATCATCTTCGGGAGAGCTGTTTTTTCCGCAAAACTTTCTCTGATCATTAAGGATTTCCGACACCGCTTCCTTCGGTTGCGAGTTGATAGTAGATTCCGCTATCGCTTTCAACCGTTCGACCCCGTACATTTCGTCTTCTGAATTTTTTGCTTCTATCAGCCCGTCGGTGTAAAGCACCATCCTCAATGTATCGGGGGTATAGAACATTTCGGTCTCATGAAGCATCATATCCGGGAATACACCAAGAAAAAGTCCGTCGGCTTTTATAAGACTGCACGAACCGTTATGCCGGTTTATCATTAGAATCGGGCAATGACCTGCGGAGGTATAACGGATAGAATGGTTTACTGTATCGAGAACAGCGTAGAAAAAAGTAACAAAATGATCGGTCTTCAGTTCCGAGAGAAAAACCTGATTGATTTTCTCGAGCGTTTTCTGAGGCGAATGCTGGTTTTTAGAATAGGTCTTAAGAAGAATTTTTCCCATAGACATAATAAGCGCCGACGCCACTCCGTGCCCCGACACATCGGCTACCACCAGTCCGTATATTCCGCGTTCTATTTCGAAGACGTCGTAATAATCTCCGCCTACCGCATCGGCGGAAAGATAGTATGTTCCGACCCTGAAATGGGGAGTGTCTTCGATATCCTGCGGCAGAAGCCCCTGTTGGATCGTTCGGGCGTGTTCGAGGTCGCGGTTTATACGCGCATAAGCCGCCTGCAATTCACTGTTCATTTTTTTCAATTTATCATTGATTTTTTTCTGAGTGACGTTGGCCTTTTCCAGTTCGTCGAAGATGCGGAAATTCTCGATTACGATTCCGGCCATGGTAAGGCTTGCCGAAACGATTGTGATGTCGTCGCTTGTGATCGGAGTCTTGTGCGTACAGCGATCCATCCACAGCACGCCTTCGAACTTAAAGCACTCGCACGCAATACATGCTGCCCTGCGCTTGTCTTCGTTTTCCGCTCCGGCCAGCAATCCGCTGCCGTTTATACTCCAGCAGTACGGGTTATACCAGCCGTGTGCCGGACAAGAAGTTTTCTGACACGATTTCGTTTCCCAGCATTTCTTGTTGATTTTATTTACAAGAGGTACAACAAGATAATAAGGAGAGCCGAGAAGAGAGAAAAAAACGTCACTCTTATCGGGTTGTTCGACAAGAATATGTCTGTTCAGAAAAACCGCATCCGTAATATCTCCTCCCGAAAATCCCAGAGGAATCGATAACTCAAGTATAAGGCTTTCGTCGACCCCTACCGACGACTCCGGTTTCAGACGGAAATTTTCGCGATCGATAGAGAAGAGAATCACTCTGTCGAAATCGATAATTTCCTGCATCGCAAGGAGCAACGTCTTTTTTATATCCCTGAGGTTTGTACACGAATGAAGTACTTTTGTCAATTCATAAATAAGAGATGTATTTAGCAATTGAGCTTTAAGCTGCTCATTCTGCCTTCTAAGGCTTTGAATGGTCTGTTGTCGTTCGGAATCGTTTTGTCGGATCATATTAAAAGATTCTATCATTATTGATCATAAAGGAGAAGTGTTCTTGACTTTAAAATTAAAAAGAAGCATATTTTTAAATATTTTCAATTGAAATCAACGGTATTCCGGTTTATTTAAGGCTTGATTTTTTTACTAAGGAGACATATTGAATATCAAATTCAATAAACAGAAACAGGAACTGCGTGAGGACCCGGTTGTCGATTGGCTTTTTGCGACAAAGGAATTCATTCAAAAGAATTTAAACGGCATCATAGGTACTTTAGTCGCCGTTATAGTGATTTTAGGCGTTTTTTTTGCGTTCAACTATTATCGGAAATCCCATATGAAAAGTGCGCGCGAAGAATTCGGCAAAGCGATGGTGCTTTACAACGATCAGAAAGCTGACGAGGCGGTTGACCAGTTTCGTATGGTCGCCGAAAATTATCGCGGCACGTCCGTGGGTACAATGAGCGCCTATATGCTCGGAAGTATTCTCTACAGGCTACGCCGTTATGATGAAGCGATTACATGGTACGAAAAAGTGAAAAAGGGGAAGGATGTGGGGTTTATCAAACCGCAGGCATTGGAAGGCCTTGCGGCTTGTTATGAGATCAAGGCGGATACCACTTCGGCTATTAAGTGTCTTGAGGCGGCGCTGGCCGATGAGCGCCTCTCATACCGCAGGAATGCAATAAAATGGAAAATCGCTTTGCTTTCGCGCACGAATAATGCGGAACGCGCGAAAAAGATGTGCGATGAGATAATTGCCGATACAACGGCACAGGAATACCATCAGGATGCCGAATTTCTTAAGGCGTTTATTATCAATTCGCAGGCCGGTTGAATCTGTGTAATCTTGCAAACCCAATGATGTAGCCGCATCTTTTTCCGTGGGTAATATCAGGAAATAATTAACAATAGGGAGTCGTTATGAACATTTTATTGATGGACGATAACAGAAAACGAAGAAATCAGGTCAAAGACTTGTTGTCCAGAAGACATTCCGTCGTAGATTGCTTTACTTCCAACGACTTTATGGAAGAGGTTTACAAAGACGGTTATGATCTTTTAATGCTTGATATGGACACATGGAAAAAAGGATCGGCCATTTACCGGTATTTTCGTATAAGTAATATTCTTGAAAAAATTCCGGTGCTGTTATATAATACAAACAGTCAGACTACATGTCTTCCCGATCGGGCAAGACACGAAAACGACCGAATTCTGCCTAAACCTTTTGAAATCGAATCTTTGGTGGAGTCGGTGTGATATGTCAACCTTAGTCGTAACGATATATGGGAGAAGCGCCGGAAAAAACCCTTATTTTTACCGATTCGGACAGCGGCGGCGTGATCCATGTTGCAAATATCAAGGGAGGAGTCGGTAAATCCACAGTCGCCACCAATCTTGCCGCCGCATTTTCTCAAAAAGGCCCCTCTTTATTAATCGATCTCGATGTACAGGGAAGCGCCACGGTCGCTCTCGGCAAAAAGACAGGAGGCGGGAAGGGAACTTCGTGGGAACTTTTTTCAAGAAGATTTTCACGACCGCAACAGGATGAGTCCCGGTTCTCTCCTTTTTCGCGTTTTAAAAAGAACTTAAAAAATGCCGAAAAAAAGATCTTTGGATTTATAATAGGGAACGGGGATCTCGGCTCGATCGTAATCACGGTAAAAGACGGTCTTGATCTGATTCCGGCCGGGAACATGCTTTTCACACCGCCCACCCGCTATCAATTGAACAACCTGATTTTCAACCTCGAAGTCTGCCGTGAATATTACAAATACATCATCATCGATACACCTTCGGTATGGAACGGTCTTACCCGCACCCTGTTTCTTGCAAGCGACCTTAATCTGATTCCTGTTACGCTCAACGCGCTTTCGACGAAAAGTCTGAGGGAATATCTGAACAACATACGAACTCTTGCCCGTCAACATCCCCGTGTTCGTTTACGAATAGTAAAGAACGAGGTCTTCGGATCACAAGACTCGAAACTGATCGGAAAAGCCCGTACAATGAATGAAAACCGGAAATTCCTCGAAAATCTTTGTGAGCAGATAACATTTACCGGCGCAAAAAGCATATCCTATCTTCCTCAGTCCGTCATTTTCGATCTTGAAATTCCCGAGTCGGCCACGGTCAGGAGCGCTCAGGACAGAGGTGTGCCGGTTTACCAGTATCAGCATTACGGAAGAATCAATAAGGCTTTCGACGAACTTGCAAAAAGGGTACAGTCGGTCCTCAATTCGCCTCTATGTGAGATCCGGCAGAACAGTCTATATGTATCATTCGACAGATACAGAATTGTTCCGGCGATTGCGGTAATAATCTGCATATTCGGGAAAATGGGTATCATTCCCTCTTCTTACGCGCCGCGGCCCGTTGCCCCCCAGCAGGTGACAACCTCTTCCGGTGATGTATTTACTCATATTTTCAGTAACGGAGAATCGATAAACCGGCTTGCAAAATATGCAATCTGTCGTTTCAGGGCCAAAGTACCGTCGTGGCAGGAGGTTGACGAATACATCGACGAGATAATAGCGGTTCATAACCTTACACGGCAGGAAAACGAACCTCGCATTTCGAAATATTTGATTCCGGCCGGTACTGCAATCACTTTTTATCCGCCGATGGCGATTAAAAACGAACAGGAGAGCAACCTGAAGGAAGTATATAATTATTTTGTCGGCCTGGTTGACGATCCTTTTGCCTATATTACTGGCGATTGGTGTGAACGCGGCACCGGCGGCGGAAGACCGCATTACGGAATAGATATCGGAGCTAATCTGGGTTCACGTATATTCGCCCCGGTAAGCGGAAGAGCGGCACTCTCGTCCAGTAATCAGGCCGGCCGCACTCTGGGTATTGTCAATGGGGAAACAGTCATCTTCTTCTGCCATCTCGACAGAAGATACCCGGCAGAAGGCGACTTCGTTAAAAAGGGACAGGTCATCGGAACCGTAGGATTGACAGGCGTCACAAGCGGGCCGCACGTCCATATAGGCTATGGTATACGATCCCCGAATCGCGGCGATCTCAAGTTTGGTAATTACTATTATCGCATAACCGATCCGAAATTATTCTTTTACCGTGAGATGTATCTGGAGAAGTTTGCGGGAAGGTAAGTAGTTTATTATTAAGCAAAGAACAGTAGGATTTATATTCTCATTATTTTAAAACAATTGACTATAAACGGCGTAGAGAATTAATTTTTCTTTTCAAGGGGCTGTAGCTCAGCTGGGAGAGCATCAGGCTGGCAGTCTGAGGGTCAGGGGTTCGAACCCCCTCAGCTCCATAAAACTCCAACCAACCTCTGAAAAATATGCGGAGATGTTTGTCAGAGGTTTTTAATTTCGATTTTGTTGCATAGCTATTCAACATCTTTTTATTTTACAGCATTCCCGTCTCAACGATATTTTCAATCGTCTCGGATTTACAAAATGGGTTGGGGAATCGTTTCGGGTTTCTGATGCGTTTATTATCACTTAACGATTAAATAAGCAATTATTCTGGAGGACGCATGAAAACATATGACGCCGGATCAATACGCAATGTCTGTTTACTTTCCCACGGCGGGGTAGGGAAGACAACGCTTTTGGAAGCTTTATGTTATACTGCAAAAGCTACATCGAAAATGGGAAGAGTCGACCAGGGGAACAGCAATTTCGATACCCGTTACGATGAGAAAGAACGAAAAATGACGATTTCGATGCATGCGGCATTTTGTGAATGGAATAACGCCAAGATAAACATACTTGATTGTCCCGGATTTCTGGATTTTCTTAGTGACGCCCGTGCCGCCATCAGGGTTGTCGAGACGGCCGTCATTCTCATCGATGCGGTTGACGGCATTCAGGTTGGTACCGAAATAATATCGGGTTTTCTGGAAAACAGCAAGATAGCCCGAATGTTTTTCATTAACGGATGCGATAAGGAAAATATAGATTTCGAAAAGACGCTAGATTCGCTTAAAAACAGTTATGGTACCGGCGTTGCACCCGTTATTATTCCCATAGGTACGGGCTCTTCATTCAGGGGAATAATAGATGTAGTTTCCAGAGAGGCCTTCGAATATACCCGCGGCGGCGACGGCAGAGGCAAAAAGATAGAGATTCCTTCCGACATGAAAGAAAAAGTAGAGAAACTACGTGGAACGCTTATCGAATCGATTGCAGAAACCGATGAAGAGCTAATGAACAACTATTTCGAAAACGGAACGCTGAACGACGACGAAATTCGTAAAGGGCTTTCGAAAGGGGTTCTTGAAGGATCGATCTATCCGGTTCTTGCCGGCAGCGCTTATCACAATGTCGGAATCGATAAGCTGCTCGATACGACGGTAAATCTGTGTCCCTCTGCTGCAACCCGTACTACAATAAACGTCCTCGAGGGAGAGACGGAAAAAACAATCGAGTGCAGCGTTACATCCCCCACGACGGCATTCGTATTCAAAACGATTTCCGAAGAACACCTGGGTGAAATAAATATCGTGAGGGTTTTTTCCGGAAAACTTAAAACCGGAGTCGATATGTACAACTCCAACCGGAGGTCCTCCGAACGCATAGGCAATATGTTTCTTTTACGAGGTAAAGAAAGGGTCGAAATATCCGAACTTTTAACTGGCGATATAGGCGGTTTGCTGAAGCTGAAAGACACACATACGAATGATACCATTACAGAGAAGGGCGCTTCTTATCATTTCCCGCCCACACAGCTTCCGGAACCGCTGGTGGCCGTTGCGATTTCGGCAAAAGAGAAGGGCGATGAGGATAAAATCGGCACAGGGCTGGCAAAACTTCACGAAGAAGACATAAGCTTTACTTATAAATATCATTCCGACGTTCGTCAATCGATACTCTCCGCAATGGGAGATATTCAGCTTGACGTAATCCTCGATAACCTCAAGAATCGTTTCAAGGTTGAAGTGATAAGGAAACCGCCTAAAATTTCATATCGCGAGACGATTACAAAGTCGGTTAAATACGTTGAATATACACATAAAAAACAGAGCGGCGGCGCGGGGCAGTATGCACGGGTATTCATCGATCTGGAACCTCTTGAAAGAGGTGCCGGATATGAGTTTGTCGATAAAATTGTAGGGGGCGTGATAGACCAACCGTTACGGCCAAGCGTAGACAAGGGAATTCAGGCTAAATTAAGCGAAGGCATAATTGCGGGATATCCTATCGTGGATGTGAGGGTTTCGCTTGTGGACGGGAAAACACATCCTGTGGATTCGAAAGATATAGCTTTTCAGATAGCAGGCAGGGAGGTTTTCAAAAAAGCTTTCGAGATGTGCAATCCGATACTTCTCGAACCTATTGTGGATATGACAATCACTGTTCCCGAAGAGTATACAGGCGATATTATGGGCGACATGTCGTCTCGCCGCGGAAAGATCAACGGAATGAATCAGAACGGCAAATATCAGGTAATAAGCGCCAAGGTACCGGAAGCCGAAATTATCAGTTACTCGACTACGCTTAGATCAATGACCCAGGGAAGAGGTTTTTATACCAAAAAATTCTCCCATTACGAACCGGTCCCCTCGGAACTGGCTAAAAAAATAATAGAACTTTCCCAAAAGGAAGATGTAGAAACCGCCTGACCCGGGTTGATGAAAGTTGAAACGTTGATGATTCCCTCCGGGAAAGCTCAAGGTTACCGGGGGGATTTTTTATTTATCAGGAGTTCTTATGAAACGTCTGAGAACAATAGAATGGATCAACGGCGGCGTCCGGATCATAGATCAGACCCGCCTTCCCGGAGAACTGATATATGAGCGTATTACAGACGTCGAATCCATGGTCGGAGCAATAAAGAAACTGCGTATCCGCGGGGCGCCGGCAATCGGTATTGCTGCCGCATTCGGATGCTATCTTGCCGTAGCCGATTTCCCCGAACACGGCGGTAAGAACGATCTTCTCACACTGCTCGAAAAAAACGGCGACTTTCTTGCTCAATCAAGGCCTACTGCCGTAAACCTCTTCTGGGCAATCGACAGAATGAAGAAAAGAGCCCGGGAACTGGTTCAGATGGCGGAGATCCCTGAAGTAAAAGCCGGGCTTCTGGCCGAGGCAAATAAAATTCTGGAAGAAGACCGATCTATGGGACGTGCAATAGGAGAGCACGGAGCAAAACTTCTCTCCGGCGTAAATACCATTCTTACCCACTGCAATGCAGGGGGGCTTGCTACGGCAGAGTACGGAACCGCTCTCGCCCCTGTCTACGTTGCAGCAGAACATGGAAAAATAATGAAAGTCTATGTTGATGAGACCCGCCCCCTTCTTCAGGGAAGCCGTATAACCGCCTTCGAACTCAAGCACGCCGGCATTCCTGCAATAGTCATCTGCGACAACATGGCCGCCGTTGTCATGGCGCAGAAAAAGATCGAAGCAGTCATAGTAGGCGCAGACAGAATCGCCGCAAACGGTGACACCGCAAATAAAATCGGCACCTACGGCGTTGCCCTCCTGGCAAAAGCGCATAACATTCCCTTCTATATTGCCGCACCCTCATCAACCTTCGACCTGAAAATCAATAGCGGCCAGCAGATCCCTATCGAAGAACGAAACGAAGAAGAGATTACCTGCGGTTTCGGAAAACGTACCGCCCCTGAAGGCATAGCTGTCTTCAACCCTGCATTCGACGTCACTCCTGCTCATCTTATAAATGCCTTTATAACCGAGAAAGGAATTATCGGAAAACCGTTTAAAGAAAACATCAGAAAGATACTGGGGTAAAAGTTTCCCCCTTCCGGGATGTAATATCCATTCGGCCAGGACATTGACATGTTAAACCGATGGTATGGTGGAAAGGATTGCCCAGGTTTAAAGCTCCCTGCCCCACGGCCTTTTCACGACAGCTTCTGTAGTATCCTTTCAGTGAACCCATGCCTTCAAAAACCAATCGGGAAGTAACATGTGTCCGGAATGATCAACGCCGTAAACATAAAAGAAATCTTTTCCGGTATTTTTAACCACAAAGTCCGCAAAGAAAAGAAATACAAGAACACAAAGAAATTAAAAGGTATTTTATTTTAAAAACCTTTGTGATCTTTACGTAAAATCTTTGTGGCCGTTGCGGTTAAAAATATATCGGAGATGGGTTCACTGAACGGATACGATATTTTTTGCAACAAACAATCCTAATGCATAAAATAGGTTAATTGTTTCAAAATATATTATGATTTAAATCTAACCAACGAAAACTTGACTTTTAAAAACATTTTAATTGTTGTTTGCGGGGAGGGTTTGTATATTATTATGAAGAGTGTAGAATATGATTAAAAATAAATATTAGACCAACAAAAGGAGAATTCATGAAATTTGCTTTGTTATTATTTAGCATAACAATATTAGGTACACCTGCGTTGTCGCAGCAACAAAATATCTCAAATATTCAATCAACATCATTGCCGGATTCTTTACGTACAATAAATGACAGTTCAAATATTAACGATTCTTCAGGATCAATAATTTGGCCGAAAGTAACATATTCCTCAGGTTTTTGGAAAAACAGATATTATGTTGATGGAATTGAAAGCAATGTAAATGTTGCAGAAAAATATATTAGCCAATGCCAAGCATCGAAAGGCACATTAGCAAATGCAAAAGGATTATTTATATTAGCGCGTATTTTGCTTATTGCTGGGAATACCGCCATTTTGATTACTACAATGTCAAATATTAATACAAACCCAATGTCGAGTACAAAAAAACCAAATTATACAGGAACCTATATCGGAATAGGATTTGACCTTTTATCATTAATTCCATTGATCACAGCATTAAATAATTATCATAAAGCATTTGAAGAATATAGGAATAATTGCGGAAAATAAAGTTGGTCTAACAATATGCTAAAGCGGACTGGGGGGAGCACGTTAAAATGTATGGATAGGGGAAGTCAAAACTTTTGGTAAGGTTCTTACATTTCCAGCCGCTTAGCACTATGTAAACCGAAAAAAATCTTGCCGAAAAGTACGGTATATTGTATCTTATTCTGTACAATATATTTGTCTTTTAAAGGAATTATGTTTATGAAAAGAATTATGTTTACCCACGATATTCATCCGCTTTCAGAATTCCGATCGAATGTATCAGGTTTTATTACTCAAGTTCATAAGACTAAGCGGCCGTTAGTTATTACCCAAAATGGTAAAAGCGCTGCCGTTTTAATGGACGTTGGTGAATATGATAAAATAGTAGAAAAGATTGAATTAATACAGGATATAGAAATGTCATTAAATCAGATCAGAGAAGGCAAAGGAGAACCTCACGCGAATGCACATCAAAGATTGAAAATGAGATATTCAAAATGAAACTGATTTGGTCTCCTCTTTCAATTCAGCGGGTTCAAGAAATATCGGATTATATTGCTGAAGATAATATTAATGCTGCAAATAAATGGATCGATGACATATTTGATAAGGTTGTAATATTAAAATCAAATCCGGAAATAGGAAGAATTGTTCCGGAGATCGGATTACCAGACGTCAGAGAACTGATATTTGGAAATTATAGGATAATATATTTTGTTTCCAAGAAGCAGATTTCTATTTTAACTGTCAGCCATTTCAAACAAATACTTCCGACAGATGAAATCAGTTTCTAGCCCCAAACTTCGGCACCCTGCGAAACGGAAAAATAGTCAGGTATCTCCAGTTTTAGACCCTTAAAAAGATCAATCCATACCTGATAGTATTTGGCGTTTTTTTCAGGAACAAGCCGCTTCTCTACAATAAAATCAATGAATGTCATAAATATCCCGATTCTATATAATATTATTTATTTGAATAAAATATATTATGAGTTAAATCTAGCCAACGAAAACTTTAACATTAAAAACATTTTAATTGTTGTTTGTGGGGAAGAGTGATTATATTCTTAGTAAGAATGTAGAATATGATTAAAAATAAATGTTAGCCAATATCTAAGGAGGTAACTATTATGAAAAACTGCAATAAAATCTTTTTGATCGTAGTCTTCATGCTTGCCCTTTGCTCTACGGCTCTTGCCCAAGAGGATACAAAGGGATGCACGGATCATCCGTTCCTGATGCGTATGCCGCAATATTATTTATACGAGTGTCAGAAGAAGGATTTCGATGCCCAGGAGTTCTACGACCCTGTGACCCAAGGGAAGACTAAGGTCACGGCTGAAGGGAAGAAGTTCTGGCTCAGCTACGAGATCAAGACTGAGTTCAGGGACAACTCGCCGTCAGCCTTACAGATCATCCGTAACTATGAAACGGCCATTCAAAAGGTCGGGGGTAAAACTTACGCCTGGACCCAGATCGGTGGCGGTGAGCTGCATGGCAAATACTCAAAAGATGCCCGCGAGGTCTTCGTCCGTGTCTACATTAACAAAAAAGGCAATGCCTACACTCTTACGATCATTGAGAAAGAGAATATGAAACAGGAGGTTGTGGCTGATGCTAAGTTCATGGCTGAAGGTATCCACACGACTGGCCATGTAGCGATCTATGGAATATATTTCGATTTCAACAAGGCGGACGTCAAACCCGAATCAGACCCTGCCCTCCAAGAAATAGTAAAACTCCTCCAGCAGGATTCCAAGCTAAAGCTCTATGTGGTAGGTCACACCGATAATGTAGGTGGACTTGATTATAATATGAAGCTCTCACAGCAAAGGGCAGAAGCGGTAGTCAAAGAACTGGTGTCAAAATATAAAATAGATGGTTCTCGGCTAAAAGCTCTTGGGGTAGGCCCAGCCGCTCCAGTAACTTCAAATGATACGGATGACGGAAAAGCTCAAAACCGCCGCGTAGAACTGGTAAAACAATAAATTCATCATGATCCTTTCTATCTCAGTTAAATGAAGTGTTAGAGATAGCAATTGCTATGAGAAAAATATTTTTTATCCTTGCAGTGATCACCTTGATTTTGGGTACCTTTATTACACCGTTATTGAAAGTCTATGCAGGTGTCCAGCTGGAAGACCAGCTGGATGTCAGTATCGTTATGAATATTAAATGGGAAACGCTTCCGGAGGCTGGCGGTAACATTAAGGAGCAGGGTTCTTGTTTTATTCAAGCATCTGGAAAAGTGGTTAAATTTGAAAAAGAAAAGAAGAGACGCAGTCGGAAACAATCTTCTGCAGTAAGTGAGGAAATCAACTATCTTCCCCAGGGGAAGATGAACGTAACCTACAAATTCAATACTAACTATCATGACAGAGGTAGCCTGTGTGCTCAAGAGGAAGCTTCGGGATCAAAAGAAGTTAAGGGTAAAGATGCTCAAGTTGAAGATCCCGGCTTTGCTTTAGTTGCTCTGTTAGGAATGGCAGGAAAGGGAACCGCTCTCCAACTTTGTGGGGACATAAATAAAATTCAGGAAAACATATTGACCTTAAGGTAGGGGCCTCCTAATGACAATTACATGTTTTTGTTTA
>FWPV01003196.1_pt1 | contig 37828 bp, 31 predicted proteins | sample 2228371 | NCBI WGS metagenome assembly FWPV01 (sample SAMEA103939776, study PRJEB20133) | metagenome | reverse complement strand
TTGTCGTCTCCTCGACGACGACCTCCACAGTCTGACCGTCAGCTCCCACCACCAGTTCGGCTTCCACCACCGCGAGCTCCTCAGCCGCCCCTTCCACTGCCGCTAGCGACTCTTCGGACTCCGACTCGTCGGCGACCAAAGTTTCAGTAAGGGTCGGCGCAAGCGTGACCGGCTCCGGCTCCACCGGCACTACCAGAAGACCCCCATCCTCCCGGTACTGACAGGTATCCAGACGTACGGCGGTAGTCGTCCCATCTTCCAACTTCACCAGGAGCGATTCCTTTGCATAGTCGTACCCAGCGACTACTCCCTCTCCTATGGGCGTCGATACCGGCGTGCCTTTGGGGGGCGCTTCCTTGCGAAACTGTACATACTGCTCCTGCTCATACTTGAGGCAACACATGAGTCGCCCGCAAAGACCGGAGATCTTGCTGGGGTTGAGGGGCAGATTCTGCTCTTTGGCCATGCGGATGGAGACAGGCTCGTCGTCGGGAGGGAACAGCGTACAGCAAAGGGGCCTACCGCACGGCCCCAGCCCCCCCAAGAGGCGCGCCTCCTCCCGAGCCCCCACCTGCCGCAACTCGATACGGGTCTTGAGGGTCTTGGCCAGGTCGGCCACCAAGGCGCGGAAGTCCACCCGCTCCTCGGCTGTGAAAGTAAAAGTGATCTTGTCGCCCCCAAAAGAGACCTCAGCCCCCACCAACTTCATGTCGAGCCCGTGAGCCGCGATAAGCTGTCGACAGACAGCGAGCGCTTCTTTGCGGACGTTCAGAGAGGCTGCCTGTATCTCCAAGTCTTTGCCCGTAGCTAGTCGCGTGACTTTCTTGAGGGGAGCGGGCAATTCAGCGTCATCGATGGTATGCGGTGGATCGACGACCTGGCCTATCTCCGGCCCGTTAGCCGTCTGTACCACCACCTTGTCGCCGCGCGAAAGCTCGAGTCCGGCAGGATCGAAATAGTAGGTCTTGGTCCCGGGGGGGAAGACCACCCCTACGACAACGGCCACTGAGCAAGGGCCTCCTTGATAGCTCGCAACATGTCCCCGATGGCACCTCGGGCATCGACATTATAGCGGAGGCGTTCGCGGGTCCTCCGCACCGCTAGAACGGCCTCGGTATAAGCGGGAAGACCATCAGGCAGGGCCACCAGTCGCAGCTCCCCCAACCGATCCCGGTTCAACACCGCTTCTTCCGCGCCCACTGCGGTCAGAGCCAGATCGCGGTACCAGCCGGCGAACACCCGGGTCACCATGCTCAAGCGCTGGGTCCGCAGGCGACGCTGGCGCCGCTTGAGCAGCCTCTCGTGCTCTTTCTCCAACCGGCTCCTATCCCGGGCGTCGGAGGCCCATTCCAGCCGCCGCTTGAGCTCTTCTTTCATCTGGGTGGCGAGCTCCTCGCTTCCCTGCTCAGCCATGGCCAGCACCTCTTCTATGGCCACCTCTGTCTCCAACAGACCGGCTCCCGGCAAGTCCCGGGCCATATCAAGCAGCCGCTCACGCCAGCGCCGCACCTTCTCGTCCCGCGCCAGCTCACGCGCGTACTCCAAGTCGCCCTCTGCCACCCGCGCAAGGAGAGCAGCCTCGGCCGCGGGAACATCCCAGCGCCTCATCAGATCGTCGGCGATGACCGCCACCGGGACCGGGCGGAACTCGACCACCTGGCAGCGAGACACGATAGTCGGCAACATGTCTTGCGGCTGATCGGTGACCAGTAGGAAGTAGACGTGTCGAGGCGGCTCCTCTATCGTCTTGAGTAGGTGATTGGCCGGCTCCCCGTGAGCTCCTCGCTTCGACATCGCCTCGGTGATGACGTATACCCTAGCCCGGGAATCGGCCTCATAGGGGCGATAGGCCACATGGCGCGTGATACGCTCCTGGACTTCCTCCAACCGGTAGAAGTTTCCCTCCGGCGCTATCCATTCCACGTCTGGGTGTATCCCCTCTTGGATCCGGCGACAGGTGTTGCACCGGCCGCACCCCCCTTGTGGGCACACAAGTCCGGCCGCAAAAGCCGACGCCGCCTCAGTCTTGCCTACCCCCGTAGGTCCCGCCAAAAGGTAGGCGTGCACAGGCCCCTGCTCAAGCGCCTTGTCAAGCATGGCCACAGCCAGGCCCTGCCCGACGACCGCGGAGAAAAGGGGACTTTGCATTCTAGCCATACCCACCCGTCCGCCACTTGCTGTCACGTCCGCCCCCTCCCGTCCGCCGCAGGAAGTTCAAGAAGTTCAATGGCTGAACAGCTCCAGTTCTTCCTCGACCACCGCTTGCACCCTCCTCTGGACCTCAGCAGGATCCCCGGTGGCATCGATACGACGGATACGGTGTCGGTGCTGCACAAGAAGTTCCCGGTAACCCGCCTCCACCCGCCGATGGAAGGCCTCGTCCTCCGCCTCGAGCCGGTCCGGCACAGCGGCAAGTCGCGACGACCGCGCGGGCTCCTCCAAATCGAGGAAGAGAGTCAGGTCAGGGAACAAGCCCTGGGTGGCCCACACGTTCAGCATGATGATGTCATCGGCGCCAAGACCCCGACCGTAGCCCTGGTAGGCCAGCGAAGAGTCGAGATAGCGGTCACACAGCACCACCTGTCCGTCAGCGAGCGCCGGTCGTATGACCTCTTGCACCAGGTGGGCCCGCGCAGCCGCGTAGAGAAGGGCCTCCGCCCGCGGGGACATCCCCCGATATCGAGGATCAAGAAGGATGTCGCGAATAGCCTCGCCGAGTGGGGTCCCGCCCGGCTCCCGAGTCATCAGCACTACATAGCCTCGTGCCCTGAGCGCCTCGGCCAGTAACTCCATCTGCGTTGACTTGCCGCAACCATCCAGTCCTTCGAAGGTGATGAACACCCCCTTCAGTCCGGAGCCGAGGCCGGCCAGTGCCCCTTCCTCCAGCGTGGCGTCTTCCGGCGGCTCACGATAGGGCGCCCGGCCAAGATCAGAACTGCGGGGAGCCGCCTCGGGCAGAGGCGGTTCCGTAGCTGGTGGCCTCTCACTCATCGGCTTTTTCGCCCACAGCAGTGGCTACCGCCCGCCGAGTCCGTCGCCCGCTGCGCCGCGCCGTCCCCCCCGCTTGCTTCTCTCGATAGCCGTCTTTGCTGGGACAATCCGGATCAAGACATAAGACCCACGGTCGCCGCCCCCCCAGGATCTTGACTTTGGGGCTTCTGCACAGGGGACAGACCTCGTCGGTCCCGATGACGTCGCCCTTCTGAGGGAGCGGGTAGGTCTGATCGCATTCAGGGTAGCCTTCGCAACCGACGAAGCGCTTCCGACTGGTCTTGGAGCGGATCACCCGCAGCTTGTTCTTGCCGCACTTGGGGCAGTCTCCCAGTATGCGGTCATCAGTGATCCCCTCGTAGATCTTGGCGGCGACCTGGTCCCGGTTCCGCTCCAAGGCAGCGTAGGCTTCCCGCAGCAGGTCGCGGGAGAGGGCCACCACTTCCTCTTTGCTGAGAGCCCGCTCTGAAATCAGGTCCATGTCCTTCTCGAGCTCTGCCGTCATCTCAGGAGAAGCGATGCGGGGCGCGTGCTGCTGGATGGCTTCGGCCATCTTGATGCCCATCTCGGTGGGCTCTATCGGATTGCCATGCACGTAGCCCCGGTCGTAGAGATTCTGGATGATGGTGTGCCGGGTAGCCTTGGTACCCAGGTTGTACTTCTCCATGAGTTCGATAAGCGTACCCTGTCCGTAACGCGGGGGCGGTTGCGTCTCTTTGGCCTCGAGCTGCTTGTCGACCAGCAGGACCACGTCGTCCTTCTTGAGCAGCGGTAACTCCGAGTCTTTCTGCCGACTGTAGGGGTAGTAGTCGAGCCAGCCGGCCAGGACCACCCGATTGCCCCGAGCGAAGAACGGCTCACCGCTCAGAAGCAGATCGACCCGGTTGGACTCCATGACCGCTTCATCGGCCAGCGTGGCCATGAATCTACGAGCCACCAGCTCGTACAGCCGCCATTCCCGCTCGCCGATCTCCCCTCGCTTGAGCACCCCGGTCGGATAGATGGGGGGATGGTCGGTGGTGCGGCGGTCGCCACGGCTGGGATGGAACGTCTCCTTGGCCAACAGCTGCCCGGCTTCGCTGCCGAATTCTCCCTCGGCCAGCAGGGCCAGGCTGCCTCGCAGGTCAAGGGAGGCCGGATAGACAGTGTTGTCAGTGCGCGGATAGCTGATGTAGCCGGCCATGTACAGGTCTTCCGCGATACGCATGGCTGCGGCTGCGCTATAGCCCAGGGAGGTGGCAGCACTGGTGAAGCTGGTGGTGTTGAAGGGTGCCGGACGGGGCACCTTGCGCGATGTCTGTTTCACCCCCATCACCACACCGGACCCAACAAGCTTCTCGTAGATGGCTTCCGCTCTGGCCTGGTCAGTGAACCGCTCCTCTTTGTGCACAGCCGAGAAGCGATGACCGTCTGCCTCCAGCTCCACCTTGACCACCCAGTAGGGCTCGGGCACAAAAGCTCTGCGCTCCTTCTCGCGCTCCACTATGAGGCACAAGGTGGGGGTCTGGACCCTGCCAACGCTCAAGAATTGATTCCCCAGACGCGAGGTGGCCAGAGAGACAAAGCGAGTGAGAGTGGCTCCCCAAATGAGATCGATGTCCTGCCTTGCTTCTCCGGCCTTGGCGAGCGGCTCGGATAGATACTCGAGATGAGCGAAGGCCTTCTTGATGTCACCAGGGGTAAGAGCAGAGTAGCGGGCTCGCCGGACCGAGCGGGCCAGACGGGGATTCTCTTGGGCGGCCAACTCCAAGGCCTCCAGCCCGATCAACTCTCCCTCGCGGTCGAAGTCCGTGGCGATGACCAGGGAGGTTGCTTCCGCGGCCAGCCGCTTCACAGCACGGATGACCGACTTAGCCGTTTCGGTCTTCACCAGAGGAGCATCGATCAACGCCCGCGGCTCCACCTTGCGCCACTCAGCATAATCGGGCGGGAAATCCACCTGGACTACGTGGCCCTTGAGTCCTATGGCCACTGCAGGCTGACCGGACTCGTCGGTGAACCGGTAGTAAGGGACTTTGAGGAATGACTCCTCCTTGACGGGTCCTGCCGCGAGGATCCCCGCGATCTTCTTGGCAGCGTCGTTTTTCTCCGTGATGATGAGTCGCAATAGCTCAGCTCCTTGCCAGGATGCAATCAGAGATTTCGGTGATTTCCTAGAAGGTGGTTACGCCGACATCCCCATGCCGAAAGATAGCACGCCCAGGCCCGCGGGCTGACGGAAGCATTCACGAGGCCGAGACCGCGTCCTCCAACTGAGCGTAGATCGCGAAGACCCCATCGAAACCGGTGATGCGGAAGATCTTGAGAAGATAGGGGTCATCGAGCACGAGGGACAGTTGGCCGTCCTCCCCCCGCAGCTTCTGCTGAGCCGAGACCAAAACCCCCAAAGCCGTCGAATCGATGAAGTGGACCGCCCTTAGATCGAGGACCAGTCGCCCCCCTGACGCCCCTGCCTCCTCGAGAGCCTCCCGCAGACGGGGAGCCGTGTAGACGTCCAGGTCCCCCTCCACCTGCACGATAGCCACGCCTTCTCGCGTCTCGGACTTCACTGAGAGGTTCACTCCTTCACCTTCTTCCGTCTTTGCGCCGGGCCCTGCCCATGCAGCCCCGCCCCAGCTCGGTCTCCCTGCTGCCCGCTTTTCTCCCGCTGCCATCCCCCTTCACGGAACCGTGGTCGTCACTGCCGAAGACGAAGTGGTGGGACCGGTAGTGGTCGTGGTCGCGTTCTTGCTGAGCAGCTCCACCTGCTCCCTGATCACATCAGCCAACTCACCATTGGGAGCCAGCGTCAAATAACGCTGCCAAGCCAGGAGGGCAGCGCTTATGTTACCGCGGTCGCGCTGCACCACTCCCAATTTGAGAAACAGCTCGGGGTTTTCAGGGTCGACTTGAGTGGCCTTGTTTAGCACCTCGACCGCCTTAGCGTAGTCGGCGACATCGTCGCTCAAGTAGAGGTTGGCCAAACCAAGATAGACCTCGCTCCGCTTCGGGTCTACTGCCAGGACCCGCTCCAAGCTCTATGACGCCTTGAGCAGGTTAGCCCTACCCCCCAGCTCCTTGTAGGCACTGGAAAGCGCGATCAGCACTGTCACGTCGTTCGGATTGGCGGCGAGCTGAGTCTCCAGCGCCTTGATCTTGCCCTCCGGGTCTTGGAGATTGGCCGCATTGTCATTTCCGGCGCAGGAAGAAAAGGCCTCGGATATGTTGAAGCCAGCTCCGCCATAGCCGACCCCCATGAACAAGAAGCCTCCAGCGAACACTACCGCCAAGCCGATAGCGATCCACTTGGCCCATCTGTTGATCCGCCTACGGTCAAGCAGCAAGGGACTTCACCTCTTCTCGGCTCCCACCGGGATCCCTCGACCCCCTCCGAAGCCTTTCGCAGCTACAAACCCGACCTCTGCAGTCGCGGCTCAGAGATTATGCACTAATAGTGATTCTGCGGCCACCGCCAGCCAAGAACCCGCACCGGAGCGCGCAGTTCCGAGAGCGCGACCTCACCACTGAGGCCCAAGGCTGCGTGAGCGGCCCAGCTTGTCCCGAGCCTGGACCAGCTTGACCTCCAACTCGCGGGAGCTTTTAGAGGGTTCACGGGGTCCGTCGCCTCGGAAGATGACTCTTCCCGCTACCATGGTCAGCCGCACATCGGCGGCCGACGCGTGCCGTACCACCCGCTCGACGACCGTCGCCCCCACACTTTCCACTATAGCCACGCCTTCCCGCTCAGCCCGGCGCTCTGTCTCAGCGCTGCCCTCTGCGTCAGGTAGCGCCACCACCACCACGTCCGCCTGTTTGCCCTCCTCCAGACTGCCGACTCGGTCCGCCCACCCCAAAGCAGCGGCGCCGTCCAAAGTAGCCATACGCAGGACGTTCTCGGCGGTGACAAGCTTATCGAGCGACTCCGCCGCCCGGACAAGCGAGGCGGACACATTGAGGGCGGCCCGCATCTCCGCGAACAGATCGAGGTCATCATTGGAGGCCAGGCTGTCCGTCCCTAGTCCCACTTTCACCCCCCGCGCACACATGGCCGCCACGGGAGCCAGTCCGCAGCGCAGACGTAGGTTGGAGCGAGGACAGTGCGCGACCGCTGCTCCCGAGCCGCCCAGCAGCGCCAGGTCCTCTGCGTCCACTTGCACTGCATGCACGACCAGAGTCAGGGGGCCAAGAGCTCCCGCCGCGGCCACATAGCGCACCGGGCTCACCCCTGGTGCTCGCCACAGTTTGCCGTTCCCCAGTTGGGCAAGCCGATAAGCCCGCGCGATGCTCCCAGTGCCTCTGGTGAGTAGCTCGACCTCTGCGGGAGACTCCGCTACATGAGTGGCGAGGCGCAGACCGGTGCGGCGCGCGAAGCGCGCCGCCTCCCGATAAAGCCGAGGCGACACCGTGTAGGGAGCGTGGGGCGAGACCCCAGGCTCCACCAGGCTTCCGCCCTCTTCTTGGATGTCTTCCAGCTGCTCCTCCAGTCTCCGCATCTTCTCGGGAAGGCCGGCATCATCCAGCCCGAAGACCTCTTGATGGACGCGCGCGCGCAGCCCGACCTCTCGGGCTGCGCGCGCCACCACCCGCCCGTCAAACGCACAGTCGGCGACGGTGGTGACCCCAGAGCGCGCACACTCTCGTGCCCCCCACAGCGCCGACACCTCATAATCGGCCGGGGCCAGCCTGCGTCTGGCAAGCAACAGGCGGAGCATCCAGAGTCCGAACCCGCTGGGGGGAGCGAAGCCCTTGAGGACCGAGTACTCAAGATGCGTGTGTACATTGACCAGGCCGGGAAGGAGCGCACAGCCCGGAAAGGTCTGGACCTCGTCCTGCGGAAAGCGAGCCCGCAGCTCTGCCGCCTCTCCGACCGCAGCGACTAATCCGTCCTCTACCCGCACGCCGCCGTGCGGCACCGGCGGCCTGCTCACGGGGATGACCCAGTCGGCCAAGAGCAACACGCTTCCAGCCTATCATTCGGGCCGCACCGAGACCTGCACCCCGCTTTCCCCCGACCGGCCCCAGCAGTCGGCAAATCAGCCTAGGAAAGTGGCGAAGACCTCGGTGACAGCGTCCCACAAGCGGGCCGGGAGCACCCCGATCACCACCGTGGCGATCGCACACACAGCCAGAGCCACCGCAGCCCCGCCCCTTAGCGGTCGGCCCAGCGTCAGCTCTTCCTCGGGCTCCCGGAAGAACATGTAGATGATGACCCGTAGATAGAAATAGGCGGCCACGGCGCTCAACACGACCGCGATGACGGCAAGCCACCAGAGGTCGGCCAACACTACTCCGCTGAACACCCAGAACTTCCCGATGAAACCGGCCGTCCCCGGGATGCCGGTGAGGGAGATGAGGAACAGCGAGAAAAGCAGCCCCACCCAAGGCGAGCGCCGGCCCAGGCCTGCCAGCCGTCCCAAGGAATAGTCAAAGCTGGAGGGCGCTTCGGCTTTCAGATACCCGAGGATGCCAAAGGCCCCCAGGTTCATGAACGTGTACGCCGCCAGATACACCAGCACACCCATGGCTGGGTAGACGTCGCGACTCCAGCCCACTGCAGCCAAACCGGTGAGCATGTAGCCAGCATGGGCGATGGAGGAATAGGCAAGCAGGCGCTTCACATTGGTCTGGACCAACGCCACCGCATTACCTACCAACATGGTGGCTATCCCCAGCACGATGAAGAACACGCTCCATTCTTTCGCCACTCCTCCGAAAGCGAAGATGAATGCCGCGATGATCACCGAGAAGACCGCCGCCTTGGGCCCCACTGAGAAGAAGGCGGTGATCGGCGTAGGCGCACCCTGGTAGACGTCCGGCGTCCACATGTGGAAGGGTGCTGCGGACACTTTGAAGGCCAAGCCCACTCCCACCAGAAAGACGGCGAGGAGCACCGCAGGAGCCGCCCCTTCGCTGCCCAGCGTCCGCCCGATCGTCCAGTAGTCGGTGGCACCGGTCTGGCCATAGAGTAGAGAAATGCCATAAAGGAGCACGGCGGAGGCAAAGGCCCCGGTCAAAAAGTACTTGAGCGCTGACTCGTTGGACCGCAGGCGATAGCGGAAGAAAGCAGCCAGAAGATATGAGCTGATGGCCATCAGCTCAAGCGCGACATAGAACACGAGGAAATCCCTGGCGCCGGCCAGCAAGTCCATACCGATGAGGGTGAAAAGAAGAAGCGCGTAGTACTCACCCAGGTGGCGGTCGTGGGTCTGTAGGTAGCGCGGGGACAAGAGGATGGTCAACGCCGCGGCTACGCCGAAGAGCACGTTGAAGAAGATGCCCCACTCATCGAGCACGAACGTGGCCCTGAAGGTCACCCTGGCTTCTCCCGGAAGCAGCACCAGCGATGCCACCACCGAACCGAGAGCGCCGGCTACGGCCAGGGCTACGGCCAAAGGCCTGGGCCCGCTACGCAGACCCCCAGCCTCCCTGTCTTTCTTGAACGCTTCCGCCAGCAGGACCGCGCAGGCCGCGACCAAGAGCACCAGTTCGGGGATGACGGCGATGAGATCCGCAGCCTTCATCTAGAACCCCCCGAAGAGCGTTCCGACCATACGGGCGAGGAGCCCGCCTTGCTCGTGGAGGTACGGCTGCATCTGGCTCAGCAGGTTGTCTACCGGCGCGTGGAGGAAGTTGAGGAAAGTGTGCGGGTAGACGCCTATCCACACGGCCATGACCACAAGCGGCACCAGGGTGATGATCTCCCGCGCGTTCAAGTCTTTGAGGCTGAGCCACTTCTCATTGGCCTGCTGGAACATGGTCCGCTGGTACATCCAGAGGAGATAAGCAGCCCCCAACACGATCCCCAGGGAGGCCAACGCCGCGAAGACCTTAGCGTATTGGAAGGCCCCCACCAGAATGAGGAACTCACCCACGAATCCGCTCAAGCCCGGCAGCCCTAGACTGCCCAGGACGAACAGGCTGAAGAAAGCCGCCGCCACCGGCATGGGCTTGGCCATGCCCCCATAGTCGGCGATCATCCGCGTATGCGTGCGGTCGTAGAAGAAGCCCACCATCATGAACAGAGCCCCCGTGAGGATGCCGTGGCTGATCATCTGAAGAATCGAGCCTTCCATGCCCTGCTGGTTGAAAGCGAACAGACCCAGAGTGACGAAGCCCATGTGGCTGACCGACGAGTAGGCCACCAGCCGCTTCATGTCCGGCTGCACCAAGGACATGGCCGCCCCGTACACTATGGCGATCACTGACAGAATGAGGATGGGGAGCACCGCCCGAGCAGCCATTTCGGGGAAGAAGCCGATGCAAAAGCGGATCATGCCGTAGGTCCCCATCTTGAGCAGCACCCCGGCCAGGATGACCGAGCCGGCGGTCGGCGCCTCGGTGTGGGCGTCAGGCAACCAGGTGTGCACTGGGAACATGGGGACCTTGATAGCGAAGGCGAGGAAGAAGGCCGCAAACGACCAGGCAGCCAGACCGGTGGGGAATCCCACCCGCTGCAGAGTCAAGATATCGAAGGTCAGGTCTCCGCCGTTCTTGCGGTTCCACCACACCACGGCCAGAATGGCCACCAGCATGAGCACGGAGCCGGCAAAGGTGTACAAGAAAAACTTCACGGCAGCGTAGACCCGGCGAGCACCGCCCCACAACCCGATGATGAAGTACATAGGGATGAGCTGGACCTCCCAGAACACGTAGAACAGGAAGAGGTCCATGGCGGCGAACACGCCCACCATCCCTGTCTCCAGGATCAGCAGGCTGATGAAGAAAGCCAGCGTCCGGTCCTTGATGGAGTGCCAAGACCCCAGGATGGCAAGTACCGAAAGCAGGGCGGTGAGCAGGATGAGAAGGAGGGAGATCCCATCCACGCCCAGATGGTAGGAGATTCCCAGTTTTCCGATCCACTCGGCATGCTCTTGGAACTGGAAGGCCGGCGTCCTAGTGTTGAACTTGACTGCCAGGTATATGGCCAGTCCCAGAGTGATGACACTGGTGACCAAGGCGGTGGTCTTGTAGGCCCGCGGCCGCCCGCGCAGGAAAACGAGCATGAAGAGGGCGCCCGCCGTAGGCAGGAAGGTCAGAATACTCAGGGCCGGGAAGCTGATGTCACTGCCCAAGCTCATCTGAACACCACCACCGTAACGATCACGAACAAACCCACGAAGATCCCGAGCAGGTAGTGCTGCACCTTCCCAGTCTGCAACCGCCGCCCCGCTGCTCCTAGAGCCTGCCACAGCCGGGCCAGCCCATGGGCCGCCCCGTCGATCACAGCCTCATCGAAGCGATGCCACACCCAGGTTGAGCCGTCCACCGCCACCTTGACGAACGTAGCAGCGTAGAACTCATCCACGTAGAACTTGTTGTAGACCACTCGGTAGGCCGGCCGCAGTCGGGCTCCCACTTTTAGCGGCAGGTCCACTCGACGCACGTACATGAACCAAGCCAGCACGATCCCGAGCATGGCCACGACCAGAGAGATCACCATGAGCACGTAGTCGCTCGCCGCCAGACTATGTTCGTGGAGGTCCAGGATGTGGTCGGCGGGAGCAAACACCGGTTCCAAGAAGTGTTGAATCAGGCCTAACTTGCCGGGCAGCCCCAGAAAGCCGCCCAAAGTAGAAGCCACGGCCAGGACGATCAACGGTACCAGCATCGACCAGGGGCTCTCGTGCACATGGTGCTCGGTCTCCTTGTCCAGGCGCGACCTCCCGAAGAAAGTGAGGAAGATCATGCGGAAGGTGTAGAAAGCGGTGATGAAAGCAGCGATCAGCCCGACCGCCCACAAGAGGTACTTGCCGTCTCGCCACACCGCGCCCAAGATGTCGTCCTTGGACCAGAAGCCGGCGAAGGGGAAGATGCCGGAGAGAGCGAGCGCACCAGCCACCAAAGTGTAATAGGTGGCGGGAATGCGCTTGCGCAGCCCGCCCATCTTGTCCATGTTCTGCTCGCCGCCAAGAGCGTGGATGACCGAACCGGCCCCGAGGAAGAGCAGGGCTTTGAAGAAGGCATGCGTCACCAGATGGAAGATGGCGATCGCCCAGGCTCCTACTCCCAGCGCCATGAACATGTAGCCGAGTTGCGACACCGTCGAGTAAGCAAGCACCCGCTTGATGTCTTTCTGGCAGATGCCTATGACCGCGGCGAAGATGGCTGTGAAGGTGCCGATGCCCCCCACCACTAAGAGCACGCCGGGCGCGCTCGCAAAGAGAACAGCACTGCGGGCGACCATGTAGACGCCGGCCGTGACCATAGTGGCGGCGTGGATGAGAGCAGAGACCGGTGTCGGACCTTCCATGGCATCGGGCAACCACACATGAAGCGGGAACTGTGCCGATTTGCCCATAGCGCCCATGAAGAGCAGAAGCGTTATGCCGATGAGGGTGGTCTCGGCGACGGCTCCGGCCTCCGCCAGCTCGAAGACTTTGAGGTAATCGAGGGTTCCGAAGGTCACAAAAATGAGCATCACCCCCAGGCCGAAGCCGAAGTCCCCCACCCGGTTCACGATGAAGGCCTTCTTGCCGGCCGCCGCCGCCTCTCCGGCTTGGTAGTAGTAGCCGATCAGGTAGTAAGAGCACAGCCCGACCGCCTCCCAACCGAAGTAGAGCAGTAAGTAATTGTTGGCCAGCACCAGCATCAGCATGCTGAAGGCGAACAGGCTCATGTAGGCGTAGAAGCGGTAGTAGCCGGTGTCCCCATGCATGTAGCCCTTGGAGTAGATGAAGATGACCAGGCCGACTCCGCTTACCACCAGGAGCATCACGGAGGAGAGCTGATCGACCTGCATGCCCAGAGGCACCTGGAAGCTGCCGACCGAGAACCAGCGCCACAGCTCGACTACCACCGGCTCTTCCGCACCGCGGATCTGGACGAAAGCAGCCAGGGAGAGCCCGAAAGACCCGGCCATGGCCAGGATGGGCAGCCAGTGGGCGTGCTCCTTGATCCACCACTTGCCGAAAAGCAAGGTGATGACAAAGGCCGCCAGCGGGAGCACCGGTATGAGCCAGATATAGTCCTCCACCCGGCCTACCCCTTCATCCTAGTGAACAGATCGACCATGAGCGTCTGCCGGTTGCGGAACAGAGCCACCGCGATGGCTAGACCCACCGCTGCCTCCGCCGCTGCAATGGCCATAGTGAAAAGGACGAAGTTGTGACCCAGCAGGTCCTCATGGAAACGAGAGAAACCCACCAGGTTGAGGTTGACCGCGTTCATCATCAACTCGATGGAAAAGAGGATGACGAAGAGGTTGCGCCGGGTGAGCACTCCCACGGCCCCGATCAAGAAGAGGACGGCGGAAAGATAGAGGTACCAGTCCACCGGGACGGGCATGCTGGCGGAAATAGGTTCCACCTCTAGGCCTCCTGCTCCCAAGTCGTCGTGCTCACGGGTCCAGTCACAACCTCCCCCATCAGACCTCTTCATCCCTGACGTCAGCAGGCGGGGTTTCCTCCGGATCCCAGGCCTGCGTGGCGACATCCCCGCCCTTCTCCTTCTTCACCAGGAGGATGGCGCCCACCATCGCGACTAGAAGGACAGCGGAGGCTACCTCCAAGGGAAGTAGGGTCCGCTCGAAGAGCGACCAGGCGAATACCCGAGTGAAGCCCCCCGACTGCTCCACCACCTCCGGAGCGAAGCCGGCCCGGGCCGAGGTGAAGGTCATCCCGGCGAAGATCGCCACGAACTCCACCAAGACCAGCACCGCCAGACCCAGGGCCACCCAGCGCTGCCGGCGATGGGTCTGCTCTTCCTGGTGGAAGGTGCGCAGGTTGAGAAACATGATGACAAAGACGAACAGCACCATGATGGCGCCGGCGTATACGAGGATCTGCACCACCGCCAGGAAGTAGGCCTGACTCAAGAAGAAGATGGCTGCCACGTTCAAGAAGGTGAACACCAGAAAGAGCAGCCCGTGCACGATGTTCCGGCGGGTGACGGTCCCCAGACCACCGATGACGGTCAGTACGGCGAAGATGATGAAGAGGATCTTCTCGACCACTGCCCTCAGCCCTCTCCGCGATCGTTCGGTTCGAGCCCGTGCAGCTCCTTGTGTACCCAGGCCTGGTTGGCCAGGAGTTTCTCCTTAGTGAGCAAGAAGTCGCTTTTGTCGTAGGTGGCCAACTCATAGCGCTGGGTCATGACGATGGCGGCCTCGGGGCAGACCTCTTCGCAGAAGCCGCAGAAGACGCACCGCGAAAGGTCCAGATCGAAGCGCGCCGGACGGCTGCGTCCGTCGGGCGTCTGCTCGCCCGTGATATGGATGCACTGGGAGGGACACATGGTGGCGCACAGCATGCAGGCTACACACTTGAGGTCACCGGTGGCGGGGTCGGTAAGAAGGGCCTGGGCCCCCCGGAAACGCGGGTAGGGCTGCAGCTTCTCCTTGGGGTATTCCACGGTGACCTTGTCGACCGCGAAGTAGGTGCCGGTCACCGACATCCCGCGCAGGATGTCGACGAAGGCGGCCTTCTTCACCAAGTCGATTAGTCCCATGTCAGTCCCCCAGGAGGTTGATAACCACCGCCGTCACCACCAGGTTGGCGAACGACAGAGGCAAAAGGACCTTCCAGCCGATGGCCATGAGCTGGTTGTAACGGTAGCGGAATATCGTCCAGCGTACCCACATATAGATGAAGATCAGCACGCAGATCTTGAGGAAGAGCCATATGGGCCCGGGGATGAAGTCAAGCACCTCGAGCGGCGCCCTCCAGCCCCCAAGATAGAGGGACACGATCCCCGAGACCACCACCAGGTTGACGTACTCCCCGAACATGAAGAGACCCCAGCGCATACCCGAGTACTCGGTCAGATAGCCAGCCACCAGCTCTTGCTCGGCCTCAGCGAGGTCGAAGGGGGTCCGGTTGAGTTCGGCCAGAGTGGCCACGAAGAACACCAGGCCGCCCACGATCTGAGGGAGGAAGTACCAGTCCCAGAAGTTCCCACTCTGACGGTCCACGATGGTCACCAGGTTGGTGGAGCCGGCCATCAACATGACCCCCACCAGCGAGAAACCCATGGCAAGCTCGTAGGAGATCATCTGGGCCCCGGCCCGGAGACCGCCCAGCAGCGAGAAATGGTTGTTGGAAGACCAGCCGGCCAACACCACCCCGTACACCGCCACCGCTCCCATGGCTAGGAACAGGACGAGTCCAGAGTCGAAATTGGCGATGACGTAGTCGAAGCGGTGCCCGAACAGGTTGGGTTCGCCGCCCACCGGACCGAAGGGTAGTACGGCCATCACTAGAAAGGCCGGCACAAAGAGGAGGTAAGGGGCCAGACGGAACACCCATCTGTCCGCCTGTGCGGGGATGAGGTCTTCCTTGGAGAGCAACTTCAAGATGTCGCCGAAGGACTGAAGTGAGCCCCAGGGCCCCAGATAAGTGGGCCCCACCCGGGATTGGAAGAAGCCGGCGAACTTCCTTTCGAAGTAGATGATGAAAGCCACCATAGTGACGATGACGAGCGACAGCAAGACCGCCTTGATGAGGAGGAAGATCAGTTGCACCACCGCGTCGTTCATCAGCCCCGATCCCCCACCCCGGCGCCGCTCACCGGTCGCAGTCTCCGAGTACGACGTCAACGCTGGCGAAGATGGCCACGAAGTCGGCGATCATCTCCCCCTCGCATAAAGCCGGTACCGCCTGCCCGTGATAGAAGCTGGGAGTGGTGAAACGCACCCGCGCCGGTCGAGGCCCTCCCTCCGAGCGGATGTACACTCCCATCTCCCCCTTAGGCACCTCGATGGCCCGATAGACCTCGCCCTTGGGCGCCTGCGGCCCGTGAAACACATGGTAGAAGTCCTGGATCATGGCCGGCGCGCTGCGCAACACGTCCTTCTTCAAAGGCAAAGAGTGCGCCGCGTCGCGCGCCAAGAAAGGACCGCCCGGGAGTCGGTCCAGGCACTGCCGTATGATCTTGCAGGACTCCCTTATCTCCTTCATGCGCACAAGGAAGCGGTCATATACATCGGCGTTGTATTCCACCGCCACCTCGAAATCGACTTCGTCATAAGCGGCGTAGGGCTCGTCCTTGCGCAGGTCGCGGGGGACACCCGCAGCGCGCAGCGCCGGCCCGGTCACCCGCCAGGCATAACAGTCTTCGGCCGTGAAGATGCCCACGCCTTTGGTGCGTTTGTAGTAGATGCGGTTGTGCTTGATGATGCGCTCGTATTCCGCCACCCGCTTCGGTATGAAGTCGATGACTTTGCGACAGCGATAGTCGAAGCCGTCGGGCAGATCCTTGGCTACCCCCCCGATCCGCGCGAAAGAGTGGGTGAGCCGGGCCCCCGTCAACATTTCGAACAGATCGAGGATGTACTCCCGGTCACGGAAGGTGATGCAGAAGAAGGTCTGGGTGCCCAGGTCCATCACGTGGATACCCAGCCACATTATGTGATTAGCGATGCGGCAGAGCTCATGCGCGATGGTGCGGATGTAGCGCCCGCGCGGCGGTACCTCCACTCCCATCAGCTTCTCTACGGCCTCGCAGAAGCCGTGGTTCATGGCAAAAGCGGACAAGTAGTCCAGCCGATCGGTCAAGGGGATGATCTGGTGATAGGTACGGTGTTCGCAGAGCTTCTCGACTCCACGATGCAGGTTGCCGATCTCCGGCCGGACGGCCACGATGACCTCCCCGTCCAGATCGAGTTCAGCCCGGTAGACCCCGTGCGTGGAGGGGTGCTGCGGCCCCAAGCTGATGGTCATCAACTCGCCCGTCCGCTGGCCTCGCTGGCGGCTGCGCGCCTTGCGCTCCTTGAGCTCCTCTAGGCTGGGTCGCCGCGTCTCCAAGCCCGGCCGGGCTGCCGCCGGCTCCTCCAGCCGTGTCGCCCGCGCTCCCGCTGGCGGCTCTACCTGCGTCGCCCGCGCCGCCTGCGCTTCCATCCGCATTTCTTGGACGCTGCCACTCATCAGATCTTGCCCCTCAGATCGGTGCGGATGCGGCCTCCGACTGTGCCTTGCAGGGGAAAGTCCTTGCGCAAGGGATGACCCTCGAAATCCTCGGTGGTGAGCAACCGTCGGAGATCGGGATGACCCGCGAAGGGGATGCCGAACATCTCCCAGGCCTCGCGCTCATCGAAGCCGGCCGAAGGCCACAGGCCGGTGAGAGTGGGCAAGCCCTCACCTTCTGCGAGCGCCGTCTTCACGCGCAGACGGTGCCCGTGGGTGTGCGAGACCAGGTGGACGACGACCGCCAAAGGCTTCTCTTCGCGCTCCGGCAGGTGATCCCCGAGCAGGCAGTCAAGCTGATCGAAGGCCGCCTCAGGGGTCTCCTTTAAGAAACTGAGCACCTCGAGCCAGTCCTCAGGCGCTACGCAGTAGGTGAGCTCGCCGAAGGCCTCGATACGTTCCAGGATGCGCCCGCCGAAACGGTCGAGCACGATTCGGTCAACGACAAGGAGACTGGGAGGAAGCGGCCGTTCCGCGGCGCCACTTGGGCTCATGAGCGGGTCGCCTCCACCAAGGTCACCTCCGCCGAGTCCACCCCGGGAACCGAAGGCGCTGCTGCCTGCGCCAGAGCCTCGCGGGCGGGGATGCGCCGCAGCCCGTCATAGGCATGACGACTCTGCTTTATCCGCTCCCGTATCATCTCCAGCCCTTCCCACAGAGCCTCCGGACGGGGCGGACATCCCGGGACGTACACGTCCACCGGAATCAGAGAGTCGATCCCCTGCACCACATGATAGGTATCCCAGATGTTGCCGGAGATGGCGCAGGACCCCATAGCAAGGACCCACTTGGGGTCCGGAATCTGCTCGTAGAGCCGGACCACCCGCGGAGCCATCTTGATGCTGCACCACCCGGCGATGATCATGCCGTCCGCTTGCCGCGGCGACGCGCGCATGGCCTCCATCCCGAAGCGAGACATGTCGAAGCGGGGGCCCCCCAGGGCCATCATCTCTATCGCACAGCAGGCGAGCCCGAAGAGCAAAGGCCAGAAGGAGAAACTCCGCCCGAAACCCAGGACCTTCTCCAATTGGACCGGCATCGCGATACCCCCGGGAAAGCGCACCGGCCCGCCCAAGGGCTCATCGAGCGCTGCCTCCTGCGACTTGTTGCCGGCGATGTCTTCTAATGAGCGGTCCCTCATTCCCAGTCGAAGACGCCTTTCTTCCACGCGTACAGATAGCCCACAAGGAGCACCCCGATGAAGAAGAACATCTCAATGAGGGCAGCCGTGCCCAGGTCACGCAGAGAGACCGCCCAAGGGTAGATGAACACGGCCTCCAGGTCGAACAACACGAAAAGAACAGCGACCAGATAGTAATGCACGTTGAAGGGAGCACGGGCGTCGCCCTTGGGCACCACCCCGCACTCATAGGGTTGGTTCTTGCTGGGGTTCTTGCTCTTGGGAGAGAGGAGGTGCGAGAGAGCGATGAACATGATCGCCATACCAGCACCGATGGCGAACATGAGGGCCAATTGTATGACCAGATCGATCGTCGAATTGACCAAACAAGCCCCCCTTGACACAAGACCCCTGGGAAGCCCCCGGGCACCGAGCGCACCGCGGTCGAGACTAAGCCAATAACGCGCCCGCCAGACGATAGCAAATACCCGCACCCGGCGCAATACTAACTTGGCCGACGGGTGGGCTATACTCTGGTTTGCACGAGGACCCCGGCTGGGTTCGATGCAGGCAAGACAGCAAGTGTTCTGAGGATCCTTTGAGCAAGAACCCGACGAAGACGATGCCCCTGACCGGGCATCTCAGCGAGCTGCGTCGCCGCCTCACGTATATCGCCATCGTCCTCGTGATATGCGTGATCGTGGCGTTCATCGAGAAGAAGTACGTGTTCATGGTCCTGCTGCGCCCGCTGAAAGACACCGGGGTGAGCGAGCTGACCACCCTCGGGGTCACCGAGGCGTTCATGCAGGTCCTCAAGGTATCCATCTACGCGGGTCTCATCGTGTCACTGCCCTTCATCCTGTACCAGTTCTGGGCTTTCGTGATGCCCGGCCTTTACGAGAACGAGAAGCGCAGCATCCTGCCCTATGTGTTCGCCACTTCCTTCTTGTTCCTGGGCGGGGTGGCCTTCGGCTACTTCATCGTGCTTCCGGTCGGCCTCAACTTTATGATCGGGTACGGGGGAGGGGTGTTCAATCAGTTGCTCCAGGCCGAGCGCTACATCAGCTTCGTGGCCACGTTCTTGCTCGCGTTCGGGGCCGTGTTCGAATTGCCGCTCGTCATGATGCTCCTGGCTTGGGCGGGGATCGTCAAGCACGAGAAGATGCGCAAGGTGCGGAAGTACGCCGTGCTGGTGATGGCCGTGGTGGCCATGGTCTTCACCCCCAGCCAAGACCCAGTGAGCATGCTCCTCATGCTCGCCCCCCTTCTGGTCCTCTATGAGCTAGGGATCTGGATGGCCAAACTAGCGGCCAAGCGGAAGCAGAAGCGCGCGGAAGCCGAGCTGCTCGCGGAGGTCGAACTGCCGACAGAAGCTTTCTCCCAAACCAGCGGGCTCGAATCTTCGTAAACCCCTGCGGCGACGCGGTTGCGGCGGGTCGGCCTTGGTGTTACCATCTTACCTATGGATGGGTCAGACTCTAAGCCACGCCGGGTAACAAACGATCACAGCCGAGGGCCGCAAGACCGGCTCCAGCCCGTAGCCCCCCGCACTCTTGCCGACCAAGTAGCGGAGCAGCTCCGCCGCCTGATAACTTCTGGAGAATACAAGCCGGGTGATCGCCTGCCCTCGGAGCGCGAGCTGGCCGCCCGCTTGGGAGTGGGACGTCCGGCAGTGCGTGAGGCCCTCCGCGAGCTCAAAGCCCAAGGACTGCTCGTCACCGGGCGCGGTGCGCAAGGCACCACCGTAGCGGGATTGATCGCGCCGAGTTTCGCCGAACCCATGGCCCCTCTGCTCGGCCAGGGAGCGGAACGTCTCACTGAGCTCATGGAGATCCGTAGCGCGGTGGAGATCGAGGCCGCGGGTCTGGCCGCCCGACGCGCGACCTTGGAAGACCTGCATCGCCTCTCCTCCATCGGCACGCCGGGCAGGAACCTCACCCCCGAGGAAGACATCGCCTTCCACGCCGCCATAGGGCAGGCCACCCATAACCCTCTCTTCGAGCGTGTCATCCGTGAGCCGGTGGACATCCTTCACGACCACATGGCCGCAATCTTGAACGTCTACTACTCCGAGCCTGGAGGCGGTGTCACCCTGCAGGAGCAACATGACGCCATACGCAGGGCCATCCGCGCGGGAGACGAGCAGAAGGCCCGACAAGCCATGCGGCAGCACTTGGAGTATGTGGCTCGGGGGCTGGCCCAACTGGTCGGTACGGGGCGTCTCATCCGCTTGGTCTTCATCGACCTGGACGGAACCCTGATATCAGGACCGCGGCATGTCTCCGACCGTGCCAAACAGACCATCAGCGAAGTCCGCGAGGCAGGGGTGGAGATAGTGCTAGCCTCCTCTCGCGCTCCCCGGGCCATGCGCCCGTTCCACCAGCTGCTGGGCCTGATGACTCCGCTGATCGCCTGCAACGGGGCACTGCTCTGGAATGTACAGGCAGCCGCCGGGCTCCACCGTTTCTCGGTGACTCCGGCCCTGGCCGCTGAAATCGTGGCGGTAGGCCGCGATTTGGGAGCGATAGCCAACGTGGAGAGCGATGATGAGTGGTTCACCGACCGCATCCGCGACCTCGAACGCGAAGGCATCTTCAGCTACGAAGTCCTGGAACCCAACGGGGTAGGCCGGGTAGACGAGGTCATCCGCGCCGGAGAGCCTATCGACAAGGTTTTTCTCGACCTCCGTGACCTGAGCGACGGTCCCGCTCTGGCGGCCGCGACCAGTCTTCGGCGCATCTTCGCCGGTCGGGCGACCATCACCGAAAGCATCACCGGGGTACTCGAATTCACCTCCTTGGAGGCTTCCAAACTGGCCATGGCGCAACGGCTGGCCCGCCAGATGCAGGTTCCGGCCGAGCAGGTAATGGCCATCGGGGACGACGACAGTGACGCCACCCTGCTCCAGTGGGCCGGACTGGGAGTAGCGATGGGCAATGCCACTCCGGCAGCCAAGGCGGCCGCTGACGTCATCACTTCCTCCAATCTGCGTGACGGTGTAGCCGAAGCCTTGGAGCACTGGGTGCTGGGACGACGGCCAAGCTGAACCCCTCCCAGCGCCTTCTTCCCTTCACTCTCGCCCGCCCGACCTGCTAAGATTTCGCGCCGCAGGGGAGTAGTTCACCCTTCCATGTTTGTGCGGAAGGGTAAGGGGCGATCGTCATCACGGTCCCTTCCTGGACCCGGCGTCCCACCTCAATCCGAGGCGAACGAGACCGGCACGGAGCGTTAAGTTGAACGCCTGGGCCGTCGTCTCGGTCGGGCGGGTGACAGGAGTGAAGGTGGAGCGCCAGTACGCAGGCGCTGGTGGAGAAGCGCCGGTAAAGAAAGGGTCCGGTGAGGGTAGTTGCCTATAGGTCCCCTGTCTCGTCTAGTCACGGCCATCGTCCTCCCTCTCCCGGGGATGTTCCTACGCCTCCTGGGGATCGAGCTTGCCCCCGAGCTATCGGTGGTGGTGTTCGGAGCGGCAGTGGTAGGGGCGGCAGTCATCCTGGCCTGGGCCGCTGAGACGGCTCAGCTCGACATATCCGGGAGTCTTGCCATCGCCGCTCTTGCCCTCATCGCCATACTCCCGGAGTATGCGGTGGATCTCTACTTCGCCTACTCCGCCGGCAGTCGGCCGGAATACGCCCACTATGCCGCTGCCAACATGACAGGCAGCAACCGGCTGCTCCTCGGCTTTGGCTGGCCTTTAGTCGCGCTGGTTGCAGGCCTGGCTCTGCGCAAAGCCACAGGAACTTGGCGCAGACGGCGAGCCGTGGCGGCCCCGCGAACGCCTGTCGTCACAGTTCACGCCGGCCCCGAGGATGCCCGCACCATTTCTCGAGACACTCGGTCCGGTCTCGGAGACACTCGGTCTGGCTCCCCAACATCCAGCAACCCCCCGGACTCGCTTCGGCAAGAAGGACATGCCGGGGACTCTGCCGACCCTGCCTCCCGGACTCTCTCCGGGATCTTCCTGCATCCCAAGCGCCGAATAGAGCTGCTTTTCCTTGGCTTTGCGGCTGTGTATAGCTTCATCATTCCGCTCACGGGCACCATCGCGTTGTACGACGCCGCAATCCTTTTGGGCATCTACTGTTTCTACTTGTGGCGCGCCTCCAAGCAGGAAAGAGAAACCCCCGAACTGGAAGGGGTCTGTTACTACCTGGGTTGCCTTCCCAAACGTAGACGCCGCTTGGCTGTATCCGGGCTCTTCCTGGCTGCCGCCGTGTTCATCCTCGCCGCAGCCGAGCCGTTCGCTGATTCTTTGGTGCAGACGGGACGCAACCTGGGCATAGACGAATTCCTTTTGGTCCAATGGCTTGCGCCGCTGGTCTCGGAAGCCCCCGAGCTCATCGTCGCCTGTTTCCTTGCCTTCCGTTTGAACACCGACGACGCCCTAGGCACCTTGCTGTCCTCCAAGGTGAACCAGTGGACCCTGCTGGTGGGCGCGATACCTCTAGCCTTTCTTGCCGGTGGCGGGAATGGCAGCCTGGGCCTGGACGCTCGCCAAACTGAGGAGTTCGTGTTGACCTCTGCCCAGACGGTGCTTGGGCTGGCCGTGCTCCTTGACCTACGCTTCCGTTGGTGGGAGGCTCTGGCCCTGGCGGCGCTGTTCTTCCTCCAGTTCCCCTTCCCGGAGACGACGGTGAGGCTGGTCTTCTCGGCTGTCTACGTCGGACTAGCTCTCGTCATACTGCTACGGCGTCGCGCCGCCATTCCGGCCCTTTGGCATTACGTGTTCCCGAGGCGGCCGAAGATACAGGCGAGCGGGAAGGATCAATAGCCGAGAAGACCGGGGTGAGACTAGCTACCAAGCTCTCAGTCCGGTGATCACAGCGGCGGCAAGGACAACGAGGACCAAAGCGCACAGAGCCGCGAACAACCACTGGCGGCGTAGAGCGAATGCGACCAGAAGCACCGCAGTCCTCACAGCAGGCACCGCCAGCACGACCAACAGGCCTAGACCCAGAACCCCGGAGACCTCGCCTCCGGCCAGGAGATGAGGAAGGGCCCGGATCGTGAGGCGGTCTAGGTCCTGCTCTCCGCCGCGCAGCCCGGCCAGGATCGCCCCGCCCAACAGAAGCACCAGCGCCAACCCCAACGCAACTACCATCACGACGGACAACTTCCGTTCAAGGGACGCTTCCTCAGAGCCGTTCCGGATCCTCCCGGGCCCTGCCCGGTCACCTGTTTGGTTCATGGGAGAGATTCGACGTCTGGCAGTCATAGGCGTCACTTCCGCGGCCCCAACGGCGATCAGCGGACCCGTATGCCCGCTGCCGCCAGAATCATCTGTACAGAGAGAGCGAACAACATGACAGCAAGCACGCCGACCAACACAGACTGCCGCACGCGTAGAGCGAGCCGGGACCCGAACCAGGCGCCCGCGGCCACTCCCAGCACTACCGGAACGGCTACCGCCGGGTCCACCAGACCGCGGAAGAAGTAGGCCACCGCCCCTCCACAGGCGGTGACTCCCAGCATCAGGCTGCTGGTGGCCGCCGCTGCTCGCATGGGCACGCCCATTATGAACACGAGCGCTGGTACCGTCATGAAGCCTCCCCCCATCCCCAGTAGACCGGACAAGCCACCGGCAACCAATCCGGCCGCGAGCCCAGCCGGCAGATGGCGCACGCCATACCGGACCGTTCGCTTCGAGTAGTAATCGTGGTAGCTCCCCGAGAGAACCCCGGATGATGGACTCTGTTCCTGCGGCGCGGGATGCAGCCGAGATCCTAACCCCATGTAGATGGAGACCACAATCATCACCCCGCCAAAAGCCGCGCTCAACACCTTGGCGTCCAGCGAGGTCCCTACCAGACCGCCGATCAGCGCCCCGCCTACAAGCACAGCCTCCAAGGAGATGGCGAGTCGCAGGTTGGTAAGCCCGCGGCGCAGATAGGCAACCGAACCGCTGGTGGAGGTAGCAACCATGGCTACCAGACTCGCAGCGATTGCAGAGTGGATGGGAACGCCAAGAAGAATGGTGAGACATGGGGTGATGAATATCCCCCCTCCCAGGCCGACCATGGAGCCGAACACGCCCCCTGCAAAGCCGACCACAGCGAATAACAGCATCTGGAGCATGCGCGAAGGCTACCACAGGGTGTAGGCTAGAAAGGACAGCCATGGCAGGAGCAACGAAATACTCCAGAGCCGGTTTCTCCGCCGCTGCCTGGGTCGCCATGACGGGAGCGGTGGTGGTAGTCGTCGCCTTGGCCGTGGCAGCGGCGGTGGTCGTGGTCGAACGTCGGGGGAGCTCGGAGACGAGCAGCTCGACCACGTCGGTGGCGTCTTCGACCGCCACCACTCATGCAGCCAGTACCGCGACGACCTCAGGCCCGACGACCACCAGCCCCACGACCACCGAGGCCCCCACCACCGCTACGACCACCGCCGTGCCCGGACCAGCAGGGGACTCCGCCGGTAAGTGGGTGGAGACCAGGGTGCCGGGCTTGCCAGCAGGTATCTACGACCTGGCCGTCTCTGACCAGGCCGTGGCCTATGTAAAATACACGGCGGGCCGGCCAAGACTTTTCGTCTACCTTTTCGCGGTCGACCAGACCGTGGAGATCCCGGTGGGAGCCGACTCGGCAGCTGTCGGAGGTCTCGACCTTGACGGTCTTCTTCTGGTGTGGCAGGAGATCAAGCTCGGCCCTACTCGCGAGGTCGCGGAGGCCCGTATCTACTCTCGCCGCCTGCCCGACGGTCCCAAGAGGCAGTTGGTATCGGATCCCACCTGTGGTATGCCTCGGGTAGCCGGTACCGTAGTGGCTTGGACTTCCACCAGCCCTTGGCCCCCGAACCCCGAGGAAATGGCCTTGATCCGCATCGAAGCCGCCGCGGTAGACGAGGCAGGAGAACCCACGGGAGCAGCTGCAGAACTAGTGGACGGAGCCCTCGCCTACTCCATAGGGGACTCCGTGTGGAGCTACGGCCTTTCCTCCACCCACTTGTCGTGGGAGACGCACGAAGCCATAGGCACCTTCGACCCCGGGACCTACGTGATGGATTTCGAGACAATGCAGCCCACCATAGTCAGTCCTGAGGCTTTCGCCGGTAGCCTTGGTGAAGACAAGCTCGTCTATCAGGAAGCCGGACAAATCAAGCTCCTGGACCTCGCCGACGGCGAGATACGCCTGCTTGATACCCAGGGCCTGTTTCCTTCGGCAGCCCCGACTTACGCTGCCTACTTCCGCTCCACCCGCGACAGCGACTGGCAGGTGGTCGCCCGCGGTCTCACCGGAGCCTATGAACAGGTGCTGGCAGCCAGTACTGGTGAGCCCCCTTGGTTCCTGCCCCCCATCTCCACCTCCCCTCACCGATTGGCCTTCGTGGTAGGGGAAAGAGCGAGGGTCTTCGTCTGGCAGCCTGAGTAGACCTCACCGGATGCGGGAGCAGCGCGTAGGCCGGACATGCCGCCCCGGCGGACATGCCACCCCGGCGGACGTGCCGCCCCCGCCGCCCTGGCGGACCCGCTACCCCGACCAAAGCGGTACGCCGGTAGAGCCGGCCAGGCCGCCAGGGCGCCTAGAGATGGACTCCCCGCTCGGCGTACGAACCCCAGGTCCACTCTTTGACCAGCGGCAAGTCGTCGCCGTGCTCGCGGATATATTCGGCGTGATCGGTATGCAGGTCGCTCAGCAGTTGACGGAGATGGGCGGCCCGCTCGCTCAGTCCCGGCACCCGGTCGATGACGTCCCGTACCAGACTGAAGCGGTCGAGCTCGTTGCGTACGGTCATGTCGAAAGGAGTGGTGGTGGTCCCCTCTTCCTTGTAGCCGCGGACGTGCAGATTGCCATGGTTGGTCCGGCGGTAGGTGATCCGGTGGATCAACCAGGGATAGCCATGGTAGGCGAAGATGATGGGCTTGTTGGTGGTGAAGAGGGAATCGAACTCCCGGTTGGTGAGGCCGTGCGGGTGCTCCTCGCGCGGTTGCAGGGTCATGAGATCGACCACGTTGACTACTCGCACCTTGAGGTCAGGCAGATAGTGGCGTAGAAAATCGACCGCCGCCAGCGTCTCCATGGTCGGGACATCACCAGCGCAGGCCATCACCACATCCGGCTCACTCCCTACGTCGTTGCTGGCCCAGGTCCAGATACCGATGCCCGCCGTACAGTGTCGGATCGCCGCGGCCAGGTCGAGCCATTGTGGGGCGGGCTGCTTGCCAGCCACGATCACGTTGACCAGGCTGCGACTGCGCAAGCACTTGTCGGCCACGTAGAGCAGACAGTTGGCGTCGGGTGGGAGATAGACCCGAGTGACTGAGGCTTTCTTGGTGAGTACGTGGTCGATGAAGCCGGGGTCTTGATGCGAAAAGCCGTTGTGGTCCTGCCGCCACACATGCGAAGTGAGGAGATAGTTGAGAGAAGCAATCGGCCTTCGCCAGGGAATGTGCTCGCACACGTCCAGCCACTTGGCGTACTGGTTGAACATGGAGGAGACGATGTGGATGAAGGCCTCGTAGGAGGAGAACAGGCCGTGGCGCCCGGTCAGTAGGTAACCCTCGAGCCAGCCTTGGAGGGTGTGCTCACTCAGAATCTCCATCACCCGGCCGTCCGGCGCCAGTCGGTCATCCTGGGGAAGCAGGGCAGCGTTCCAAGTCCGCGGACTAACGTCCAGAACCGCCCCTAAGCGATTGGATACCGTCTCATCCGGACCGAAGAGACGGAAACGTCTTGCACCCAGGTTCAGTCGCATGACCTCGGCCAAGTACTCACCCAAGACCCGGGTGGCCTCAGCCATCGTCGCCCCTGGTGCGGGTACCTCCACGGCGAAGTCACGGAAGTCGGGCAGCTCCAAGTCCTTGAGGAGAAGACCTCCGTTGGCATGCGGGTTGTCACCCATGCGCCGCGTCCCTGTCGGGGCCAGCTCCGCCAGCTCGGACCGCAAAGCACCGTCATCGTCGAACAGTTCCTCCGGGCGGTAGCTCTTCATCCATTGTTCGAGAAGCTCAAGGTGCCGCTCGTCCATCTCCGAAAACGGCACTTGGTGCGAGCGGAAGGTGCCCTCGACCGGAAGGCCGTTCTCGAACTTCGGTCCCGTCCAACCCTTGGGAGTGACGAGCACCAGGGCCGGCCAGCGCGGCCGCTCCGTCACCCCCTCCTCCCGTGCCCGGCGCTGGATCTCGTTGATGTCGTCCAGAATCTGGTCAAGGGTGGCGGCCAGGAGCTGATGGACGCTTTCCGGGTCGTCACCCTCCACAAAGTAAGGGGTGTGGCCGCATCCCCTCAGGAAGTCCGCTAGTTCCTGCCTATCGATGCGGGCGAAGACGGTGGGATTGGCGATCTTGTAGCCGTTCAGGTGCAATATGGGAAGGACCGCCCCATCAGTCGCCGGATTCAGGAACTTGTTGGAGTGCCAGGCGGCGGCCAAAGGCCCGGTCTCGGCTTCCCCGTCTCCGACCACGCAGGCTACGAGCAGATCAGGGTTGTCGAAGGCAGCTCCGTAGGCATGAGAGAGGGCGTAGCCCAACTCACCCCCTTCGTGGATGGAGCCCGGTGTCTCCGCAGCCACGTGGCTGGGAACCCCGCCGGGGAAGGAGAACTGCTTGAACAGACGCCTGAGGCCTTTCTCATCCCGAGAGACCCCCGGGTAGTACTCGCTGTAGGTGCCTTCGAGATAGACGTTGGCAAGCATGGCCGGCCCGCCGTGACCAGGTCCACAGATGAAGATCACGTTGAGATCCCGAGCTTTTATCACCCGGTTCAGATGGACGTAAAGAAGATTGAGACCGGGACAGGTCCCCCAGTGGCCCAACAGACGGGGCTTCACGTCCTCCCGGCGCAGCGGACGGCGAAGCAGCGGGTTGTCGAGAAGGTAGATCTGTCCCACCGCGAGATAGTTGGCAGCCCGCCAGTAAGCATCCATCCGCTCCAGTTCCGCCTGGCTGAGCGGCTTTCGTTGCCCCAAGGGAAGGTTACGCGCCTCCAACTCAGTCATGTCTGCTATCCTCCCTTGCCAACAGCGCGAACACAGTGGTCAGACCCGTTACCGATAGAGCCTGGAGTGATTATCCCCCCTTTTGGACCTGCATAGGCGGCGGTCCCGTTCTGGGCCGTCCAGGCGGGAGCCCCTGGTTTGGGCCGTCCAGGCGGCGGCCGGCAGCGGCCGCCCCTTGAGTCCCGGCCCAGGTATTATGATGCGGACGTTACGATGCGGATGGACAGTGTGCGCTTAGGGAGGGGACCATGGGCATCATGGAGAACAAGGTCTGCGTCGTCACCGGCGGGGGAGGCAGCATCGGGCGAGCGGCGGCGGCTGCCCTAGCGCAGGAAGGGGCCAACGTGCTGCTTGTGGGTAGGAACGCTCTCAAGCTGGAGCAAGCCCTCGGTTCCTTGGGAGCGGCGCCCGGTCAGGCGGACATGTTCGTAGCCGATGTGTCCGATGCCACGCAGACCCAGGCCTATCTGGAGCGCGCAGTGCAGAACTGGGGAAAGATCGACGTGATCTTCAGTCACGCTGGTATCGCCGGGGTCATCAAGCCCGTCACCGAGTACCCCGAAGAAGTGTTCGATACGGTGATGGCCATCAACGTACGCGGCTCTTTCCTGGCCTGTAAGTATGGTCTGCCCCGCATGAACGACGGCGGAAGCATCATCATCACCTCAAGTATCATGGGGACGCGAGCAGACCCCGGGGTGTGCGCCTACGCCACCTCGAAGCACGCGCTGATAGGCCTGGCCAGGGTGGTGGCCAAGGAAGCCGCCCCCCGCAACATTCGGGTGAACGTTCTGGCTCCGGGGCCCATCGAGAACGAATTCCAGGGGGAGATAGAGGCTGAGCTCACCCAGATCGTAGGCCAGGACGGCACGGAGTTCCTCAACCGGATCATTCCTCTGGGACGCCATGGCAAGGCCGAGGAAGTGGCCCGCATGGTACTCTTCTTGGCCTCCTCTGAGAGCAGTTTCTCCACCGGCAGCGTGTTCATGGCTGATGGCGGCATGAACATCTGACCCGGAGGAACCCGACGGGCCGCAAGTGCTCGACACGAGATCTTGCAGCCCCGCAGGTGGAGCGACCAATACCAGTTCCCCAGGACCAACAGGTGAGGAGGTTGAGTGCGGAGAGAAGCTGAGCCGCGATACCGATGGGTTGTCCTGACCGTAGCTTTCTTCGGCGTGTTCGGAGGCTTGGGTCTCGGTCGCTTCGGCTACAGCGCCGTTCTTCCCAGCATGCAGAAGGCTTTGGACATCACGAGCGCGGCCGCCGGCTCTCTGGCTTCGTGGAACCTAGCAGGCTACACCATCATGGCTGCCATCGGCGGGGTGATGGCGGCCCGATGGGGGGCACGCAAAGTCATCACCGCCGGTCTCGCTCTCACTGCACTCGGCATGTTCTTGACTGGCATCTCCGACGGCCTAGGAGGAGCCTCCGCCGCCCGCCTTCTCACCGGGATGGGCAATGGCATGATGTTCGTCCCCTCGATAGCTCTCATGGCCTCCTGGTTTCGCGTGCGCCAGCTGGGCCTGGCCTCCACCATAGTCCCCACTGGCTCCTCCTTGGCCATGATGATCGTGGGGCCGGTGGTACCCCGCCTCATTGCCGCTGGTGGATCACAAGGGTGGCGTTCAGCGTGGTATTTCTTCGCCGTCATCACTGCCGTTCTCACCGTGACCAATGCCCTGCTGCTGCGGGACCGTCCCAAAGAAGCGCCCCCACCTCGAGACTCGATGCTGTACGACAGACAGGCGCCTCCAGCCATCCGCGCCTGGCTCAAGAAGAACACCCCCGGGATCAAGAGTATCTTGAGCTCGGGTTACGCCTGGCACCTTGGCTTCGTCTATTTTCTTTTCGGAGTGGCGTTCCTCCTGTACTTCACCTTCTTCCAGAAGCGGCTCGTGGCCGATCTCGGCTACAGCAGCGAAGCCGCGGGGTATCTGTTCATGGTGTTGGGCGTGGCTGGCTTCATAGGGGGCATGGGTTGGGGCAGTCTCTCCGACCGGTTCGGACGGCGCCGGGCCGTCTCACTCAACCTGCTCATGTCGGGTGTGGCCGCTCTCCTTTTCGCCGTGAGTCCTACCCTTCCCACTCTGGTGCTCTCTGCCTTGCTCTTTGGGGCGAGCGGGATGGTCTTTCCCGGCCTGATGGGCGCAGCTTGTGCCGATCGCTTCGGCCCCGGCCTCGCCCCCGCTGCCTTGGGACTCATAACCATTTTGGTGGGCGTGGGGCAGACCGTCGGGCCTTTGATCGGGGGAGCGATGAACGACGCCTACGCCTCGCTGGGCCCTTCCTACCTCTTCTCCGCCGTCACCTTCTTTGTGGGTGCAGCTGCCGCCTTGGCGTTGCGCGGTTCCGGCAGCGATCGCGCAAGCAGGAGCTCGCTTCCGCCGCTACCTCCCCGCCGGTATCCCATCCGCTGAATGACTGAGCTGAGAGTCGTTTGACCGCTACTCGCCCACAGTCCAGTCCTGCCGACCGCCCTTCCGAGGAGCTTCGCTACCGGTGGGCGGTCGCTGGGACAGCCTTCTTCGCCGTACTCTGTGCCATAGGCCTGGGCCGCTTTGCCTATAGTGCAGTCCTGCCAGCGATGCAGCAGGCCCTCGGCTTGACCAGCGCCGAGGCAGGGTCGCTGGCGTCGTGGAACCAGGTGGGCTACACGGTGATGGCACTGGTGGGAGGAGTGCTCGCTTCGCGGTTCGGCCCTCGGGTGGTGGTGACCACCGGCTTGGGTCTGACCGCGGTGGGCATGTATCTGACCGGCATTTCCGACGGGCTGGCCGAAGCTTCTGCTGCCCGCCTGCTTACCGGCATGGGTAACGGTATGGTGTTGGCCCCTTCCATCACCCTCATGGCCGCATGGTTCCGCGTCCAACGACACGGTTTCGCCACCGGTATGGTACCCGCCGGGTCCTCTTTCGCCCTGGTAGGTGTGGGACCTTTGGTGCCGGGACTAATCGCGGCCGGCGGTCCCGAAGGCTGGCGCCTTGCTTGGTACGTCTTCGCTGGAGTCACTGCCGTCATGACGGTCATCAACGCGGCGGTGTCGCGCAACCGGCCCCATGAGAGCGACACCTGGTGGCGCCGGCTTCCTGGCCGGGCGTTCAATCGTGCGCGGCTAGGTCAGCGAGACCTTCCTGACCAGGGACGACTGAGGCAGACGAGCGAGGGACACTCAAGCCTCGCTGCCCTGCCACAGCCGGCGGGCCGCGCCGAGGCCCAGCATTCACTGCGTCAGGACTTCCGCCGCATCTGTCGCTCCGGCCGAGCGTGGCATCTGGGCTTCCTATACCTTCTGTACGGCTTCGCCTTTCTCATGTTCTTCACTTTCTTTCAGAAGCGGTTGATCCATGACCTGGGCTACAGCAGCCACACCGCAGGCATACTCTTCTTGATGCTCGGGGTCAGTGGGACCCTGGCCGGCATCTTCTGGGGAGGCATATCGGACCGGGTGGGCCGAGGACCGACCTTGGCCGTGGTGTTCGCCCTGGAGGGGGCCTGCGGGATCATATTCGCACTTTGGAACAGTCTACCCGCACTGGCCGCAGCGTCCTGGATCTTCGGTTTCTGTGGGCTCAGCGTCCCCAGTCTCATGGGAGCCGCGTGTGCGGACTGTTTTGGAGTCAGGCTGGCCCCTGCCTCCCTTGGCTTCATCACTTTCTTCCTTGGCGTCGGCCAGACGATAGGCCCGTACGTCGGCGGCGCTCTGGAAGACTTCGCCTCTTCCCTCACCTCGACCTATCTGCTGTCGGCCGGGATCTTCGCAGCGGGGACCTTTGTGGCCGTCTTCTTACGCCGACCTGGATCCCAGGGGGCATCTTCGCTTCCGGGCGACTCCGCTGGAAGACGAAGCTAGAGGCGACGCTTTTCCCCCGGCGCCGTCCCGCTTCCAGCCTTCGCACCCCTGTGCGTGCCATCAAGATGGACCGCTCGGCCCACCTGTCACCCGGCAGCGTGATCCATACACGCGGGTCATAGGTCGCAGGAGTCATGAAAAGTTATCGGAAAAGGCGCCACCAGGTCGCGCCACTTACTACTATGAGCGATACTGACTCGTGGAAGAAGGGGAATTCGGGTGTGCCACGGGTCGGTCCATCAGTAACCAGCTGGTCACTCAACCTATCCTAGCGAGGAGGAGAGCCGCATGGCAGGCGATAGCAAACGGCCGCAAAGTAAGCCAACGGGCGCAGACAAGACTGTCCTCAAGGCTTTGGGCCTCAGCGGGGGGATCTTCGGAGCCTGCCCCTGCGCCGTGGACGTCAAGGATGGCAAGGTCATCCGCATCCGGCCGCTCCATTGGGATTCGGCTTATGATCCCAAGACCTTCAATCCCTGGAAGATCACCAAGAACGGTAAGACCCTAGAGCCGCTTTACAAGGCGGTGCCGGCTCCCTGGAGCCTGGCCTACAAGAAGCGCACCTACTCTCCCAACCGCATCAAGTACCCCCTCAAGCGAGTGGACTTCGACCCCAACGGGGCCCCTGGCTCGGTCGGGCCCGGCGGTCGTAACACCCAGAACCGGGGCAAGAGCAAGTACGTGCGCATCTCCTGGGACGAGGCTACCACCATCATCGCCAACGAGATCAAGCGCATCCACAAGGAGTACGGGCCCCTGGCCATCCTGGTACAGGGCGACGGCCATGGCGAATGCAAGATGGTGCATGCGCCGCACGGCTGCTCTACGCTGCTGCTCGACAAGATGGGAGGCTTCACCCAGCAGGTGCGCAATCCCGACAGCTGGGAGGGCTGGTACTGGGGGGCCAAACATGTCTGGGGTAAGGGCTACATCGGGATGATGGCGCCCAACGACAACATCGTCAAAGACATTACCGAGCACAGTGACATGGTCGTGGTTTGGGGCGGCGACCCCGAGACTACCACCTGGGGCTTCCGGGGCCAGTTCGCCAGCCGCTTGCTCTACTTCTGGAACGAGGTGGGGATCAAGCAGGTCTACATCAACCCCGACCTCAACTACGCGGCTGCCGTCCATGCCGACAAGTGGATCCCCATCCTTCCCAATACCGACGCGGCCCTGCAACTGGCCATTATCTACATGTGGATCACCGAAGACACCTACGACAAGGAGTACGTGGCTACCCACACCGTCGGCTTCGACAAGATCAAAGCCTATGTGCTTGGCGAGGAAGACGGCATTCCCAAGACTCCCAAGTGGGCGTCGGAGAAGTGCGGGGTGCCGGTCTGGACGATCAAGGCGTTGGCCCGCGACTGGGCTAAGAAGACGGTCACCATTGGCCACTACTTCGGCGGCGGCATGGCTCGCGGCCCCTACTCCCACGAACCGGCCCGCCTGGAAGTGGTCCTTTTGGGCATGCAGGGCCTGGGCAAGCCCGGTGTGCACCAGGCACAGATCGCTTACACCGGCATGCCCAAGAACATCATCACCGGAGGGGCCGACCACATGGGTCCCTTCGCCAACCTCCAGGCCACCCCTTATGGTGAGCGTCTGTTGAAGCCTCACCGCGGCACTCCCACCGCCTGGGGCAAGCAGATGATCCCCAAGACGATGATCGAAGAGGCCATAAAGAAGGGCAAGATCGAGTTCTGGGGCACGGGCGGCCACGAAGAACCGACCGAAGACCAGTACAAGAAATACACCTACCCCATACCGAAGGAAGAGGGCGGCACCGAGATCCACATGATGTGGACCGACACGCCCTGCCGGGTCACCTGTTGGAACTGCGGCAGCGACGTCATGGAAGCCATGCGTGATCCCAAGATCGAGTTCATCGTGGCTCAGCATCCCTGGCTGGAGAACGATGTACTCATGGCCGACGTCATCCTGCCCACGAACACCACCCTCGAGGTCAACGACATCTCGCCTTGCATCCGTGAAGGGGACAGTTTCCAGAGCGTCATCCTCATGAACCGGGCTATCGAGCCTATCGGCGAATCCAAGAGCGACTACGAAGCCGTCTGCGCCGTGGCCGAGAAACTGGGGATGCTGGAGGCTGTTACCGAGGGCTTCAGCGAAGAGGAGCTGATCCGCGGCACCTTTGAGGGCATGAAGTTCAACACGGTGGTGCCTTGGGAGGAGTTCAAAGAGAAGCAGTATTGCGTCCTACCAGTGGCTCCCGACTGGGAGAAGCATCCCGCCGGTCTCTACAACTTCTGGAAGGACCCGGAGACTCATCCCCTGCCCACGCCTAGCGGCAAGCTCGAATTCTGGTCCGAGAATCTGGCCAAGACCTTCCCGGATGACGAGGAACGGCCTCCCATGCCCAAGTGGATCGAGAAGGGCATCACCCACGACGAGCGTCTCTCCAGCAAACGGGCCAAGGCCTATCCGCTCCTTCTCATGTCCAACCATGGCCGTTGGCGGACGCACGCCCAGTGCGACGACATCCCCTGGACCCGTGAAGCACTCACCGGCAAGATCAGAGGGTTCGACGGGTACATGTATGAGCCCTGCTGGATGCATCCCAGTGTGGCCGAGCCACGCGGCATCAAGACGGGAGACATCGTCAAGGTCTACAACGAACGCGGCGCGGTATTGTGCGGCGCCCTGGTATGGGAACGCATCATGCCTGGCGTGGTTTCCGTCGACCATGGTGCCCGGGCAGACTTCATCATCCCCCATGTGTTGGACCGCGGCGGTGCCATCAACGTGATCGCCCCCGAGGGGCTGACTTCGCGCCATGCGGCCGGCCAGGCCACTAGTGGTTACCTGGTCGAGGTGGAGAAGGTCACCATGGGCCAGATGGAAGAGTGGATGCGCCAGTATCCCGAAGCCTTCGCCCGTGAGTACGACCCCGCCTCAGGGCTGCGCTTCAACGCTTGGATCGAGGAGGAGAGGTAGACATGGGCAAGAAGGTCTTCATCATAGACGTCGGCAAGTGCAACGGCTGTTACTGCTGCCAAGTGGTATGCAAGGATGAGCATGTGGGGAACGACTGGTCCCCCATCGCCAAGCCCCAGCCTGAGGTCGGACAGTTCTGGATCAAACAGACAGAACGGGTGCGGGGGACCGTCCCCAAGGTCAAGGTCAGCTACCGTCCCCACCTGTGCATGCACTGTGACGACGCGCCCTGCATCGCTGCCTGCAAGGTGGAGGGAGCTCTCTACAAGCGAGCCGATGGTCTGGTGATCATCGATCCCATCAAGTGCACCGGCTGCAAGGCTTGCGTAGACGTCTGCCCGTACGACACCATCTTCTTCAACGAAGATCTCAACCTGGCTCAGAAGTGCACGGGTTGCGCCCACCTGTTGGATGACGGCTGGTCGGAACCCCGCTGTGCGGATGCCTGCCCCACCTTGGCTCTGCGCATGTACGATGAGGATGACGAAGAAGCCCAGGCACTTATTGCCAAGGCCGAGGTGTGGAAGCCCGAACTCAAGGACAAGGTCAAGCCGCGGGTGTACTACCTCAACATCCCCAAGCGCTTCATCGCGGGGACCCTCTACGACCCTGTGGAGGAAGAGGTCATCATCGGCGCCAAGGCCACCCTCCGGGCGGCGGATGGCTCTGTCCTCACCACCGAGACCGACAGTTACGGTGACTTCTGGTTCGAGAACATCGAGCCTGGCGTGTACGATCTGGAACTGACCTACGGCGGCAAGAGCAAGAAGTTCACGGCTCTGGATACGACCGACTTCGAAATAAACCTGGGAGATATCCCTCTGACCTAGTCGGAAGGGCTGGGGCAGCACACCTGCAGCCCGCGAGAGTGCAGCAGGCCGGTCACGTTTCCCTCCCAGGGACGTGACCGGCCGCATTTAAGGAGGAGTTGATGCCTGTGCGTAGATACGAACACCTGTTTTCGCCGTTCCAGCTCGGCAAGGTGCAACTGAAGAACAGAATCGTCAAGACGGCCGCCCAGACCTACTTCTTCGACGACGGTGAGAAGCGGGTCGGCCCCCTAGCCAAAGCTTTCTACGGAGCCGTGGCCCGAGGTGGTGTGGGTCTCATCATCACCGAGACACCAGCTATGGAATGGCCACTTTTGGAAAAGGGTGATCGCCGGTTTCGGGTAGATGACGACAAGTACCTCAAGGACTTGGAGGAGCTCTCCGCCGAGGTACACAAGTACGGAGTACCCATCTTCACCCAGCTCTACCACCGGGGTCCTTGGGGAGGCATCTACAAGCTCATCGCCAAGCGAGTGGCTGCCTCTCCGGTGACCATGCATTCGCCGTTCGACGTACATGAGGAAGAACCGCCGCACGCTCTGACCATCGAGGAGATCGAGGAGTTGATCGACCGTTTCGCTTCGGCAGCGGTCAGGCTTCAGAAAGCGGGATGGGACGGCATCGAGATCAACGCCGCTGCCGACCACTTGTTCCATACCTTCCTCTCCCGGTTCTGGAACAAGCGCGATGACATCTATGGTCCCCAGAACATGGAGAACCGTACCCGTTTCATCGTCTCCGTGGTCAAAGAGATCAAGAAGCGTTGCGGTCAGGACTTCCCCGTCCAGGTGCTCATGAACGCTTTCGAGATAGGCGCCGGCGATGAGGGCATCACCATCGAAGAGGGCAAAGAGATCGCCCGCATATACGAGGCAGCGGGGGTGGATTCCCTCCATGTACGCTACCACTGGGCAGGCATGCACCAGGGCTCTTATCTGCCGGACAACCTTTTCTACCCCGAACCGCACATCCCTTTGAGCGAATTCCCGAAGGAGATGGACTGGTCGCACTACGGGGCCCTGTGCAATGTCCCCCTGGCAGTAGGCATCAAGTCGGTGGTGAACATCCCCGTCATGACGGTTACCGGCTTCGACGCCGACTCGGCCGAGAGAGTCTTGAGCGAGGGCAAAGCCGATCTCATCGGCTTCAACCGGCGCATCTTCGCCGACCACAACTACGCCAAGAAGGTCTACGAAGGGCGGCACCTGGAGATACAGCCTTGCACCAAGTGCGGCCACTGTAGCAGCGTATACAACGAGCCGCGCCACTGCCGCATCAACGCCTGCTTCGGGACCGAGTCCTACGACATCGCGCCACTTCAAACCAAGAAGAAGGTCCTTGTGATCGGCGGGGGACCGGCCGGCATGCAGGCAGCACGGGTAGCTGCCTGGCGCGGGCACGACGTCACTCTGTGGGAGAAGGGCCAGTACCTGGGCGGTTCGATGGCCTTGGCGGCCATGGTCAAGGGCTCGAAGACCGAGGATGTGCGGGAGGTCATCTGGTTCCTGCGCCGGGAAGTACGCAAGTACGGCGTCAAGGTCGAGCTCGGCAAGGAGATCGATGCTGCCGCCATCGAGGCCGCCAAGCCGGATGCGGTCATAGTGGCTACAGGTGGAAAGCCGACTCTGCCTGACGTGCCTGGCGTGTACGGCAAGAACGTAGTGCGGAGCAGCGATCTTTACGGCACTCTCCGCTTCTTCCTGCGTCTGTTCGGACCCAAGACCTTGGGCGACCTCACCAAGGTGTGGATGCCGGTGGGAAAGAAAGTGGTCATCATAGGGGGCGCCATCCAAGGCTGCCAGCTTGGTGAATTTCTGGTCAAGCGGGGGCGCAAGGTGACCATAGTCGAGACAGGCGACGAGCTCGGCAAGATGCTATACCCAGAAAGAAAAGTCCGGCTCTTCTACTGGTTCGATCGCAAAGGGGTGGAGCGTCTGGCCGGCGTGAAGCTGGTGGAGATAACCAAGAAGGGCCTGAAAATCGTCACCAAAGAGGGCGAGGAGCGCCTCCTGGAAGCCGACAGTGTGGTCTGTGCCCTCCCCTTCGCCGCCGATCATTCCCTGGCCGACGCCTTGCAGGGTAAAGTGCCCGAGGTGTACATAATCGGAGACTGCAACGAGCCCGGTCTCATCCCCGACGCCACCTCGGCGGGCTGGAAGGTGGGTAACGCCATCTAGACGGGGGCCTGCCTGGGGTTCCGCCTGTCGCGAGAAGCCCGCCGGGAACGGCGTGGTCGGGGTTGAAGAAGGGGCGCGGGGCCTGCCTC
>FWPV01003195.1_pt1 | contig 37829 bp, 29 predicted proteins | sample 2228371 | NCBI WGS metagenome assembly FWPV01 (sample SAMEA103939776, study PRJEB20133) | metagenome | reverse complement strand
CTGGCCGCTGGTTTTCATGTGGTCACGCCAAACAAAAAAGCCAATACCGCAAGCCTGGATTATTACCGGCAGCTGCGTTTGGTGGCGCAAAAGCACCGCCGGCGGTTTTTATATGAAACCACAGTAGGTGCTGGTTTGCCGGTCATCGACTTTTTACAGGGGTTACTCAACGCCGGTGATGAGTTAATGGCCTTTGAAGGCATTTTGTCCGGCTCTTTATCTTATATGTTTGGCGAGCTGGAGCAGGGTGTGGCACTTTCGGACGTCACCGCCAAAGCCAAAGCCATGGGCTTTACTGAACCAGACCCGCGTGATGATTTATCGGGCATGGACGTGGCGCGTAAGCTGTTGATTCTGGCGCGCGAATCGGGTTTACAGCTGGACTTATCGGACGTGACTGTTGAATCTGTATTACCTGCCGATTTTGCCCCAGGCGCTTCGGTTGCGGATTTTATGGCGCAACTGCCACAGCTGAATAGCTGGTTCGCCGACAAAGTGGCGGCAGCTAAAAGTGAAGGCAAGGTGCTGCGTTATATAGGTGAAATTGCCAACGGCCAGTGTAAGGTGTCGGTCAAAGCGCTGGATCTCAACCATCCGCTGGCCAAAGTGAAAGATGGTGAAAATGCCTTGGCTATTCATACCCGTTATTACCAGCCTATTCCTTTTGTACTGCGGGGTTATGGCGCTGGTGCTGCGGTGACAGCGGCCGGTGTGTTTGGTGATGTAATGCGTACCCTTGGCTGGCAGCAGGAGATGTAAATCATGAAGTCGTATTTTGCACCAGCTTCAACCGGCAATTTTTCGGTTGGGTTTGACTTACTGGGCGCAGCGTTTGCGCCTGTGAACGGTGAGTTATTGGGGGATGAGCTGGTGATCGAGGGCGAGGCGGCAGAACTGACACTGCGCCAGAGCGGTCGTTATGTGCATCAGTTGCCAGCTGATGTCACAGATAATCTGGTGGTGCGCTGTTTTTACGCTTTTGAAAAAAAGCTGGGGAAAACCTTGCCGCGCCTCAGTTTACACCTGAAAAAACACCTGCCGGTGGGTAGTGGTTTAGGCTCCAGCGCCTGTTCTATTGTGGTGGCCTGTTATGCCTTTAACGACTATTTTGGCAAACCACTTTCTGACTACGAGCTGCTGCAACTGACCGCTGAATGTGAAGGGGGCGTCAGCGGTGCTGTGCATTATGACAATGTGGCACCTTCTTTAGTGGGCGGCTTGTTGTTGATGTTGCCACAAAGCCCACTGCTTTACCGGCCTTTGCCCTGGTTCCCGCACTGGAAAGTGGTGCTTTGTTATCCCGGCACTGTGCTTTCGACCAAAGCCGCCCGTGAAGTATTGCCCAAAGCATTGAGCCTGAAACACAGTATCGCTTTTGCCGGCAATCTGGCGCGTTTTGTGTCGGCGCTATACGCCACTGATGAAAACGAAGCTTTTGCATCACTGCAGGATTTAGTGGCAGAGCCTGCGCGTTTGCCGCTGATCCCGGAGCTTAGTGCCATTCGGGCGGCATTCACGGCACAGGGTATTGGCCATGTCGGCATTTCCGGCGCTGGTCCAACTTTGTTTGCAGTTTGCCAGAATGATGAACAAGCAGAATTTGCCGCTGCTTATTTTAAGCAACACTATGAAAAAAATCAGGATGCCATGACTCATATCTGCACTTTAGAGCAGCAGGGCGCGCGGGTGTTATTCAATCAGTCAGTACAGGATTAAGCAGATGATGTTACGTAATATCAAAGTTCCGGCACAACAAGTCAGTTTTTTAGAAGCGGTGCGTATTGGTTTAGGTGAGCAGCAGGGGCTGTTTTTTCCGGACAGCTGGCCAAAGCTGGAAATAAACGCTTTGTTGGATATGCCCTTTGCTGAGCGCAGCGCTGTTATTTTGCAGGCGCTCATTGGTGATGAGTTACCCCAAGCTGAGCTGTCTGCGCTGGTGACCGAAGCTTTTGCTTTCCCGGCGCCGCTGGCGGCAGTGACAGAGGATGTTGCTTGTTTAGAGTTATTTCACGGGCCAACTTTAGCTTTTAAAGACTTTGGCGGCCGTTTTATGGCGCGGGCTTTAATGGCGTCACAGAAGCGTTCCGGCGTGAAAAAAACCACGATAGTCACAGCCACTTCAGGCGACACAGGTGCTGCCGTTGCCCATGCGTTTTATCAGCAAGCGGGTGTTGATGTGGTGATTTTGTTCCCCAAAGGCAAAATCAGTGTGCTGCAGGAAAAACTTTTTACCACTTTAGGTAAAAACATTCACACCCTGGCGGTGGACGGGGATTTTGACCAGTGTCAGGCGCTGGTGAAAGAAGTATTTAACGACCGGGCTTTAGTGGAAAAGCTCAATATCAACTCGGCAAACTCTATTAATATCAGCCGCTTATTTGCGCAGATTTGTTATTATTTTGAAGCTGTTGCTCAGGTGCCAGCAGCAAAACGCCACAATATCGTCATTTCAGTGCCAAGCGGCAACTTTGGTAATTTAACCGCTGGTTTAATTGCCAAGGTATTGGGTTTGCCCATTAAACGCATGATTGCCGCCACCAACAGCAATGACACAGTGCCAAGGTACTGGCAAAACGGCGTCTGGCAGGTTAAACCCACAGTGGCCACCTTATCCAATGCCATGGACGTCAGCGCGCCGAATAACTGGCCGCGGGTGGAAGATTTGCTGGCGCAAGGTGTAATTTCCCGAGGCGATCTCAGCACAGCCATGGTGGATGAAGAAGATACTCAGCTTGCGATGCGTCAGTTGTCACAGTTGGGGTATTTATCTGAGCCGCATGCCGCTGTGGCTTACCGTGCGTTAAAACGCGAATTGCAGCCAGGTGAATTTGGTATTTTCCTGGGCACTGCCCATCCGGCTAAATTTAAAGAGCAGGTGGAAAATATCCTCGGTAACCCAATCGCATTACCACCCGAATTAGCGGCTGTTGCCGGTGAACCAAGTTTAGCTGTCGACATGGCGGCAGATTTTGTAGAATTGCGCAAAAAGTTACTTGCTCTGGCTGAATAAGCCGGGCTTTTCAGGAAAATAACTGTGCATTTAAGCTGGCATGACGTGATAGGGGCTGAAAAAACGCAGCCCTATTTTCAAAAAACCATCGAAACGGTAAAACAGGCCCGTTTGGCCGGTGAGGTGATTTACCCGCCGGAAGCCGATGTGTTTACCGCTTTTAAGCTGACAGATTTTGCCAATTTAAAAGTGGTGATCATAGGGCAGGACCCTTATCACGGCCCGAATCAGGCGCATGGTTTGTCGTTTTCAGTGCGTCAGGGGGTGGCTATTCCGCCTTCACTGCGCAATATGTACAAAGAGTTAGCGCTGGAATACGCCGATTTTCAGATGCCCAGGCATGGTTGTTTAGAAAGCTGGGCCACTCAGGGGGTGCTGTTGTTAAATACAGTGCTGACTGTGGTGGCCAATCAACCCAATTCGCACCGTGAGCTTGGCTGGGAGCAATTTACCGACAATGTGATCAGGGCTATCAGCGACAAAGCCGAGCCTGTGGTGTTTTTGCTGTGGGGGTCACACGCTATTAAAAAACAGCGTTTGATCAACGCAACTAAACATCAGATTTTAACAGCCCCTCATCCGTCGCCTTTATCGGCGCACCGCGGCTTTTTGGGTTGTGGTCACTTTGCCAAAGCCAATGCAATTTTAACGGCCTGGGGCAAACAGCCAATTGACTGGCATATCCGCTAACAGCTTTGCCTGAAGATATATTGACGAAATAACATCAAAACCAGCATCAGCGTCACACTGATGCTGTTTTTGTTTTAGGAAATGCCGGATGCTAAAAAGCAAAAAGCCCAACTGCGGAAGGTTGGGCTTTGGTTGCTAAATCAGCTGTTCCAGTAATTCGTCGTCGAGGTTTAAATCTATGTCTTCCAGTTCTTTGCGCAGTCGCTGCCGCTCTTTGACCGCTTCAATTTCGCGCCATTTGCGTTTCACCGCTCTGCCGCTTTTTGCCGCTGGCCGCTCCAACATGTTCAGTAAGTCCTCAAAGCTCTCCATACTGCACCTCGCTGATTTGTTGTTATTTTCGCCAAAATTGATAACACACTTTAATGCAAAATAAAATAGCCAGATGACAGAAAAATGAAGGCAAGATGAACAATGGTGGTAGCAACAACAAAGCGAATCACAGCGGGCGAAAATGGCAGGCAGGCTGGTATAAAAAAGGGCAGTGAAATAACTGCCCTTATTGTTTTAATAATCAGTGATTTATCGCTGGAATAATTTGATTAATCTTTGGGTCGATGCATCAAACTGGTGTTGCTGCTGACCGGATAACACCTGATAAATAGGTGTAGACAATTGTTTACCCAGCTCCACGCCCCATTGATCAAAAGAGTTAATGTCCCAAAGCACACCCTGCACAAACACTTTATGTTCGTATAGCGCTATTAAAGCACCAAGGTAATAAGGCGATAACTCAGGCAATAACAAAGTGTTGCTTGGTTTATTGCCAGGTGATGCTTTATGCGGGGCAAGCCTCGCAGCTTCTTCAGCACTGCCGCCTGCGGCCAGCACTTCGGCATGTGCTTCGCTGATGGTTTTGCCTTGCATCAGCGCCTGAGTCTGGGCAAAACAATGCGCAGCCAACCGTTGATGGTGATCGGTTAAATCATGGGCTGGCTGAATCGGCAGAATAAAATCGGCCGGCACTGCCAATGCACTTTGGTGCAGCAGCTGATGGTAAGCATGCTGGCCGTTGGTACCGGCATCACCCCAAATCACTGGCGCTGTCGCAAGCGAAAGGCTATTGCCGTTTACATCCACTCCTTTGCCGTTACTTTCCATATCCAGTTGCTGCACGTAAGAAGGCAATAAGCGTAAATAATGGCTGTAAGGCAACAGCGCATGGCTTTGACAGCCGTGAGCGTTAATATACCAAACGCCTAACAGTGCCAGAATGACCGGCATATTTTCGGCAAGGGGCGCCTGCATAAAATGCTGATCCATGGCATAAGCACCGGCCAATAATTGCTGGAACTGCTTCACCCCAAGCATTAAACACAGCGGAAAACCAATGGCCGACCATAATGAATAGCGACCACCGACCCAGTCCCACATCGGCAGAATATGTTCAGGCACAATGCCAAATTCAGCAGCTGCTTTGATATTGGATGAGGTGGCCCAGAAGTGTTTGGCAATAGCGTTTTTATCGGCGCCGTTATCGAGGAACCACTGACGTATCGCCAGCGCATTTTGTTTGGTTTCTTCAGTGCCAAAAGACTTGGAAGCCACAAACACCAGAGTGGTGGCCGGATCCAGCCCTTTAACCACATCTGTCACCACTGCACCGTCAATATTACCGGCAAAGTGAATTTGCACCGGGCTGACGTTGTAAGGGGTTAAAGCTTCAACCGCCATTTGTGGGCCCAGCAAAGAGCCACCAATGCCAATCCAGACAAGGTCAGTGATGGGTTCGTTACGATAACCTAAATATTGTGAGTTATTCAGTTGGGTGACCAACTGATGCATTTGGGCATGACAATCAGCAATTTCGCTGCTGATATCGGCGCCATCCAGCTGCAAGTCGGCAGTTAAAGGTGCACGTAAGGCGGTATGCCAAACACTGCGCTGTTCGGTATTGTTAATTTTGTCGCCGGCAAACATCTGCGCTTTTTTCTGCGCTAACGGGCTTTGTTCGGCCAGGGTCAACAGCTTCTGCCAAATAGCATCTGTGATCAGGTTTTTGGAATAATCCAGGTTGATACCACAGGCTTCTAAAGCAAAACGTTCAGCCCGTGCTGGATCTTTGGCAAATTCTGCACGCAAATCCAGCGGTTGCTTTGCAAGAGCGCGCAGTTCGCTCCAGACAGCAGACGACATAAAAACTCCTGTTAGTTAATCTGGCCTATGGCCGCGCAGCTGTTATTGCAGTGCGGCGCTAATCACTTGTTCCAGTTTGCGCTGGTCGATGGCAAATTTACGAATACCTTCGGCCAGTTTTTCGGTGGCCATGGCATCTTCGTTCAGTGCCCAGCGGAATTCGCTTTCAGTCAAGGCGGCAGGCGCTTTGTGGGTTGCACCTGTGTCACGTAAGTGCACCATCAGTTCGCCTGTTAGTTTACTCAGTTCGTCCAGCAGGGCAGGGGCAATAGTTAAACGGTCACAACCGGCCAGCGCCAGTACTTCACCTGTGTTACGGAAGCTGGCTCCCATCACAATGGTTTGATGGCCATGCTGTTTGAAATAACGGTAAATTTCCCGTACTGAAATCACGCCCGGGTCTGTTTCAGCGTCGTAACTCTGGCCGGTATTGGCTTTGTACCAGTCCAGAATACGGCCAACAAAAGGAGAAATCAGGAATACACCGGCTTCTGCACAGGCGCGGGCCTGACACATATGGAATAACAAAGTCAGGTTACATTGAATACCTTGTTGCTCCAGCACTCGGGCGGCCTGAATCCCTTCCCAGGTGGAAGCAATTTTGATCAGGATTTTGTCGGTAGCCACACCGTTTTCCTGATAGAGCGCAACCAATTGTTTGGCTTTGGCAATGGTGGCTTGGGTATCAAAACTTAACCGGGCATCCACTTCAGTGGAAATACGGCCCGGCACCAGTTTGCTGATGGCAGTACCCACATCGACGGCAAATTTGTCAGAAGCCAGGCTTAACTGTGCTGCACCATCGTTGGTTTTGCTTTTGGCATAAGCTGCAGCAGCTGCCAATAAAGGCTTGGCAAAATCCAGCTGACTGGCGTTTAACAATAACGATGGGTTAGTGGTGGCATCCACGGGGCGGAATTGTTCGATGGCTGTAATGTCACCGCTGTCGACCACGACAGCAGTTACAGCTTTTAATTGCTCTAATAAAGTGCTCATATTGTTTTATTACCGTTATTTGGTCAGCTTTTTGCTGAAATTAAAACTGATTCTAAATATTTGTAGGAAAATTACAACATAATTACCCGTTGTTCCGGGTCATACTTTGGTATGAACTGCCTGGTTAGTACAAGGCGGCTTGCCGCAGAAGTGTCGGCGCTGCCGTCATTATAGCTGTCTGGTTTTGTGGCAAAGGGCAAATCTTGCCAGACAGCGGCTGATGCTGTGCCAACCCTCAATAGCTTCATTGCTGCCCATTCAGTTTGATGCTGCAGCTTTAGAAAAATTGATTTTAAATTACCTTGTTATTGTGTCGCGCAGATGAAAATTTAAGCTTTCAGCTGACGCTTGATACGGGATGCAACAGTCCAACAGCAAAAATAATGCTGATTGTGCTGATAGGGTGGACAGGGCAACACGACTGCTGATTTTGCCAGTTCAGCGCCATGGCGCAAAGTGGCAATAGGCGGAATTTCGCCTGAAATCAGCGCTTTTATTGTTCGCCTGGTGTTTTTGCCGGTTTTTTCGCCAGGACAGCAGGTTTTTGTAACTTTGCCACTTTGCAGGCTTTTGTTATAGTCGCGCCCTATTGTAGTTTTGTTGAGACAAACCCGATGTTAATGGTTGTATCTCCTGCCAAAGATTTAGATTACCAGACACCGGCGCCGGATTTTGCCTGCAGTCAGCCGGACTTGTTAAACCACAGCGCCGAACTGATTAAAATTTGCCGCACTCTGACACCGCTGCAGCTGTCTGAACTGATGCATATCAGTGACAAACTGGCCGGTTTAAATGCCGCCCGTTTTACCCAGTGGCAATTGCCTTTTACGCCAGATAACGCCAAAGCGGCTTTATTTGCCTTTAACGGTGATGTGTATCAGGGGCTGGATGCAACGAGTTTAACCGCCGGTGATGTGCAGTATGCGCAGCAACATTTACGCATTTTAAGTGGGCTTTATGGTGTATTAAAACCGCTCGATCTAATGCAGCCGTACCGGCTGGAAATGGGCACTGCGCTTGCCAATGGCCGCGGTGCCAATTTGTATCAGTTCTGGGGTGATATAGTGACAGAGCAGCTCAATCAGCAGCTGGAACAGTTAAAGGCACCAGTGCTTCTGGATTTAACGTCGCAGGAATATTTTAAAGTGGTCAAACCCAAACTGCTGGCGCGCCCTGTGCTGAGTGTGCAGTTTAAAGACTATAAAAACGGTGACTATAAAATTATCAGTTTTTTTGCCAAAAAAGCGCGCGGTTTAATGGCGCGTTATGTCATTCAGCAGCGGGTGCAGGAAGTGGAAGCACTCAAAGACTTTAACCTGGGGGGTTATCAGTTTAGCAGTGCCGACTCCAGCCCAACGCAGCTGGTGTTTTTGCGAAAAGACGTAGTGGCTTAATGCCAGGCCGCTCAATCCTGATGTTAAAAAGCTGAGCCGCAGTTTGTTATAACGGCTGTTCAGTTTTTGCTGTTGTACCTGTGCAGAACAGCGTCAGCCCTGATTCTGCTGATGGCAGCCCGCCCTTCACAGTTCACATTAAATATTTGCCCCTATTGCCATGCAGCCAAAAATAGCGGCTGCGTTTTATCACGCAGTTTTGCTAAAATACTGGCCTGACCTTTATTTGGATTGAACGATGAAATTTCCCGGCCGCCGTAAACTGAAGCATTATTTCCCGGTCTCCCAGCCAAAATTACAATTACCAAGTTTTGAAGTGCGGCCTGAGCTGGACACTTATGTGGTGGGTTTAGATCAAACCATCGTCGATGTGATTGCCAATGTGTCGGACGAATTTTTAGAAAAATATAATATTGGCAAGGGTTTATCTAACCTGGTGGAACACGGCAAAGCCGATCAGATTTATCAGGAGTTGGTGCAAAACGGCGCTATTTCCGACCATTTTGCCGGCGGCACCATTGGCAATACCATTCACAATTACTCAGTGCTGGCGGACGATAAATCTGTGCTGCTTGGTGTGATGTCGGCCAATATTCAGCTGGGCAGCCCGGCTTATCATTATTTATGTCATACCAGCTCCAAAGTAGACATGAACCATTTGCAGGGCGTTCATGGCGACATTGGCCGCGGTATCACTATGATCACCCCGGATGGCGAACGTACCTTTGTGATTGACCCGGGTGAAATGGACGCCTTAACGCCGGCTTATATTCCAAAAGACATTATTGCCGGTGCCGCTGCTGTGGTGGTCAGTGCTTATCCGCTGCGTGCTTCAGGTCAGCCGATTCAGCAAGCGATGCTGCGTTTATTACAGGATGCCAAAGAGCACAATGTGCCTGTGGTGATGAGCCTTGGTACCAAACATTTAGTGGAAGAACACCGCGAGCTTATTCTCGCGACAGTGCGTGATTATGTTGATGTGCTGGCGATGAACGAGCTCGAAGCCGAAGCCCTAACCGGTTTTGCCGACCCGTTACAGGCGGCGGAAGCTGCGCTGGAGCTGACCGATATGGTGCTTATCACCGCAGGCCCTGAAGGTTTGTATCTCTGTGGTTATACCGACGAAGCCGGTAAACGCGAAACCACCAATCCGATTAAGTCCGGCACTATTGCCGACTATAACCAGTTTGAATTCAGCCGCCCGGTGCAAAAACAGCACTGCAAACAGCCGGTGAAAGTGTATTCACATATCGACCCTTATTTAGGCGGGCCAGAGCGGATTAAAAACACCAATGGTGCCGGGGATGGTGCTTTAGCTGCTATTTTGCATGATATTGCCGCCAATCATTACCACCGCCACGCACTGCCGTTGTCGAGCAAACACGAACTGCCTTATCTGGCTTATTCGTCTTTTGCCCAGATCTGTAAATATGCCAACAGGGTGAGTTACGCCATTCTGGTGCAAAATGCACCAAGGTTATCCCGTGGTTTACCGGAAAAAGAAGACAGTTTGGAAGAAGCCTACTGGGAACGTTGATTTTTATAAAAATCAATATCTTATACAGTAAAACAAAAAGCCGCCTTCAGGCGGCTTTTTGTTTAAACGTTAGATTTTGCTGCTTTGGCGCATTCGTTTGTCAAGCGTTGGTCAGCTCTTTATAGTGAGCGGCAATTTTGCGCTCAAACTGGATTTGTGATGAGGCTTTTTCGACAAAAAACATTAGGATTGTTGCTCTGTGCCTTGAGTTGGCCTGTGCTGGCGGCTGAAATTGCCATACCCAGAGTGAACAGCGCTGTAGTGGTGGATGGTGAGCTGAATGAAGCCGTCTGGCAACAAGCCAAAGCTGTTGAGCTGAAGTACAACACCTGGCCTGCCGAAAACACGCCGGCGCCGGTCAGCACTACAGCTTATGTAATGGAAGACGGCGAATTTTTTTATGTCAGTTTTGTGGCAGAAGACCCGGATCCCAGCAAAATCCGCGCTTTTTACCGTGACCGCGACAAAATCTGGGATGACGACAACGTCGGTATCAAAATAGACACCTATAACGACAGTAAACTGGCGTATCAGTTTTTTATCAATCCTTTTGGTGTGCAGGCTGATGCCATCGAAAATGAAATCATCAAAATGGAAAGTGATGCCTGGGATGGGATCTGGCAAAGTGCCGGCAAAATCACGAAAAGTGGTTATCAGGTGGAAGTGGCTATTCCGCTTCGGATGTTAAATTTTAACGACCGGCTGGCGCAGCAACAGTGGAAACTGGAGTTGTTGCGGTTTTATCCGCGGGATGTGCGTAACCGCATCTCCAGTAATAAAATTGAGCGCAATAACCCTTGCTGGATTTGCCAGATGTCGCCAGCCACTGGTTTTGCCGGTGCCAAACAAGGCCACCATTTTACCCTGGTGCCTGCTTTGGTTATGGGCGCCAGTCAGCAACGTGAAGTGACAGCTGCGGGCAATACCGACTGGCAAAGTGATACCAATGTTGAGCCGAGTCTGGATTTAAAATGGGGCATTACGCCGGATATCAGCTTAAACGCCACCTTAAACCCGGACTTTTCCCAGGTAGAAGCCGACGAAGCCCAGGTATCGGTGAACGATACTTTTGCACTGTTTTTTGCCGAAAAACGCGCATTTTTCCTCGATAATGCCGACTATTTTTCTTCGCCAATGGATTTGGTGTACACCCGCAATGTGTCATCACCTGATGCTGGCGTAAAACTCACCGGCCGCCACGACCAGCAATCTTTTGCCTTTTTTGCTGCCAACGATAAAAGCACCACTTTTATTGTGCCGGGCAATATCAGCTCGGACATTGCGAGTCTGGATGAAAAAAGCGAAAACGCCGTGCTGCGTTACCGCTTTGATTTGAACCCGCAGCTGTCGCTTGGCTGGATCAGTACCTTGCGCCAGAGTGAGGACTATCACAACTTTGTGCATGGTCTGGACGTCAAATACCAGTTCAGCGCGCAAGACAAAGTGATAGCGCAGCTGCTGCGCAGTAACAGCGAATATCCGACTGAACTGGCGGCTTTACTCAGTGACGAAGCGGCACTTCGGGTAAAAGATCAGGCCTTTAGTGACATGGCCAAATATCTGGCGTATGAACATGAAAACCGTAACTGGAGCTGGTACAGCCGTTATCAGGCGCTGGATGCTGATTTTCGCGCCGACATGGGTTATATGCCACAAACCGACAGCCACAAAATGGTGCATGGTGGCACTTATCAATGGTTTTCGGACTCGCCCTGGTGGAACAGATTTCAGATCTGGGGGGATTGGGATATCACCCACAATGATGATGGCGAGTTGCTGGAAAAAGAAACCGAAATTGAATTTCAATTGTGGGGCGCGCAGCAGGCTTATGGTTTTATTGGCCTGACCGGCCGTGACAGAGTGGGTAGCCGGCTTGATGGCAGCACCTTGACGGTGGATGCCAACACCGGACTTTTTGCCGAGCGCTTGTTTTCAGCTGGCGCTGAAGTGCAGCCCTGGTCTGGGGTATTTTTAGCGCTGGAAGCCGAAACCGGCGACAAGCTGGATTTTCGCAATAACAGATTAGGTGATGGTCTGGAGCTGGCGCCAGAACTGCGCTGGAACGTAGACGCACATCTGCAGGTACAGGCACGCCATACCTACCGCACTCTGGATGCGATGGGGGCTGAAGTTTTTACCGCCAATCTGACCGATTTGCGCCTGAGTTATCAGTTTTCGGTGCGCAGTTTTGTTCGCCTGGCGCTGATTTATTCGGATATCAGCCGAAACCCGGCCAATAATACCGGGGTGGTGCAGGCCAGAGAAAAAACGCTGGGCTCGCAGTTGCTGTATTCGTATAAGTTAAATCCACAAACGCTGTTTTTTGCCGGTTACAGCGACAATGCTTTTAGTGATGACGAGGTAGAGAGCTTAACCCGCGATCAGCGTTCGGTATTTTTAAAATTCAGCTACGCCTGGATGTTATAAATCAGGCTCTTGAAGCTACAGCGGCAGATACAAAGCCGCTGTAGCACCCTGACCGGCCTCCTGTTCCAGCACAAAACGGCCACGGTGTTTTTCTGCCACTCTTTGCACTATCGACAAGCCCAAACCATGGTGTTCTATCAGATCGGGTTGCGGCGCCTGTTGCACTGCCAGTGCTGCTGTCAGCGCAGCTGTCTGATGCTGAGCGCCGTTCCCGTCATCCATAACTTTTAGCAGCAGTTGCCGGCCAGTGTTGCTGTTGATGATTTCAGCACTGACCCAGACCCGGCTTTGGGCAAAACGCAGTGCATTGGCCACCAAGTTGTTTAATGCTCTGCTCAGTAGTTGTTGATCCGCTCTGATGTAAAGCGCTGAATCAGCTTTGAGCTCTATACTCAGGTTGCTGTGTTCCAGATAAGGCTGCAACAGTTGCTGCAGATAAGGCAGGGCGGAAAACTGTGTGGCACATAATTCATTGTCGTGATAACCACTTTGTGCCAGTCGCAGATATTCATAAACGTTTGATTCTATCTCTTTGGCGTTGTTATTAATTTGCTCGCGAAACTGCTCAATTTTGTCGGCCTGTAATAAGTGGCTGATAAATTTCAGCCGCGCCAGCGGGGTTTTTATATCGTGACAGACGGTTTCAGCCATTTCGGCCTGAAACTTATTCAGCTGTTCAATTCTGTTGGTCATATTACGCAGCGACTGCGCGAGGGGCGACAGGTAGGAGCTTCTGGACAACACAAAATCCGGAAATTTTCCAAAGCGGATATCGGCCAGTGCACTTTGATGCAGCACTTCGACATCACGGAATAAGTTACGGCTGATGCGAAACAGCAGCAATAACAACAAAAAATAAAACAGATAAGCCGCATCCAGCCCGGCCGGTGTTGCCACAGGCCAGTTCAGCTGATTCAGACACAACAGCTCGCCGTTTTCTCCAACGCTACACAACATCTGGGCACCACTGCTGTCGGTCAGCGGAATAATGCTGCCGGTGCCCGGGCTCACCACCCCTTGCCAGAAGCCTGGCGGATACACCAGAAACAGCGAATCGTCACAGCTTTGTGCTTCGTCCACTGAACAGCTCAGTGCTTTGTCGTGCTGATGGAGTTTTTGCACCGCATCCAGTACCAGCCCGGCATCCACCGATGGCGCCTGCTGCTGTTGTTGCAACTGATACAGCTGATTCAGACTCAAAGCCAGCAATAACACTGTGCTGGCCAGCACCAGATAAAAACGCAGCAGCGGTGAGCTAAACAGCTGGGGAATTTTCAAAAGACAGGTAATACCCTTCGCCCCAGGCAGTGATGATGTTCCAATTCGGATCAACAGCCTGCAGTTTTTTGCGTAAGCGCGACACACGGCCGTCCATGGTGCGATCCATACCGTCATATTCCCGGCCCAGTTGTTCGCGGAACAGCCAGTTGCGGCTGACAATTTTGCCAAACTGCAGCAATAAGGTTTGCAACAACATAAACTCGGCGTGTGTCAGCGGCAGCGGCTGACCGGCCAGGGTGACACTGCGGCACTGGCTATTAAGCAGCAGATTAAACTGCCGGTATTCGGTGCTGGTATCGCTCTGAGCTTTGGCCGTTTCTTTGGGGAGAAACACCTGAATTTTTGCCAGCAACAAGCGGGGATCCAGCGGTTTGAGCAGATAATCCTGCGCCCCTAAGCCCAGGCCTGTCAGCTGTTGTTGCAGCTGGGTCTGGGCTGTCATAAACAAAATAGGGCCTGGGTAACTCTGACGGATTTGTGCGACAAATTCAAAACCACTTTGCCCGGGCAACATCACATCACAAAGCAACAAATCAATCTGCTGTTGTTTTAACAAAAGCTGAGCTTTCTGACTGTGGCTGGCCAGGCTCACCACATAACCCTGTTGCTGTAAAAAATCTTTGGTTAGCCGCGCCAGCGCTACATCGTCTTCCAGCAGCAAAATATGAAAACTCATCAAAAGATACTCCAGCGCAGGCGCCGTTCAGGTAGGGCGGAATATTCGGTTTGTTGCAGATACTTAATGGTTTTGCTGCTGACGAGCTGATGCTGGCTGTCGCGAAGCTCCAATACCAGATTGCTGTCGATAGTCACATTCAGGTTGTAATGATTGATGTCGCTGCCACAGACCAGCGCCCGGCCGGGTTGTTGTTGTTTGTTTAAACAAAGCGGATTGTTGCTGTGCCAGCTGATCAGTAAGTCGACACTACAGCTTTGTGCTCCTTTGGCAATACAAGCCTGGGGTTGCACATTAAAGCCTGTAACCGGCGGTTGGGATGATGGTGCCGGTTGTGCTGTCAATGCTGTTGTTTGCAGCTGTTGCGCCTGCGCTGATAAGACCTGCAGGCTAACTGCCAGAAGCGCCATTTTTACCATGACCACAGCACTCCGGCAAACCAGATATCATGCTGGCGTTTGGCAAAATACAGACTGTGTTGATACGCAGTTGGCAGCCACTCCCGCCGCCAGTTCAGCAGCAGTCTGGTATCGTCTTTGAGCTGATAACTCGTCTCTAAACGCATGGCCGGTAGCCATTGTGCGCCGGGCAGATATTGATACAACCGAAGTTGTGGTTGTCTGGTGGAGATGGCCACAGTGTCTTTATCGGTGACGCCAAAATAATAGTTACTGTAGTCTGATGATAAATAACGATATTCAGCAGTTATTGCCAGCGACAGCGGCCCTTGCTGCCACAAATATCGGGCTTTTTGCTGCCATTCCAGGCCATGATGCACGCCGCTGATATCTTGTTGCAGTGCGCTGCTCAGTTGCCAGTTGTGTTGGTTATAAAACAGGCTGATGCCGGAGAGGTAACTAAAATGACGCCGCTCTGGGGTTAACAGCTGATCCAGCCTGCTGCTGGTTGGCATCACAAAGATTTTTTTTGATTTGACCAGACCGCGCAGCAGGGCGTCCTGCAGTGGGTCTTGTCGCAGCAGCAGCGCATCAAAACTTTGTTTTGTGGTCAGATCCAACGAAAAGCCCTGGTGTTGCCACAGGTTAAAACCCAGATCGAGATTTTCCAGATAAAAACGCTGCCGGTAATAACTGACCCGTGGCAGCAAATACAGGGGAGTGGCATTCCCCTGATGCAGAATATTGCCATACTGGCCATAACCAACAGCCAGAGACAAGGTCGTGTTGCCAGGCTGTATAGCTGCGGGCTCTGAGAGTACAAAGGGCGCATAACTACAGGCAAGCAGCAGGCTCAGTTGCAAGGTCAGTTTTGGTTTGTTCACGATGATCAGCAAAAAAGTACGATGTATTACTGGCAGCATAACCAGAATTTCACGCAGCTGTATAGCAAATTATCAGACGAACCTAATTTAGGTAACTAAAAAAGTTTAATAAAAATAACAACATATATAAATTATGTAAGCCAGTGCCGGCCCTTATCAGGGAATTGTTAGCAAGTTTCCGGCAGCCGGCTAACCCGGCTGCCGCTTGGTGCTCAGGTGCGGTAACTGCCAACCAGCGCGTCCAGTTCGGCCGCCAGTTTGGTAAGCTGCCGGGTAATGCCGGCGGCCTGTTCAGTGCCAGCAGCAGTTTCCTGCGCTATCAGCACTATCTGGTGCACATTCTGGTTAATGGTTTCCGACACTGTGGTTTGTTCTTCAGCGGCGCTGGCAATTTGGTTGTTCATATCGTTAATGGTGGCGACCGATTGTTGAATTTCATCCAGCGCCTGCTCCACTTTGCCGGCTTCCTGCACTGTGTGCTGGCTTTGATCCTTAATCTGGCTGATGGCCTGCACAGCTTCGCGCGCGCCTTGTTGCAACCGGCCAATCATTTGATTAATTTCATCTGTGCTGCTGGCGGTGCGGGCTGCCAGGGTGCGCACTTCGTCGGCCACCACAGCAAAACCGCGGCCCTGTTCACCGGCGCGGGCGGCTTCAATAGCAGCATTCAATGCCAGCAGATTGGTTTGATCAGCAATGCCGCGGATCACTTCCAGTACGCCACCGATGTTCTGGGATTCAGTGCCGACTGCAGCTATCACTTCCACCCCTTTTTCCACCTGTTGCTCCAGGCCGTTGATCACCACAATAGCGCCATCCAGAATGCGGGCCGAGCGTTCCACTTGCTGATTGGCCGCATGAGCAGCCTGGGCGGCGCCACTGGCACTGTTGGCAACATCCTGCGCTGTGGTGGCCATTTCGTGCATGGCGGTGGCCACCTGATCACTTTCGGCGTGCTGGGTTTGCACACCCTGTTCTGTGTTTTGCATCAGTTTTGCCAATTCGTCACCTGAGCTGCGTAATAAAGTGACCGAATCACGTACATTGGTAACCAGCGTGGTGACTTTACCGGCAAACGCATTAAAGGCATCGGCCAGCGCACCCAGCTCATGGCCCTGGCTATTATCGAGGCGGCGGCTTAAGTCGCCATCACCACTGGCAATATCCTGCATGGCCGCTACGGCACCGCTTAATGGTTTGGTGATGCTGCCGGCAAAAAACACCCCAAAAGCGGCCATAATGGCCACCAGCACTATGGCCAGCAACACCGACTGCACCAGACCAGCCTGCACTTCGGCCGCAGTTTTTTGCTGCAGGTTCTGTATATTTTGTTCCAAATCATCAATATAAAAGCCGGTTGCCAGCACCCAGTCTGTACCGGCTAATAACACAGCTTTGGCCAGTTTTGGGGCCGGTGTGGTGCTGCCGGGCCTGGGCCAGTTGTACTGCACATAATCGCCGCCTTTTGCCGCTGCGGCTATGTACTCCTGCACTAAAAACCGGCCTTCCGGGCTTTTTGATTGCAGGAAGTTTTTACCTTCGCGCTCCGGATTGTCGGCGCTCACCACCTGGACACCGGCTTTGTCGTAGACAAAAAAGTAGTTTTTGCCATTGTCATAACGCAGGCCCCGCAAGATAGCTTTTTTCTGCTCCGGAGCGGCCTCTGCTGCCGTCGCCGTGGCAGCCAACTCTAAAAATGCGTCCAGCTGGGCGCGCCGTTCCTGATACAGGGATTCTTTCAGCTGAGCTGCGCCCTGAGCTGCCACACTGTTGTTGTGATTGATAGACAGCAAGGTCAGCACCAGCGCCACCAGCAGCACAGGTAATATGGCAAGCCACAAAATACGCTGACGTATTGACAGATTTTTAAGCATATAAATTTCCTTCTGATCCTGTGGTTGGTGCCACTGTGCTGCTGCTGTTATCTATCCGCTGCTGGCTCGGGCAATGGGCTTGGTACTCTGGCTTCAGCCCTGATGGCTGCGCAACAGTTGTTCAATCTGCGGCGCCGATTTGCGGGCCTGAGCGCGCAGCTGATCCAACTGACCTGACGCCTGCCATTGCATAAGCAGACGCTCTGCCTGTTGTTGCAAGTGTGGCTGATAAAATCCCAGCCGGTACTGCACCTTAGGCAAAATAGCAAAACTAACGATGGGGGTTTGGCTTTGCTTCAGTTCAGCTAAACGCCGGTAAAAAGTATTTTTATCCATGACCAGCAGGTCGCAGCGTTTTTTCAACAGCATCTGAATGGCCTGAGTATGATCCAGCAATTCCTGATAAGACTTTGCCTGTTGACTGACGCTGGCAAATTCCGGCCCCAGCACCTTACTGGCGTTCTGAAAAGCGACAATATTGTAGAGTTTTAGCGCGCTGATGTTGCTTAACTGAGCTTGGCTGCTCTTCAGTGCAAACACCTGATTATCAAAACTGGTGTAGGGGCTGCTGTAAAATAAGCCTTCGGTTGCCAAACCCGATTGACGGGTCGCTACATGCAATTTCTGCTGTTGTAATAACTCGGTAAGGCGGGCATAAGGGGCGGTGACAAACTGCACCTCGTAACCTAATTCTGTCAGCAAGCGGTAGGTGAATAACACTTCAAAAGTATATGAGCTGCCCTTGCTGCTTGGATGCAGCTGGTCGCTGTAACCAATACCCACCTGCAATATGGGTTTAGCGGCAGCGGCTGTATGCTGCAGCGTACATAGCAGCATCACAAGCGAAATTACAAAGGATAACGGCTTGATAATCATCAGTTTGTAAAGATATTGGCCTGGTGAGCATTCAGATTAGCAGAAGCGATGGGGCAATAATGTACAAATCTGTGCAGCATCAGTGCTGTACTCAAATGCACGGCACAGTAACCTGATGCAGGTCGCCGTTTATCTGTTTTGCTGATGTTCTGAGTTGGCTTCTGTGCTGAGTCTGAAGTTGTCTGACAGTGCCGCTGCCGGCAGCGGTTTACTGAACAAATAGCCCTGAAATGCCTGGCAACCCGCCTGCAGCAAGCAGGCGCGTTGAGCTTCAGTTTCTACCCCTTCGGCCACCGCTAAGTTCAAGGTTGGCGGCCAGTGCCAGAATAGTACGCACTATGGCGGCAGCATTGTTGTTGTGCTCCACGTCAGTGACAAAAGAGCGGTCAATTTTCAGGACATCCAGCGGCAGTTTTTTTAAGTAACTTAAGGATGAATAGCCGGTGCCAAAATCATCCAGCGAAAAACGCACCCCCATCTGCTGTAAGGTCTGCATCTTTTGCACTGTTAAATCCAAATCCTGATGCAACATACTTTCAGTCAGTTCCAGCCGCAAAAGTTGTGGGTTTGCGCCATGTTGCGCTAATGCTTGCTGCACCTGAGCAACAAAATGCACATCATGAAATTGCCGGGCACTGACATTGACCGCTATGGTCCAGAACGATTTTTGCGGTTGCTCTGCCCAGAGTTTCAGCTGTAAACAGGCGCTATCCAGCACCCACTGACCCAGTGCCAGAATCAGATTACTTTGTTCGGCCAGTTCAATAAAGGCGCCGGGCATCACCAGACCTCTGTGCGGGTGTTGCCAGCGGATCAGCGCTTCGACGCCGGTGATTTGATTAAACTTATCTACAATAGGTTGATAATAAAGGCAAAATTGTTGCTGCTCTAAGGCGTCGCGCAGCTCTTTTAATAATTGCGCCCGTTCTGTAACTTCGGCCTGCAAGGAGGGATCAAAAAAGTGCACTCTGTTGCGGCCTGCTTCCTTGGCTTTATACAACGCCATATCGGCTTGTTTTAACAGCTCGTTTGGATCTTCAGTGCTGTGGTACAACACCACACCCAGGCTGCAGGAGGTGGTTATTTTTTGTCCTTCCAGCTGATAAGGTTGTGCCACTGTGCCCCTGATGCGTTCTGCTTGTTCGCTGGCATGAAACAGCGCAACCTCAGCATCGGTTGAAAGTTCCTGTAACAACACGACAAATTCATCACCGCCAATCCGGGCTACAGTGTCCTGCTGGCGCACAGCTGCCAATAAGCGTGCCGACACCTGGCGCAGCAGCTCATCACCCTGGGCATGGCCACGGGTGTCATTAATTTCTTTAAAGTTATCCAAATCCAGCAGCAATACAGCGGCATATTGCTGATGCCGCTGGCAGGCTTTGGCACTTTGTTGGAGCCGGTCGCGCATTAACCGCCTGTTTGGCAATTCGGTCAGTTCATCATAAAAGGCCAGCCGCTGAGCTTCCTGCTCAGCTTTTTTCCGTTCGGTAATATCAGCCCGGATGGCGATATATTGTTGCGGTTTTCCAGTGGTGTCGATAAAGGGCACTATGGTGGTGGACACCCAATACAAAGAACCGTCTTTGGCTTTATTGCAAATTTCACCGCTCCAGACCTTGCCGCTGCTGATAGTGCGCCATAAATCAGCAAAGAAACCAGGCGGATGGTAGCCTGAGTTAATCAGCCGGTGGTTTTGGCCGAGCAGCTCTTCTCTGCTGTATTGGGAGATAGCACAAAACTTGTCATTCACTCTGGTGATCACACCCTTAACGTCTGTGACCGCGACAATAGCGTGTGCATCCAGCGCCGCTTTCAGCTCTGACACTTCCTGAAGGGACATGAGTAACTGGCGCTGCGCTTTTTCAAAGGCGGTGGTGTCACTGATCAGCATGATCAGGCCTTGCACTTGTTGTGTTGGAGTAAACTCAGGCACAAAACTAGCGCGAAAATATTGCAAAGCACCGCTGGCATTGTTCAGCTGATAACTGATTTCAACACTTTTACCGCACAGCGCCTGTTGCAGCTCAGGTTGTAGCAGCGCCAGCATATTGTTATCCAGCGCTGCAGCCAGCGGCTGTCCGAGCAGAGATGCCGCTTTAACCTGAAATAGTTGTTCAAACACCGGATTGACATAACGGTAATGCAGTTGAGGTGTGAGCTGTACCACAGCAACAGGCAGATTATTTAACAGCGCCTGTAGCTGGAGTTCGCTGGCCTGCAGTTTTTGTTCGGACGCATGCAGCAGCTGATAGGGTTCACGGACACTGGTTAAAAAAGTTGCCCGGTACACCATGGCATAACTGACAATTTTAAACAGATGACCCAGGATGTTAATAAAGTCGCTGGTGCTGCTGTAGGAACTCAGTGCAATTTCACTGAGCGCCATGGCGTAGCTGGCCTGCGCCAGATACAGCAGCGTCAGTTGACCTTGTTGCCGGTAAAGGCGGAAAAACCAATACGCCAGTGCCAGATTACCGGCGGCCAGGCTCAGTTCAATCACCGATTTTAGCGGTGTAACCCCGTCACCAACCCGGAAAAACACCGGCAGCAGTGCAAGCTGTGTCTGACTGAACCAATACAGCGCAAACACGGCCAGTGCGCCCAATAACAACCAAAGATAACGTGAACCGCGCAGTGTCAAACCGGCAGCAATGGCTGTCATCGTCAGCAGTTCAGCGCTGCGGCCGCTAAACCAGAAAAATATGGCCTTTTGCACCGGATTTTCCTGCTGCATCAGCGGCATACCATGAAAGCTCAGGGCGTGGAAAACATCGGCGGCTGTTACCAGCATAAAACCAAAAATTAAGGTGTTGCTGAGCTGACGATAACTTTGGCTGACACCATGAAATGCAATCAGCACCACCATGCAGGACACCAGCACAGCAAAAAGCTCAAAACCCAGATGTAAAAATGCTGTCTGGTGTAAGTCTCCATGAAAAACGGCAAAGTTGGGTAACAACAAAAACACCAGCAGAATCAGACTGAGCAAGGCGCTAAAAGCGCCAAAACGATAGAGCATAATGTTGTTATTGTGGTATTGCTGTGGATCCATCTTTGGTGCTCATTAGCAAAATCAATGACATCAGGACAGCCGGTAACGCTGCCGCGGACAAAACGCCCGGTGAATCAGCGTTTAAAGCGCACCACAGTTTCGTGTAAATCTGTGGCAACTCCTTTTAACAGATTAATACCTTCTGACACTTCTGCCGACTTTTCCAGATTGATTGCTGCTTTTTTTGAAATATTAACAACTTGCAGTTTTATTTCCTCGGCAACCTGCAATTGCTGATGGATGGCTAACGACATCTGCTCTGAGGTGCTGGCAATATTGCCAACAGCCCCGGCAATACCCTGCAGCATCTGTTCGTGTTTCAGCACCTGTTGGGTGCCTTGTTTTGCTTCAGTGCTGCCGGTTTTGGCGACAGAGCCTTTTCAGCCGCCGTGTCACATTGTGTCAAAGGACTGCGCAGGCGACTGGGCAAAATGTGCTGAACAGCGAGCCCAATAGTTTGAGATAAGTACTTTCCGGGAATGAACCCAGCATGGCAGTGACAAAAAGGCCGCGGAAAAATCGCGAAAATCAGCAACTTGCTTCTGGATAGGGGGCTTTGTACGTTTTTGTACAGTTTTTAGCTGTCGCTTTTGGTACAACAGCAGCGTCAAGTGCATTGACGGTTTGTGTTGTATGGAACCTTAGGTAAAGCTCTGTAGCATTATCTTTAAGCCGCCTTTAATTAAGGCGGCTTTTTTTTGCTGCAGCCCCATCTCCTCAATACAACAGCTATAAAAAAGCATGAGGATTTCACCGCTACCAATAAGATAGAAGGGGCGCCTATAACTTAAGGTTAATAACGCCAGGCCAATAAAAAAGCGGCAGGAGCCATGCTCAGTGCCGCTTTGTTGGGTTGCCTTTGGCTTCGGCCGCTGTTTAGCCTCTGGCTTTGGCGGCCTTTTTCAGTGCTTTTTTCTTGGCAGCTGATTTGGGCTTTTTGGTTTTGCCAGGGGCCTTGGCTTCTTTGTGTTTAGGGCGCAGTTCTTCAATAACCCGGCGTTTTAATGCCTGCTGGGTGTAACGCTCAACTTTGCCGACCACGCCAATGTCATGGGCTTCCACCAGGGAAATAGCAATGCCCTTTTTACCGGCGCGGCCGGTACGGCCAATACGGTGCACGTAAATGTCGGCGGTGCGCGGCATATCGTAGTTGATCACATGGCTTATATCGTCAATATCCAGGCCACGGGCAGCCACATCTGTCGCCAATAAAATCCGCACCAGACCCTGGCTAAAACGCGACACCGCCTGCATGCGTTTGTCCTGCGGCATTTCACCCTGTAACCAGCAGCATTTTAAACCGGCCGCTTCCAGCTGGCCGCTCAAGGTGGCAAGGCGCTCGCGCGTTTTGACAAATACTATCACTTTAGTGAATTCCGGCTGCTGCAATAAATGTTTTAACAGCGCCAGTTTATGCTCGGCGTCGTCGGCTAAATGGATCCACTGGGTAATTTTGCCCAGTTCCCGGCGGGGTGGTGCCGCTTCCAGCAGTAAAGGTTCTTTCAGCGCGCGTTTGGCAAAACGGCTGATGGCAACACCTTCCAGCGTGGCGGAAATCAGCATGGTCTGGCGGCGGCGTTTGGCTTCTAAAATAATACGATCCATCTCACCGACAAAACCCATGTCGAGCATGCGGTCGGCTTCGTCCAGGATCAGCACTTCCACTTCATCGGCCTGGAAACTTTCTTCGTTCATGTATTCAATCAGCCGGCCCGGGGTGGCCACCAGAATGTCGTTGTTTTTTTCCAAAGTTTCTTTGTGGCTGCCGTAGTTAATACCACCGGTAATGACACCGGCATTTAACGAGGTAAATTGGGTCAGCAGTTTAATTTGTTCAAAGATCTGAAAGGCCAGCTCACGGGTCGGTGTCATGATCAGCACCCTGGCAAAACCCGGATCGCGGCGCGGGAAGTCAATCAGATATTGAATAGCCGGCAACAAAAAGGCCAGGGTTTTGCCTGTACCTGTTGGTGCGCTGGCCAGAATATCGCGGCCTTCCATGGCAGGGCCGATGGCCAGCTGCTGAATACTGGTTGGTTTGGAAAATCCGCCAAAGGTCAGCGCTTTATTGATGTCATCATCAAACTGAAAATCGGCAAATGAGGTGATTTCTACTTGGCTGATATCGTCAGTCACAGTCGCAGTACCTTTTTAAACAAATCATTGAGTTAACTTTAGTCGGGCAAGCGTTCTGTGACATCATGCGGGCTGACAACCTGATGGTGGATGCCGTACACTGCTTGCGGTTTGAGGTGGCATTAAAGCAACCTCACTGAATTTAGTTGATCCCCGGGTGTGTTATGAGCGCTGGTTTTCGCTGTAAACAATTTTATGTCGCGCATGACGCCTGTGCGATGAAAGTCAGCACTGACGCTTTATTATTAGGCGCCTGGACTCAGGTGCCAACTGACGGTTACCTGCTGGATATCGGCTGCGGCAGCGGTATTTTATCGCTGATGCTGGCCCAACGTACTACGGCTTCCGTCTTGCTGGATGCGGTAGAGCTGGACAGCGCTGCTGCCATTCAGGCTGCTGACAATGTCAGACAAAGCCCATGGTCAGACCGGATCCGGGTGATCAAGCGCGACATTCTAACCTATCCGGATAGTTGTGACCATCCACATCAGCGGCGCTATAAGCTGATTATCAGTAATCCACCCTATTTTGCCGACGCGCTCAAATCCAAAGATGAACAACGCGCCAAAGCCAGGCATACAGATTCACTGTCTTTTGCTGATTTATTGGCAACGGCTGCCAGGTTACTTTGTGACGACGGCCAGTTTAGCCTGATTTTACCTGCTGATGCGGCTGCGCAGTTCTGGTTGCTGGCACAAGAAAACGGTTGGTGGTTACAAAGAGCAACAGCTGTTGCCAGTAGCGCGGAAAAACCGGCCAGCCGGCTGTTGATGACGTTATGCCGCCAGCAAGACTCAGCCAGGCTGTTGTCATTAGCACAGGCTGAGCCTTTGTTGATCCATCAGGCGGACGGGGCTTACAGTGCAGATTACCGGCGGTTATTACGCGACTTTTACCTGAAATTTTAACCTTCTCAGATGCCTGAAACATAAGGATCAGCCCCATGACCCAGCTGCCGCTTAGCCCTGATGAATTTCGTTTGCTGAATTTGCAGCAGCAGGGTTTGTTGCAAAAAGCCAAAGGCAAAGCCGGCACCCTGAAGATGATCCAGCAACTGGGTTATGTGCAGATTGACTCTATTCATGTGGTGCAGCGTGCCCATCATCATGTGCTGGCAAGCCGGGTGAAAGATTATCAGAGCCCGTGGCTGGATGAGCTGCTGGCCAAAAAGCAGATTTTTGAGTACTGGTCACATGCGGCTGCTTATCTGCCGGTGGCCGATTATCGTTTTAGCCTGTATCGCAAGCAGCAGCTACAACAGGGTAAAAAACACTGGTTTGACCCGAATCACCAGCAAATGCACGAAGTGCTGGCGCGGATCAGAGCCGAAGGGCCACTCAAAGCCAGCGACTTTACCGCCACTCAGGCTAAAAACGGCCCCTGGTGGGACTGGCAACCAGCAAAACAGGCGCTGGAGCAGCTGTTTATGCAAGGTGAACTGATGGTGGTGCGCCGTGACAAATTTCAGAAAGTATTTGATTTAACAGAACGGGTTTTACCGGCTGGGTTGGATTGCCGGGTGCCGGACGAGCAGGAGTTTGCCGCTTATCTGGTGCAGAAGTATCTGCAAAGCCATGGTTTTGGCTCTGTGTCACAAATCAGCTATTTGCGCCCCGGTATCAAAGCGGCGGTAGAGCAACAGTTGTTGCAGCAAACCGAAGCTGGCCAGCTTCTGAGCTTTTTGCATCAGCAGCAGCGTTATTTCTGGCAACCCGATTTATTACCACCCGCCCGTTGCCGGCGACAAATCAGTTTGCTGAACCCTTTTGATAATCTGGTGATCCAGCGCCAGCGGCTGGCGCACTGGTTTGATTTTGAATATCAGATTGAAGTTTATGTGCCTGAAGCAAAGAGAAAAGTAGGGTATTACAGCCTGCCTGTACTCTATGGCAGTAACTTTATTGGTCAACTGGACGTGAAGGCCGATCGCAAAAACGGTGTGTTGTTATTACAACATCTGCTGTTATTGCCCAAGGTAAGACTCACTGCACAACTGGCACAGGCGCTGGCACAAGCACTGGCGGATTATTGTCGTTTTAACCAATGCCATAGTTGGCAGCTGGTGAAAGCTGATGCTGAAGTAAGCCGCTGGTGGCAGCAGCAAGGGCTTGGCGGCACTTTACAACAAGAGATGCTGGCCGGTTAAGCAAAGAAAAAAGGCGCCGGAACAGGCGCCTTTTTTACAGCTTAAAGCAGTTAGCTTGAGCTACGGGCTTTTAAAGTTTCAATAATTGGTGACTGAGCAAAACCGTTGCTGGCGGCCCATTCAGCGTCTGCCATTTTAACGATCTGGCTACCTGGTAACTGCTTGATAATAAATTCTGCAGTCTCAGCAGCGTTGTGTTTGATGGCAAAACGGATCATCGGTAAACCGTCACAGGCAACACCGTCGTACACGTTTTTCAGACGCAGGCGGCTGTCAGATAAAGTTTTACGCAGGTTGTTTTTGTCATCAGCCTGAATATAAGAACACAGAGACTGTGCAACCTGATCATTGGCAGCTGCAGTGGTAGTAACAAATGGGGTGACTAATACAGCAATCAGAGGTAAAAACTTTAATTTCATGACCAGCTCCGGTTCCGGGTTGTTTGCAATCTTGGCAAATTGGATTTCAGAAGCGGCAGTCAGTGCGGAGCACGCGGGACAACAAGGATCTGTTGCGCCCTGACATCGTTTGTGCACGATGGTAACCCAGCTATCATGAGTAACTCATTGAATTACTTTTAGATCTGTGGCTTTGCGTGTTCAGCCTTTCGACTGACTTGCCCTTCAGTGGCGCGCATTCTATGGAAAGCTTTGTACCTATGCAAGCGGTTTTTTAACATTTCTGCTTTTTTTCTGCACAGTTCCGACCAGCGGCCGCTCTGAGACGGATTAAGGCAGCTCCGCCATTTCATCCAATAGCTGATTTAACCAGCGCATCACTCTTTCGTCTGTCTGGTCGTATTGGTTTTCTTCATCCAGCGCCAGTCCGTAAAACCATTCGCCGTCTTCCGTGACAGCTTTGGATTGGATAAAGTCATAACCTTCGGTCGACCAGAAACCAATGCGCTGGCACTGCTGTTCACTGATGGCATGATGCAGCATGCCAAGCGCATCTAAAAACCATTCGGCATAACCGAGCTGGTCGCCCATGCCATACAGCGCGACAATTTTGCCACTTAAGTCGACACTGCTGATGTCATCCCACTGTGCTTCCCAGTCTTCCTGTAATTCACCAAAATCCCAGGTGGAAATGCCGAGGATCAGCACGTCAAAATCGGCCATCCGGCTCAGAGGCTGCGTTTTTAAATTATGAAGTGTTACACTGCAGTCCTTTGGCAGCGCCGGATCTGCAGTTAATAACGCCTGAATTTTTTCCGCCACCATTTCGGTGTAGCAGGTGGTAGAACCGTAAAACACAGCAATTTTTAATGACATAACAAACCTGCGTCAGGTTATTCTAAAGAAGCAGCGCCGGAGTTTAACAGAAGCACGAGCCTGCTCAAAGCAAGGTGCAGCGTCTGTAAGAGGTAGTATGAGCACAAAAGCTGTCACGCCAGAAATAAAACCTGTGTTGCCAGAGGCTACTTTGGCGCTGATCCAGCGCTTTTTGGACCAGCTGTGGCTGGAAAAAGGCGTCAGCGCCCATACGCTGGCGGCTTATGGCACTGACTTGCGTAAATTTGCCGCTTTTGCCGCAACACAGCAGTACCTGTTGCCGCAGGTTACAGCTGACGTGCTGAATCATTATCTGGCTTACCGCCATGACCAGGGGCTGCAGGCCCGCAGCACAGCCCGTGCGCTCAGTAGTTTGCGGCGTTTTTATCAGTGGTTACATCAACTGAAGTTGTGTGTGGAAAACCCGGTTGCGTTAATGCTGAACCCCAAAATTGGTGTCAGTTTGCCCAAATCTTTATCTGAAGCTGATGTAGATGCCTTATTGACAGCACCTGATGTCAGTGATGTGATCCAGTTTCGTGACAAAGTGATGCTGGAAGTGTTGTATGCTGCCGGGCTCAGGGTCAGTGAACTTTGCGGTTTAACCATGCAGCAGCTGAATTTACGTCAGGGCGTGATCCGGGTGCTTGGCAAAGGCAGTAAAGAGCGATTGGTGCCGATTGGGGAAGTGGCCGCTGAATGGCTGCAGCGTTATCTGCAGCAGGGGCGGGCTTTATTGTTGCAGCAACAGTCGGATGTGTTGTTTCCAAGCAACAGAGGCACGCAAATGACCAGGCAGACCTTTTGGCACCGGATAAAATTTTATGCGCAGGTGGCTGGTATTAGTGCGCCTTTGTCTCCACATACACTCAGACACGCCTTTGCTACCCACTTGTTGAACCATGGGGCCGACTTGCGGGTCGTACAGATGTTGTTAGGACACAGTGATTTATCCACCACACAAATTTATACCCATGTAGCGCAAACACGTTTGCAGAAAATCCACCAACAACATCATCCGCGCGGTTGATGTACGTATGAATAAAACGGGAATTACAGCATGAAAATGATGGTCGCGGGCCTGATGATGGCAATGGTAACGGCGCAGGCTGTTGCGGTACCGGCAAAACTGCCACAGGGTTCAGAATTACACACCGCACTGGCGGCTTTGGGACTGAAGGTGAATTCGGTGGCCGATTCTGTGGTGCCGGGTGTACAGCAGGTACTGACCGACAGAGGTTTGTTTTTTGCTGCGAACAATGGTCAGTTTTTAATTGAAGGCAATATTTACGATTTAAAAAACAAGCAGTTAGTTAACGATTCTATACTGCAGGGCGTTCGTAAAGCCGGTGTCAGCAAGTTAAAAGATTCCAGTATTGAATTTAAAGCCAAAAACGAAAAATATGTGGTGACTGTGTTTACCGACACCAGTTGTGGTTATTGCCGCAAGTTGCATAACGAAATGCAAAGCTATCTGGATAAAGGCATTACCGTACGTTACCTGGCCTTCCCGCGTGGTGGTGTGCAAAGCGAAACCTACAGCGAATTGCAGTCTATTTGGTGTGCCGATGATAAACAACAGGCGATGAATCAGGCCAAAGCCGGCCGTAAAATTGCACCGGCCCAGTGCAGCAACAATGTAGCTGAACAGTATGAAACAGGTCAGAGTTTTGGCATCAGCGGCACGCCAGCCATTGTATTACCGGACGGTAGCCTGGTTCCGGGTTATCAGCCGGCAGAAGCGCTGGTGGCCACTCTTGCCAATCTGGCGAAATAAGTTCACTGCATGACATATAGCCCGAAAAAACTACAGGTCCGCCCGGTGCAAACCGAGGCGGCCTTTTTATTGCCTGTGCATCCGGTATTGCAACGTGTTTATGCACACCGGGGTATTGCGTTGCCGGAACAGTTGCAGCGCTCAGCCGCCCATTTATTGCCGTATCAGCAGCTTAAAGGCATAAACGAGGCTGCTGCTTTATTGGTGGACGCGCTGAAGCAGCAGCAAAAAATTGTGATTGTTGGTGACTTTGACGCAGACGGTGCCACCAGCACCGCAGTGTTGCTGGCCGGTTTAAAAGCCTTTGGTTTTTTAAATCTGCAGTCGCTGGTGCCCAACAGGTTTGCTTTTGGGTATGGATTGTCGCCACAAATGGCAGAGCTGGCAGTGGCTGAAGGCGCAGAGCTGATCATTACAGTTGATAACGGTATTTCGGCCATTGAAGGGGTGGCGGTTGCTAAAAAAGCCGGGGTTAAAGTGCTGGTGACCGACCACCATCTGGCGGGCAGTGAACTACCGGCCGCCGATGCTATTGTGAACCCAAACCAGCCCGGTTGCAGCTTTGCCAGTAAAGCGCTGGCCGGTGTGGGTGTGGCTTTTTATCTGCTGCTGGCCCTGCGTGCCGCACTGCGTGATGAGGGGTATTTTACCCGCATGCCGGAGCCAAACCTGGCGGAACTTCTGGATTTAGTGGCACTTGGCACTGTGGCCGACGTGGTGCCGCTGGATAGTAACAACCGTATTCTGGTGCATCAGGGGTTGCAGCGTATCAGGGCCGGCAAGGTGCGCCCCGGCATTCAGGCACTGATTGATGTCGCCAACCGCAAAGCCAGTAAACTGACAGCCCAGGATTTTGGTTTTGCGCTGGCGCCCAGATTAAACGCCGCCGGCAGGCTGGATGATATGTCGTTGGGTATTGCCTGTTTATTGTCACCTGACATCAACAATGCCAGGCGGTTAGCTGCTGAGCTGGATAGCCTGAATTTATCGCGCCGTGAAATAGAACAGGGCATGCAGGCCGAAGCTTTGGCGTTTTTGCAACGGTTGTCGTTTAAAGACAGCGAGTTGCCGGATTGTTTGTGTTTGTACCAGAGCGACTGGCATCAGGGCGTCATTGGTATTCTGGCCGGGCGGGTGAAAGAGTTATACCACAGGCCGGTGATTGCTTTTGCCAAAGGTGATGATGGTGAATTAAAAGGCTCAGCCCGCTCTATTCACGGCGTGCATATCCGTGATTTGCTGGAAGAAATCTCGACTTTGCATCCCGGGCTGATTAAAAAGTTTGGTGGCCACGCCATGGCAGCCGGCTTAACCATTGCCGAGCAGATGTTGGAGACTTTTGTACAGGCGCTTAATCAGGTGGCAAAAAAATACCTGACGCCCGAGTTATTAACTGCGGTGATTTATACCGACGGTGAGCTTGCAGCAGAGCATTTAACCACTGATATCGCTGAATTGCTGCAACAAGCCGGCCCCTGGGGACAGGCTTTTCCTGAGCCGGTATTTGAAGGGCGTTTTAAACTGGTGCAACAAAGGTTGTTATCGGAGAAACACTTAAAAATGGTGTTGCAGGCCAGCGACGGCAAGCTGGTGGATGCCATCTGGTTTAATGCCGACAATAAAAGCTGGCCCAATGCCAGTGTGCAGCAGGTCCAGCTGGCTTATCAGCTGGATATCAACGACTTTCGCGACCAGCAAAATCTGCAGTTGCTGGTGCGGCAAATGGTGGCGCTTTAAGCTGCAGTTGTTTTGGCGGCTTGAGTTGTGCTGGTTGACCGATAGAGCATGAACTTTGCAATTTCCACTATAAAAAAGGCCAGAACTTCTGGCCTTTTTGCTGCTTCAGATTGCAGTGTTAATACCCACTCACATCAAGCCGGCCGTTACTGCTGACCTTGCCGTTACAGGATGCTGTAGGCAGCGCCTGAGCCAAAATGCCGTTTTTCACCTGGGTATGGCTGGCGGCCGGATTCAGCGCTTTGTATAAAGCAGCGGCGCCCGATACATGAGGTGTGGCCATTGATGTGCCGCTGTAACTGGCATAACCGGAGATCACTTTGCCTTTGGATGATTTAGGCACAGTGGACATCACAGCCGAGCCGGGTGCACAAATATCCACTGTAGTTTTGCCGTAGCTTGAGAACGAACTCATGGCGCCCGTGCTGGTAATAGAAGCCACCGCAATCAGGTTATTGTTCGGGTATTCTGCCGGATAACAGTTTGAGCCGCTGTCGCAGTTATAAGCATCATTACCAGCTGCGGCAATAAATAACATACCGGCATTATCGGCCCGGCCTATGGCGTCCTGCAGTGCCTGAGAAAAACCACCGCCGCCCCAGCTGTTACTGGTGGCAATCATATTGAGGTTATGGCGGGTTTTCATATCTGTCATATAGTCCACGGCTTTCACCGCATTGGCCGTGGTGCCGCCCCGGCTGCCAAGGAATTTGGCGTTAAAGAGTTTCACACTCCAGCACACGCCTGCTACCCCTTTGCCATTACCACCGACACCGCCGATAGTACCAGCGACATGGGTGCCATGGTCGTCACCGGCGCCATCAAACACCGAGTTGTCATTGCCGGCAAAGTCCCAGCCATAGACATCGTCGACATAACCATTGCCGTCGTTGTCGATGCCGTCACCGGCAACTTCTCCCGGGTTTTTGCCGGCATTGGCGGCTAAGTCTTCGTGGTTATACATATAACCTTCGTCAATAATACCAACCCAGACATCACCACAGGCGGTATTGCCGCCGGCCCATTGTTCAGCGGCCTGCGAACCATACTGATTGGCCGGACTGCTGCCGTCGCCATACATGCCCCATAAACCGCCATTGGTGTAATAGGTGTCATTGCTGGTGGCGGCATGGTTGTAAATCCAGTTTGGCTCAACAAAAGCAACGGCCTCATCGGCGCTCAGCGCTGCAATAGCTTGTTGCAGTGACTTGCCTTGCGGCAGCCGCACCAGTTCTAAGTCCCCTTGTTTGTCCCGGCGCTGATGTGCAGCCACTAATACTTCGGCTGGTGTTGCCGCTATTTTGCCAAGCGCCCGCTGTTTGGCATTGGCTCCGGCGCCCCCTTTATATTGGATCAGCAGCTCCTGAGCAACATGGGCTTTGCCGGCCTGCAGTGCAGCCAGCACTTTTTCTGAATGTTCTGAGCTGAAAGCGGCAGGTGCGGCGCAGGCAAAAATAACAGCAAGACTAAGTTTGTGATAACGGGGCATAACAAGTTCCTTTGGTTTTAACGCGAATGGGTTATTCACACGAATAAGACGCTGCCATCACCGGACGAACCCTGTTGTTACTACCGTCGCTGGATGTAAGTCGTCAGAATATTGTATAAATTTGTAACTAATCTTATTTAAATTAGTAAAGCAGTGTTGTCTCTGCAAGTTTGGCAGGGCCTTGAACACACCTGGTAAAACCAGAGTGTGAATACAGCCATCTTGCAATTTATCAGGCTGGAATGCTAAACCCATAGAAATGACGATGCTTTGCAAAGATGGCTGATGACAGAGTGCTGATGCTTTTGCAGTTGGTTGCACAGGAAATGGCTGCACCCGCTGCTGAAATTTTGCTACAATTGCCGCCTTATTTTTGAGGCGTATTTAAAAATCATGTTTGAAGTCAATCCAGTTTATAACAGTATCAAAGACTTAACTGAACGCACTAATGTGCTTCGGGGGTATCTTTGACTACGATGCCAAAAAAGAAAAATTAGAAGAAGTGTCCCGCGAGCTGGAAGATTCAGCAGTGTGGAACAATCCGGAAAAAGCCCAGGCGCTGGGTAAAGAACGTTCAGCGCTGGAACAAATTGTTGGCACCATCGATAAACTCGATCAGGGTTTGGAAGATGTGGCGGGTTTAGTTGAGCTGGCGGTTGAAGCCGAAGACGAAGACACCTTTGTTGAAGCTCAGGCGGAACTGGCTGATTTGGCGGCACAACTGGCTAAACTGGAATTTCGCCGTATGTTCTCCGGCAAACATGACGCCAGCGACTGTTATCTGGATATTCAGTCTGGCTCAGGTGGTACTGAAGCGCAGGATTGGGCCAGCATGCTGATGCGGATGTATTTACGCTGGGGTGAAGCCAAAGGTTTTAATCCGGAAATTTACGAAGTGACAGATGGTGACGTTGCCGGTATTAAAGGCTGTACCATTAAGTTCAGCGGTGAATACGCTTATGGCTGGTTACGCACTGAAACCGGTGTACACCGTTTAGTGCGTAAAAGCCCCTTTGACTCGGGCAACCGCCGCCACACCTCTTTTGCCTCGGTCTTTGTGTCGCCGGAAATTGACGACGATATCGAAATTGAAATTAACCCGGCTGATTTACGTATTGATACCTACCGCGCTTCAGGTGCCGGTGGTCAGCACGTTAACAGAACCGACTCTGCGGTGCGTATTACCCACTTACCGACCAATATAGTGGTGCAGTGTCAGAACGACCGTTCACAGCACAAAAACCGCGACAATGCTTATAAACAACTGCGCGCCAAGTTGTATGAGTTTGAGTTGCAAAAACAAAATGCCGAAAAGCAAGCGCTGGAAGATACCAAATCGGATATCGGCTGGGGCAGTCAGATCCGCTCTTATGTGCTGGACGACTCGCGGATCAAAGACTTGCGTACCGGTGTCGAAACCCGTAATACCCAGTCGGTATTAGACGGTGACCTCGACAAATTTATTGAAGCCAGCCTTAAAGCCGGTTTGTAATTTTCGCTTAAATCAGGAACTTATCATGTCAGAACAAAATACGCCTATTGAAGAACATCATGACGTCAACAAACTGATTGCCGAGCGAAAACATAAGCTGGCGGCGCTGCGTGAACAGGGCAACCCTTTCCCGAATGATTTCCGTCGTGATGCCACTTCTGATCAGATCATGGCGCAGTACGAACATCTGAGCAAAGAAGAGCTGGAAGAAAAGAAAATCCGCGTGACAGTGGCCGGCCGTATGATGCTGCGCCGGGTGATGGGTAAAGCCAGTTTTGCCACTATTCAGGATGTCGGCGGTAAGGTGCAACTGTATGTTGCCCGCGACAGCCTGCCGGAAAACGTTTACAACGAAGGTTTTAAAAAGTGGGACTTAGGCGACATTATCGGTGGTAGTGGTGTGTTGTTTAAAACCCAGACCGGCGAGCTCACGGTATGGTTGGATGAAATCCGTTTACTGACCAAAGCACTGCGTCCGCTGCCGGATAAATTCCACGGTTTAACGGATCAGGAAGCTTGTTACCGTCAGCGTTATTTAGATTTGATTGTGAACGAGCAGTCGCGCAAAACCTTTTTGATCCGTTCAAAAACTGTGGCTTATATCCGCCAGTTTTTTAACAGCAAAGGTTTTTTAGAAGTGGAAACCCCAATGCTGCAAGGCATTCCGGGTGGTGCTTCAGCCCGTCCTTTTGAAACACACCACAATGCGCTGGATATGCAGATGTTCCTGCGGATTGCCCCTGAGCTGTATTTAAAGCGTCTGGTTGTTGGCGGTTTTGAAAAAGTATTTGAGTTAAACCGTAACTTCCGTAACGAAGGTGTATCCACCCGCCATAACCCAGAATTTACCATGCTGGAATTTTACTGGGCTTATGCCGATTATAACGACCTGATGGATATCACTGAGGAGTTGTTCCGTGGTCTGGCGCAATCTGTGCTTGGCACCACCGAAGTGAAATATCAGGGTAATGTGTTTGATTTTGGTAAACCTTTTGCCCGTATGTCAGTGACTGAATCTATTCTGCACTACAACCCACAAGTAAAACTGGAGCAGTTAACCACCCGTGAAGCTGTGGCAGAACTTGCGAAGTCGTTAGGCATTGAGGTGAAAGCAAATTACGGCCATGGCCGTATTCTGATGGAAGTGTTTGATGAGCTGGTAGAAACCAAACTGCAACAACCAACTTTTATTACTGAATATCCGGCAGAAATTTCGCCACTGGCGCGTCGTAATGACCACAATCCGGAAATTACCGACCGTTTTGAATTTTTTATCGGCGGCCGTGAATTAGGCAATGGTTTTAGCGAATTAAACGACGCTGAAGATCAGGCAGAACGTTTCCACGAACAGGTACGGCAAAAAGCTGCGGGTGATGATGAAGCTATGTTCTATGACGAAGACTTTGTCACAGCACTGGAACACGGTTTACCACCAACTGCAGGCCAGGGTATTGGTATTGACCGCCTGGTGATGTTGCTGGCTGATGCACCAAGTATCCGTGACGTCATTCTGTTCCCGCATATGCGTCACACCGACAAACACGGCAGCTAAGGTTGTCACAGGCGCGGCAATGGTATTGACCTTGCCTCGTTTGTTTGGTCGCTTCTTTATAAAAACCGGCTTCAGGCCGGTTTTTTATCTGCCAACAAAACTCTGTGTGCTGCTTTACCAGTGTTTATTCAGCAAAAGCTGCACTTTGCCCAAGTGACTCAGCAGATTTGTATTTAATTCAGAAACTTACCTGATATTTTTTTAAGTTTAAATCACTGAATATAAGGCAAAATCTGTCGCTGCCTGCTATACCTCATCACAGGATCTTAAATTTTCTGTTGTGTCGCTGTAGGTTTGGCAAAAGGAAAAAGCCAGCGCTGCGGTTCTTGCCTGAGGTTGATCATGCAAAAAATTGTGCTGAGCTGTGCAGTCTGTGCTGCGCTGACGTTGCCTTGTTATGCCGATATCAGTTCCACTGTTTCTGTCACCAGTAACTACTTATTTAACGGCATTACCCTGACCAATCATGACCCTGCCTTACAGCCCAGTCTGGACTGGAGTAGTGGGGACGGCTGGTACGCCGGGCTTTGGGCGTCCAATGTGAAGTTTTCACCCGGTACCGAACTGGAGTTTGATGCGACCATTGGTTATTGGACAGAACTCAGCCCCGACTGGGTGCTGGATCTGGGGGTGGCACAATACACTTATCACGGCAGTGAAAGCGCCAATAGCGAAGCCTTTAACTTTCCTGAGGCTTATCTGAAGCTGTCTTATAAAACCACCAAATTAGGTTATTGGTATGCGTCGGATTATTTTGGCGCCGGTGGTGGTCATTATATTGTGGCCTTGTTTCATACCATTCCACTGCACGAAAACGGCAGTTTGTTATTAACTGCCGACCGCTCAACCTCCACCCAAACCGATAAATTTATGCGCGACACCGATGGTACCTATCATCACTGGCGTATTGCTTATCTTGCCAGCTGGCAGGGCCTGAACTGGACTCTGGCCTTTGATGACACAGACTATTCGTTGCCTTTTTATGGTGACGCCAAGGTGTCTTTGGCTGTGGCAAAAACGTTTTCCTGGTAAGTGGATAAATAAAGCAGTTTTCAGCAGGGGTTCTTATGCAAGTTGATTCGTTACGTTTTAAGTTAACATCCGGAGTGGCGCTTTTTATTGCCATCAGTATTGGCGTGATGACGGCTGTCGGTTGGTATTCGATGAGCCGCAACAATGCTTCGGCTGTGGCCTTGCTCAGCAGTTCAATGCAAAAACAGGCCGAACAAACCCTGACAGACGCTGCAACAGGTATTGCTTTTGAAACTGCTGCTTTAATCAACCGCAATTTTGATCTCGCCAAATATTACGCATCCATTTTAAGTGCCACTGCACATGGTGGCAGTCAGGCGCCTTATCAGCGTGAGCAGGTACAGGCGATGGCCGGGCAGTTATTAACAGCCAATACCGGCGTCAGTGCTTTGTATGGCCAGTTTGAGCCCAATGGTTATGACAATGCCGACAGTAATTTTGGTCTGGAGCAGTCGCACAGCTCGGCCAAAGGTACACTGGAAGTGTATTGGGTGCGCGAGCAAGACGGCGTCAAGTTTGTGCAGGTGCCTGATCCTTCGGTGAAATATGTCGAAACCAAAAACAAGCATGGTATCCGCGAAGCCGAGTGGTATCTGTGTAGCCGCGATCAGAAAAAACCTTGTCTGATGGAACCCTATTTATGGGAAATCACCCCGGGTAATTCAGTGTTATTAACCTCCCTGGTGTATCCGGTTTTAACCGCCGGCGAATTTCGGGGGGTGGCCGGTGTAGATATGAATTTACCTGTGCTGCAGACCTTGCTGCAGCAACAGGCCGCGCAGCTGTATGGTGGTAAAGCCAAACTCTATCTGATCAGCAAATTTGGTTTATTGCTGGCCAGTAACAGTTATCCCGACAAACTGGGGCAGCCGCTTGCTGAGCTGGATGCAGGTTTTAGTGCCCATCTGGCGGCGAATAGCGACAAATTATCCGTGTATCAGCAGGATTTTGTGATGAGCCGCAAATTGCAGGTTGCAGCGGCAGAAGCCGACTGGCAGGTGGTGGTTGCAGTGCCTAAAGATGTTGCTTTAAGTGTGGCCAATCAGCTGTCGGAACAACTGGCGACAGACGCAGCAGCCACCACCAGCCGGATGATGCTGCTTGGTGTATTGCTGCTGGTCGGTTTTGTGCTGTTAACCTCGGTTTGGCTGAAGTCAGCCACTCAGCCCATCGTCAATATGAGTCAGCTGATGAAAGAGCTGGCGGGTTCAGAAGGGGACTTAACCCGGCAGCTGGCGGTCAGTAAAGATGTGGAGCTGCGCGATATGGCGCAGGGTTTTAATGCTTTTACTGCCAAACTCAGGGATATGATCCTGGCGTTAAAACAATCTTCGGTTGCATTGCAGCAACAATGCCAGCAGTTGGTTGGCTTGTCCAGTCAGACCAATCAGGCCACTAAGGTGCAGGCTTCTGAAGTGCAGAATGTGGCGTCGGCCATGCATCAGATGACAGCTACAGCCCATGAAGTGGCCAGTTTAGCCGGGCGCACCGCTGAAGGAGCACAAAGTTCGCTGGCGGCTTTAACTCAGGCCAATCAGTTATTTCAAAATACGGTAGGTGCATTTAAAACTGTGGCCGGTGAGTTTGAACAAACCCGGTTGGCAGTGGAAACTGTGTCGCACAGCAGCCAGCAAATTAACGGCATTATTGAAGTCATTCAGGCCATTGCCGAACAAACCAACTTATTGGCGCTAAACGCCGCTATTGAAGCGGCGCGCGCCGGTGAACAGGGCCGGGGTTTTGCCGTGGTGGCTGACGAAGTGCGCTCGCTGGCAGCGCGCACTCATAGCTCCACCGATGAAATTAAAAAGCTGATTTATGGCCTGCAGCAGCAGGTCGCCACCACTGTCAGTCAGATCACTGCCAATACCGGTAAAGTCAGCGCTACTCTAGTTGAAGCTGAAAGCTCTTACGAGCAGTTATCCAGTGCTACATCGGGGATTTCAGCCATTGCCGATAA
>FWPV01003194.1_pt1 | contig 37831 bp, 34 predicted proteins | sample 2228371 | NCBI WGS metagenome assembly FWPV01 (sample SAMEA103939776, study PRJEB20133) | metagenome | reverse complement strand
GCATTGCGTTTCTTTCTCAGTTTGAACAATTGGGAACCCGCTTAATATTTTGCTTTTTATCAACTTCAATCGTCACAATGGCAGTCATTCCAGGTTTTAGCAGATACTGAGAGTTATCACACATTGCAACAGCATCATAGGTAATAACACCTCCTCTGTTAATAGGATTAAACCGTACTTGTCTGATAGCTCCGGTAAAAGTCTGATCCGGGTATGCATTCACCGTAAATTTTATTTTCTGACCTGTTTTAACTTTTCCGATATCTGTCTCATCAATTGAAACCATTATTTGCATTGTTTTCAAATCACGTACCATTAAGAATAACCGTTTGTTCCGTGTTACAGGATCAGATTCGTTGATATCACGCGACACAATGATTCCGCTAATAGGAGCTGTGATTCTTGTATTCTTTTGCATATTGAGTAAATTTTTATAATCCTCAAATAATCGAAGCCGTGAATACCGTATTATGAATTAGATAACTTGGTGGATAGAGGGAACACCTATTGGTACAAAAAGATGGATTCTGAGATAAATCCAAGGATTATTTGAAAACCTTTCGTAAGGCATACAATCTCACCCAAAGCCGGTTAACTGAAATGATCGGTGTAAGAGTTTGGTATCTTTCGGACATGGAAACAGGAAAAAGGAATATCAGCCGCAAGAAAGCCAAGGAACCGGCTGATATATTCAAGTGCAATCCAGGAGTGTTCATCTCACATAATAATAAATACACAAAAAACATTCCGAAAAGTAAACTCACCTTACCATTCAAGAGTAACGTGTACGGCACTAACCGTCCTTCCCAGATAATATCTAAGAATGTTGATATAAAAATATATAAAAAAGTTAAAAGTGTTAAATAAATATGTATTTGATTATAGGCCCCAATAAAAATATTTTAGTAAACTTCTTTTTGTGGTGCGGAACTAATGTAAATTATTTATATTACAACATATTGTAATAGAAGATAAGAGGTAGAATGTATTAAAATAAAACGTTAAGGGAGGTAAGATGCGGCAACTGAATCACTGGTTTTTTCTTATTACTGTAGGTGTGTTATTCTATTCCGTAAATGATATCTGGGCGGTTTCTGGAACCAAAGGCGTTCCTCTTGGCGGTATAGGAACGGGATATGTCAAGTTTGACGCGGCAACAGGAGACTTTGCTACCAGTAGCAGGGTTCCGCCTCCTGGGGGTGATATGGTATCTGAATTTGATTCAAAAGCTTCTATTAGCAGTGGGTTCCATTTTTTTGTAGGTAGTCAGTCTGTAAAGAAAGCAAAAACAAACAAAGAAGACGCCAAGCTTCCGCTTTATACAGCAGATTTCGGGAATAAAAACAACGTAAGCTTTTCTTTAAAAGCATTCGGCCCTGTTATTCCTGCATTGGATGATCCGGTTAATTATAAACTTGCAGTTTCTCCTATGGCATTGTTTGAGGTGACAGCCAAGAATATAGGTTCTGAGGCTATTGATGTTGCAGTTGCTCTTGAATTTGCTAATAAATCAACGGGTACTAACGGTTTGCTTGGAGGAAAAGGAGACGGAGAATTAGATCCAGAGGCAGGAAATAAAGGAATATTTTTCCGTGATGATAATTTTAATGATAATACAGGTAATCCCAACAATAGAGGTAACGCATACCTTTTAGTTGGATGCAGTAATGAAAATTCAAGTTATAGTGCTGGTTCAATGGGTAATTTTTTAACTACAGGTGTATTAGCTAACAATAATGGAAATTGTGTAGCTGCCAAGTGTAATGTCGGCGCAGGTGACAGTGTAAATTTCAGATTTATTATTTCATGGTGGAGAACGTTAATTTCGGGCAAAGCCAGATATAAAACTTCCCCGGAAAAAGATGAGGATAATTATTATTATCACAATTATTACAACAATTCTAAAGAAGTTGCTCTTTTTGGAATGGAAAACTTCGATAGGGTCCGAAATGGTATAGTTTCGATGGTAAACCGTGTAATGGCTTCAAATTTTCCGGAATGGTATAAAGACAGGTTGTTAAACAATTGTTATCCATTAATTCAGAATTCATTATGGACCAAAGACGGACGGGCCGCATATTGGGAGGGAGAGTATCCAATTATAGGTACCATTGACCAGGCTCAGCATGCGTCTATTTGGTATATTCATAACTGGCCTCATAATCAGTGGCTTGAAATGCAGTATTGGATAAGAAACATGTGGAGAAATCCGAATATTTGGTCGAAAGATGTTCTCGGTCAGATACACCATGATTTTAATGCTGCGCCGCAAGGTTCCTTTGATATTGATCCCCAATATCCCGGAACCGCTCGTTTTATTGCACCATGGGATGATTATGACAGGCAAGATTATTTCTGGGATAGAGATGCTACAGACTGGTCGGATTTGAATGCCATGTTGCTCTTTAAGGCATATGAACTTATGGTGGTTACAGGATGCGTAGATTCAATATCAAAATGGTACCCCAAGCTTCTTCTGACAGCTGAACGTCTTATAAAAATGTCTCAAGAGGCTGGTTCATCTATCCCCATTACCAGCAGTTCAAGCTATGATAGTGACCATACATTCCAGTTTTCTGAATATTCATCCGGAACAGCTGTTGTTGCCTATAAAGTAATGGAGGAAATTGCAAGTATTCTCGGTGATGAAGCAACTGCTTCAAAATACAGGGAAATGTACTTAAAAGGTAAAAAAGAGTACAGAGATAAATTTTTTACGCCAGAATTTGGGACACAGGGTGGATTAGGCAGGTTATGGCAGGAAGGTAATGTAGGTGGATACTGTTGGTCAAATTATTTCTGTCTTGAACCTAGTATGGATTCAGCTTTTATTACAACCGGCTGTAATAATATCTGGAATAAGTATATGTCAGAAAGTGATATTAAAAGAAAACTAGGAGGATGGCATCTATATACTTATGATCATTTTGGTGGTGCTCTTACTGCAATAAAAAAGCCCGATAGCGCTTTATATATGCATAAACTGAATTACGACCTTTATTATAAAAACTTACCTCAACTTGTCTTTTGGCAAACCCTTTTCACCAGTAATGCAGAGAGTAAGTATAGTAGTTATATGACGGCGCCAAATGTATGGAGGTCCTATTTTCAGTTTATGGGCTATCTGCTTGACAAGGCAACCAACCGGCTCTGGATCAGGCCATCTCTCCCGTCTGAGATGAATAAAAAGATCATTAATGCAGCGCTTCCCAATCCTTCCGGGTGGGGGACGCTCAACTACGATGAAAATGTTTCGGCATTAAACGACTCCACTAGTATGGTACAAAGTATAAAAATATCCTACGACTCGCCGGTAATAGTAAAGGAGGTTGTACTAAAAAATAACACTAACAGTAGTGCCCCCTTTGTATTTATGACCGTTGGCGGGTCAGCGGTAGATGTTACAACAACAACCGAAGACTGGGGGATAGAAAAGAACCTTCGCGTCCGGATAGCAGCTCCTGTGAGTATCGGGCCCGATGGTGCAGAAATCAAAGTATATACAAGGTATTCGCCGGATCTTGTGTTAAAGGATCAATTGAAGTCTATCAAGACTCCTATTTCAATTTTAACATCATCCCTTAAGAGAAATAGTAAAATTGTTTATTTCATTGATCATAAAGGTGAGGTAACAATGGAACTATTACATCCTAATGGTTCAAAAGCAGGTACGATTATGAAAGAATATATACCTAAAGCCGGTATGCATTCTTTTGTCTGGAAAGGAAATACAGTAGAAGGGAAGACCATAAAGGCAACAAATGTTTACATATTGCGGTTGAAAACCCCTACAAGAACAGTTTCACGTGTTGTTTATTGTAATTTTAACAAGTAAATAAAAAAAATCGAGTATAATCAACTTTTAAAATTAAAGGAATTGAGAACTGAAATATTATAACTTAACTAAAAGGAGAATGAAAAGTGATGAAAAAAGTAGCAATATTAGTACTAGTGTTGATGTATGTAAATAATCTTGTTGCTGAAGTCCAACCTGAAGATACTTCTGGTAGAAATATTACAATTACCGGCAATGGATATATGATGTTCGGCCAGGTTGTTACCGGGTATGCCTTTGGAAGAATGGGGTCAAATCGTTTAAAAAATCACTGGCAGAATTTCTATGCAGGAAGAATTAATGCTATTTCTCAGCCGACCGACTGGTTTACTACCAAAATAAGCCTTGAAATAGCAAGTTCATTTCCAATTATCCGTGAAAGTACAATTATGAAGGAGACCTACAGATTACAGGCTCGTCCTTTTTTGCCGCAGGCTGTTGGTATATTTGATTTAAATTTTGATGATTACCTTGTCTCTTCCATGCTTTTTGAATGTGGTTTAATGGAATATGCTTTTAACCCTCATGTAAAAAATCTGGGAAATTACATGTATAGATCATTCCCTTATCCTTTAAACATTTCTACAAAGCTTGATTATATTTATTCAAATCTATTAGGGATGAGGGTGCAGGGAGGAACTCTTGGTAATCAGTTAAAGTTAGGGGCAATCATTAATAGTATTATTAATCAATCTCCTTTTTTTGATATGAATGTATCTTTATATGCTTCTTATTCCGACCCCCAAAAGGTAGTAGATGCATCGGCGGGAATTTGTTTTGATAGGATAATCGCTTTAAATGATACATTAACAAGAGCCATTCAATCCTGGCCCGTGATAGGAGATACGACATTATCATTAAAAGGAACTAAATTAGATGCCTATGTATCAATTGATATTAAGAAAATATTAAATTTAGATGCAGGTGACAATGGACTATTTGGTAAAAACGATCTTAAAATATATACCGAAGCAGCTCTTATTGGTTTAAAGGATCCTGATTACTATCCAAATGATACGACTATAACGCCTTCCCTTTTGAACAGATTGCCTGTTATGTTGGGAGTAAATCTACCCGTATTCAAAATACTTGATCTTCTTTCTGTAGAAGTTGAATGGTTGAAATATCCCTATGCCAATGATTGGTGGGGATTTTCCTTTAGTCAACCACCCACGCCTAAACCATTCTACCCGTCCGATAGTACGTGGAGGAAAATTTATAAAAATGGTGATAACTGGAAATGGACCGTCTATATTAAAAAATCTATCAGTAAATTCGATCTCCTTTTATTCTTTGCAAATGACCATGTCAGATACGAAACCTACAGCGTAGAATCACATCAGTTTACCGAACAATCTCTTAGAAGAAATACCAACTGGCACTGGTACGTCAAACTGCAGTATAATTTATAGTTGAAAAAATAATAAAAGTAATAAGAACTTAAATTGAAAAGAACGGCCAGAAGAGCCGTTCTTTTTTATGTATACGAAGATATGAGAGTTTGAAATAAATATTGCCCGTAATTTTTCCGACAACCTATTGACCTGGGCGCATTCCATTGATTATCATTTTGAAGATTTTTTCCAGGGAGTTTATTGATGATTCGTTGCAACGAAAATTATCTGAAGCTTCAATCTTTTTATCTTTTTTCAGACATTGCCAGACGGGTTGCCGCATTTCAGAATGAGCATCCGGAGATGGACATCATAAAGCTCGGTATTGGTGACGTCACCCGGGCACTGCCGCCTGTATGTATAGAGGCTTTTCATAAGGCAATAGATGAAATGGCGCATGACTCTACCTTTAAGGGATACGGACCGGAACAGGGTTATGACTTTCTGCGGGAGAAGATAGCGAAATATGATTATAATGCACGCGGAGCCGAAATTTATCCGGATGAAGTGTTTATTAGCGACGGCGCGAAATGCGACACAGGCAATTTTCAGGAACTTTTTGCAGATGATATAGTAATAGCCGTTCCTGATCCGGTGTATCCGGTTTATGTTGATACCAATGTAATGGCGGGACGTACCGGCACGTTTGAACATGGCCGGTATAAAGGGCTTGTGTATCTTGAGGGGACAAAGGAGAACGGTTTTGTGCCTCCGGTGCCGCGGGAGCATGTCGACTGCATTTATCTCTGTTATCCAAATAATCCAACCGGTTCTGTAGCCACAAAAGAACAACTTCGTCAATGGGTAGAATATGCGAAATCTGAGAAGGCGCTTATTCTCTTCGACGCGGCATACGCCGCTTTTATCCGCGACGATTCCATTCCGCAAAGTATTTTCGAAATAGAGGGGGCGCGTGAGGTTGCAGCGGAGTTCCGGAGCTATTCCAAAACCGCAGGGTTCACGGGAACCCGCTGTGCGTACACGGTCATTCCTAAAAACTGTATGATTTACGACAGAAGCGGCGGCGCGCACTCTCTTCATCAGCTCTGGAACCGGCGCCACACGACTAAATTCAACGGCGTGTCATATCCGGTTCAGCGTGCGGCAGAGGCTATTTATATTGGTGATGGGCCACGACAAGTAAGGTCGCTTATAGATTATTATATGAAAAATGCTGCAATGATACGCGATCGGCTGACGCAGCTGGGTTACGACTGCACCGGAGGAACAAACGCACCGTATATCTGGTTCGATGCCAAAATGGACTCGTGGGAATTTTTCGATCTTCTGCTTCGTAAAGCAGGAGTGGTGTGCACCCCCGGAGTCGGTTTCGGAAGGTGCGGCGAGGGATATATAAGGCTAAGCGCGTTCAACGATCCGCAGCGCGTCTCGCTCGCACTCGACAGGATAGCGTCGGTTCTTGGAGGAAGAAGCTAAATCTTGCGTCAATGCAATATACTATCACCCTTTCTGCAGATTCAGCACCTTATCGAGGTTGGTAAGGGAGAATAGTCGGTTCAGATACGATGAATCGTCGGTATTTCTGTTGATAAGAATCAGTTTCCGCTTCTCTTTCTGCATTAACGTGTGGTAATAGACTATTGTTCCCAGACCGTGGCTGTCCATGAAAGTGGCGTTGCTTAAATCGACTATGATGGTATCGTATTTCTTCTTGTAAAGCTGGTCGATCTTGCGCTGAAATTTTTTGACTTCCGCATCGGCCACCTTCCCGTTGATTTCGATACAGGGCGTTTCCCCTTCCGTCTTCAGATTTACTTCGAGTAAATCACCGGTGTTCATAATTTTCGCCTCCCAAATATTTTTTCGGTCGTTTATATTCAACAATATATTATATAGCCGGACAATGCTTGTCAATGAGCGGGACAGGTTTTACTGCAAATATTATATTTATATCCGATATGGGCCTTAAAACCGGATTTTTTTTCAACGAATCTTTTCTTCGGTACGAACTGGAGTATGGGCATCCGGAATCTCCGCAACGGCTGATAGCGATAAACGACAGGATTTCCGATTCCGATGCGGCCGACAGATTCGTCCGTTTTGAGATCCCGTTCAATGAAACGATACATCTGCCTCTGATTTCTGCGGTTCACATAGAGGAACATATCCGGGATGTTCTTTCTATTCCGCAAACAGGAACTGCGGCGGCAGATGCGGTGGCTGCAGTTATAGGCGCTGTTGATGCGGTTTTTGAAGGAAAGATCGCAAACGGTTTCTGTGCCGTCCGGCCTCCCGGGCACCATGCACACAACAATGCTCATCGTGACGGGATCAATCAGGGAGAAGGCTTCTGTTTTTTCAACAATGTCGCAATTGCGGCGCGATACATTCAGAAGCACTATAACGCAAAAAAAATTTTAATCGTCGATTGGGATTATCATCACGGTAACGGAACCGAATCGTTCTTCTATAACGATCCGACTGTGTTTTACTTTTCTACTCACCGTCTGGGCGCCTATCCAGGAACCGGCCTTCCTTCACGTATCGGAATCGGAGAAGGAAGAGGCTATACTTTGAACTATCCTCTTCCGTCTCCAGATAATCCCACTGGAATAGTAAAAGATGACGATCTTATAAAGGCAATCCGTTTTCTTATCAATCGTCTTGATGAAATATCCTTTTCTCCCGATTTTATTCTTATTTCCGCCGGTTTTGACGGATTGGAAACCGACCCTCTTGGAAATTTTTCATTGACCGATACGGTATTCCATAGTGCTACAAACCTGTGTATGGATCTGGCCGAACGCTCATGTTTGGGGCGTATTGTATCGGTACTCGAAGGGGGGTACGATCCTGTGGGAACAGCGGCGGCTGTGGAGGCGCATATGAAAGCGCTAGCTCGCCATCCCCTCAAGGGCGCGCCTTCGGAACGGATTTGAAAGAATGATCATTTACAATATCCATCCCGTAAACCCTCAGAAGCGGCTAATAGAATCGGCGGTGCGTATATTAAAAAACGAAGGTGCGGTTGCGGTTTATCCGACCGATACGGTATACGGAATGGGCGCATGCGTGAGCCATCCTGTCGCGATAGAACGCATCAGTCGGCTTTTGAAGAAAAATCCCTCAAGGCTGTTTTCCTTTATCTGTTGCGATTTTTCTCAGATGTCAAAGTATGTCAGGATCTCCAACGCACATTACAGGCTTATGAAACGCTACCTGCCGGGGCCTTACACATTCATTCTGCCTGCTACAAACCTTGTTCCGAAAAAGATCTGTCCCAAACGTAAGACCGTCGGCGTGAGGATACCATTGTGCAAAACTACAATAGAACTTGTGGAGGCTCTGGATGAACCTCTGGCAAACACCTCCATTAATTTACCGGGCTATCTGAGAGGTGACCCGGAAGAGGTCAGGCCGGCCGTTGTCAACGAAGTGGATGTTATGCTCGATATAGGCCCTTTAGAAAAACCTTTCGGTTCTACGATAATTGATCTTACCGGAGAAGAACCGAAAGTGGTAAGGCAAGGTAAAGGAGTATGGGATGGTTAAAAACAGGCCGGTTTTTCTTTTAAAAAAGGCAGTGTGATGTCTAATGAATTACAGCGTCTGATCGACATAGTAGCGCGGCTTCGGGCGCCCGGCGGATGTCCGTGGGACCGCCAGCAGACACATGCGTCGCTTATACCTTGTCTTATCGACGAAACTTACGAGTTTATCGAAGCCGTGGATGAAAACGACGCCGATAAAATGAAGGAGGAGCTTGGCGATCTGCTTCTTCAGGTGATAATACATTCACAGATGGGAAAAGAAGAGGGGTGTTTTTCGATCGAGGAGGTCGCAAAAAATATAACGGAAAAAATAATACGGCGTCATCCTCACGTATTCGGTTCCGTGGAGGTGTCCTCCGCTCACGAAGTCATTAACAACTGGGAACGGATAAAAAGCCGCGAGAAGGAAAAGGAGCGCCGTTATCTTGTGGACGATATCCCGGAGGCTCTTCCGGCTCTTCTCAGGGCTGAAAAAATCCAACGCCGTGTCGCACGCGTAGGGTTCGACTGGAATAATACCGATCCTGCGCTCGAAAAGGTGGAAGAGGAATTTATGGAATTTAGGGAGGCGCTTGCGTCGGGAGATACGAAACACGCGGCCGAGGAACTGGGAGACATCCTTTTTGCATTAGTAAATGTAGCCCGGCACAGCGGAATCTGCGCCGAAGAGGCTCTGCGGGCCGTAAACAATAAATTTATAAGGCGTTTTCGTTTCGTTGAAGACGAATGCACCAAAGCCGGCGTCGATATGCAGAAGGCCTCGCTGGAAGAGCTCGACCGTTTCTGGGAAGAGGGTAAAAAAATTGTCGGATAAGCATATAACATTCCTCCTATATATGCATTGCTGAAAATACAACGGCAAATGAGATGGGAATTATGCCTTACCGTTACCCGAATCGGCTGCAGAATCTGCAGAAGAAACTTTTCTTCGGGGGATTGTAAAAACGAAAGTGCTTCCTGTTCCAACTTTACTTTCAACACGAATCGTTCCGCCGTGCGCTTCGACCGCCTTTTTTACAATAGACAATCCCAGCCCCGAGCCCTTGATCGACCCCACGTTTGATCCCCGTCTGAATTTTTCGAAAATAAAGGGCAGCGATTCTTCCGGTATACCCATGCCGTTGTCGGTTATCTTAACCGTAACCTCTTTTTCATCTTCATGACAAGAGACGGAAACAGACGGATTGGGTTGTGCACCCATATATGCGATTGCATTGCCGATAAGGTTCATTAAAACTTTTTCAAGTGAACGTTCATCGGCAAGAACCCTTATTCCGCTGCCTGTAAATGAAAACCTGATTTTTCGCCGATCCATCTGAGGCTTTAAAAGTTCCGTTATTTTGCCAACAAGAGAATCCAGCGCAACCTGTTTCCATTCGGATGTGGAAAAATCCGAATCGACGCGAGATAATTCGAGCATGTCTTCAAGAAGCCCCTGCATATAATCGATCTCTTTAAGAGCAAGAGCATCGATAGCCTCTTCCTTTTCCTCCTTTTTTTCTTTTGCTTCTGCGTAATGAAGTTCCAGTATTCCCTTGACACCGGTAAGGGGATTGCGCAAATCATGGGCAATAGTATTTGTAAGATCAATCATCTCACGGTTCTTTCTTTCGAGTTCGAGCTGCATGCGCTTGAGCGGCGTAATATCGCGCATGAATCCGTAAAGAACCTTCCTACCCTTCCAGATAATAGGCGTTGCTCCGAAAATAACAAACCTTTCCCGCCCGTCTTTACGAATGATTTTTGCCTGGAGGTTATCTATCGATTCTCCGTTTTTAAACAGTCGCATAATCGGCTTGAACGTGTCTCTGTCGCAAGGAGCGATTAATCTGGTATGACCGTGCATTTCAAGCAGTTCCTCCCGATCGTATCCGGTGATGGAACAGAAGGACGGATTTACTTCTATATAGCTGCCGCTTTGAGGATCTATCAGATATAAGCCTTCGCTTGACTTTCTAAAAAGCGTCTCGAAGCCTGCGACCGATTCCTCAAGTTCCCTCTGAGCCGCCATACGCTTCTCTATCTCACAAACATAACGGTCGCGCAGTTCCCTGAAATAACCCGAACCGCCTCCCAGAAACGTCAACATAATAACGCCGGGAATTCCCTGATGCCTTAACAGCACATCGAATACCCATTCATTGTAAAGCAAAGCAAGCATAAATGAATTCACGAATAATCCGCTTGCAAAACCGGTAATAAATCCTCCCTTCATGCCTGCATGCCAGCTCACAATCATAACCGGTACCGCAATAAAGCCTACTACGGCTCCCCCGAAAGGTTTGAACAGAAGCGGTACGAAGGTAAAATAAAAAAGGATTGACGCAGTTATAGTAACAATTGATATTTTGTCAAGCCGGTTTTTAATTTCACGATCCGTTAAAGGATTAATGAGGGGCATGTTGCGGTCTTCTTTATTCTATTCGTCCGATGATTAACGGATTAATAATATTTTTCATTCAATTCATTCACTCGAACCTTTCAGAGATATTCTATTATATATAATTTTGCGGCAATATCCAACAACAAAATTACATCGAGTAATTGTCCTTTTCAGACGATCAGAAATATGTCGGGTATTGCGGTATTCTTAAGGCTGCGCTTAAGCAACCGCGCTGCGAATTCCAGCGCCTTTACTGAAAAGAAATTTATATGGGTAAGATCCTGCGCGTACCACCATTTTTCGATTTTTACTTCCGGGGGGCGAAGACGGGTTCTTATTATAATGCATCCCTTCCGTTTCAGAAGGTTTTCAATTTCCGGAAGCGTTTTATTTACATTTCTCAAATGCTCGATTACTTCACATAAAATAATGGTATCGTATTTGTACGTCGGAGAAGGAGGATAATAACCGTAAAGGGGATCGAAGGGATCGCAGTTTCTGCCGCGATTTTTCAGCAAATTTGTTAATACAGCATTTTTCCCACATCCATAGTCAAGCAGACGTCCGGGAGGCGGACAAACAATTTCCGCTATATCCGCCACCTGCGAGAGAAACCGTATATATCCTTTGTTTTCTGCGGTATTGTCGTGAAAAGCGTAACGGTTTCGCTCCTCTTCGACCGAAAGGTGAAACTCTTCGGGGACGAAAATAAGATCGCAATCGGCGCAATGTATAAAGGGGCGGCGCCTGGATTGTCCGACTATAATCGAATTCCGGCTTCTGCAAAGGGGACATATCATTTATGGAGAGCTCTTAAAATCTGGTTTGCGGTAAAAAGACATTGTTCGATACTCGAAGATACGCCCGACAATGGATCGAGCAAAGGTATGCCGTTAAGGCGAATGTTAAGCAAGGCGCTCCAGAATGAGACTATTCCCCCCGATGCGGCAGACTCTGCACGGAGACGTTCAAAAGCTGATATATGATCCCGATTATTGTCTTTCAAAAATAATTCCAGCATTGAGGCCATTTCACGGCATTTGCCTGCGAAAATTTCCGATAATATATAATGCTCTGATTTGTTATCTGATATCGCAGGAGCGTTCTCAGGTTCGAATGCTCTGCGTGTAACGGCCGCGCCTTCAACATCAAAGTACCCGGATCGATGTTTTTGACAATGGATAATATTATACACACCTCCGGAAAAATCGGTTGTAAAGACGTCGACATTCCCGTCGGCAATCCGCTTGCCTTTAATACAACCGAATACGGTTTCGGGTGTTATTGAACGCATGCAATGGTGATTATTGCAGACTAGGGAAAAACACGGTCTTTTTGGGCACTTCCCGGCTAAAACAACATGTCCTTCACCATAGGGGCCTGTCTCAACCGGATTTGTCGGGCCGAAGATGGCATATACCTTTACGCCGAGAGCTGCAGCTGCATGCATAAGTGCGGTATCGCCGCATACGACAAATTTCATAAACGGAAGAACAGCTATTGTTTCTCTGAATGTGAGTCTGCCGGCTGCCATTATTGCATTGTCTTTAAGCGCCTCCGTTATTACCGACGCAATCTGTTTTTCTGATGGAGCGCCTGTAATTACAATACGGTAACCCTCCCTGCAGAGCAACTTTCCAAGTGCAATAAAAGCATCATAAGGCCACCGTTTCGAAGCCCAGGCGGCTCCGGGCTGAAAAACCGCCGTCTTTTCGTTGCCGGTGCAGCCCTGTTCGGCAAGCCATTGTGCTGCAGAATTCTTCTCTTTGGGAATGATATTTATTGTTGTGCTATGGTATCCCTGCCTTACATTTGAAATTCTGCAGTATATGTCGGTCGCATGAAGCGAATTATACTCTCGTCCGTAAGCTACAGCATAAAGGTACTGACTCCAGTGGTCAGGCAAAGAATGGGTGCCTTCTCGCAGGAAGCGCCGGCCTTTTGTATCATGCGCATTTATAAGAGAAACGATGAAAGAAACATAGGGATGTTGCGACAGATTTACTACTTCATCAAACCTGAGTTCCTTTATTTCGTTTATTAGAGATTGCAGGGTTGTTTTTGCTCTTGTCCAATTAGAGGTTCTAACATCGGTTTTTATCGATTTCCGTGGAAACTTAATTATTCTGTCGCAAAAACAGCTGCCGATAAGAGCCGCTTCATACCCTTCTTCTACGAAAAACGATATTTCGACACCCGGCTTATGCCGCTTAAGCGCCCCTAAAACCGGTAGCGCCATTATAACGTCTCCGAGGTTATTTGGCAGTATTATCAGCAGGCGTTGCATATCCTGTCTGTCGATATGATTGTTCTTCGTAAGTGGTTGTACGGGCTATCTCTTCGAGAGCAAGCAGAATCAGATCATCATCGGAAAGCATAACCGATCCGATACGTCGTCTGATATCTTCGACTGATTCTATTAACGTAAGTTGTTTTATATAGCTCATATTTGCCAGTTTTTACAGTAATCGAACTATGGTAAACTATCTGACCATTTGTCTATATATTTCCAATAGTAATATAATTGTTCCTGCCGGTCGGATTCCTGACTTTTGCAAACACGCATCGGCAGATGATCATGTGTCAAAACCCTAAAAAATTCTTCTTCCGACACTGCTTCCGATCCCACGGCCGCTATGCAGAATGCAGCACGAGACATATCGATCCGGAGGTCGTGCCAGGAATAATCGGAATTGAAAAGATGGGCTTTGAACCGAGAAAATCCGCTGCAGTGCTCGCCGAGCGCCGTTTCTTTTTCCGGATTCTCCGGCGGTTCACTATAGTCAATCACCGAACGGAGGCAGCCGATCGTGTCGAGAACCACTTCTTTACAACAAACGTTCTTGTCCTGAAGCCTGTTTTCGAACGCCAGACAACGGTCAAAACTCTCGCGTATTTCATAAAGCCGTGGATGCAAATCGAGCAAACACGATATATCGAAAACGTGCTTCAGCCGTTGATGCGCTTTTCCTTTACCGATAGGAATGCCGAGAGTGTCAGGCCCCAACGTGAGAAGTTTGTCGCCCACTATACCTGCAGGAAGCGGCACGTCCACCGAAACGTCGCTTCGGAAAAGGTTGCCGCAGGATATCTTCTTCTTTTCACATCTGTAAGGGCTTAAATGAAGTTGTACATCCAGCATTATCGACGATTCCGCCTCTCGGGGAAACGCCGGCTTATAATAAAGATAATAGCTCGTAAGGGGAATCCATGGTTTGGTTTTATGCTGTCTTGGCGCCCATCTGTAAAAGACCCCGAAGCGGTTTACAATGCGGTCGAGAGCCTCTTCTATTCGGGCTTTCGGGCAATCGGTTGCAATGTCGACGTCAATAGAGAATCTTTGCGGACGATCGAGAATAATAAGAAGGGAATTACCGCCTTTGAACTGAAAAGGAAGATTTTCCTCGACAAGTTCGCACACAAGCTCAAGACAATGAAGCGCCTGTTCTGCCAGTTCAAAGGAAACATGAAATGCGCTTGCACGTATATGATCCACCGAGAAAAAATCTTTTCTTGAAACAGCCATTATGTAGTTTCCTTATTGTTAATCAGAACGCTTTTGTTTCCATCTCTCCAAGAAGGCTGTTATTTCCGCTCGTGATACAGGTTTTACGATAATATCATCAACTCCGACCTTCATAAATTTTGCCCTTTCGACCGATGTGTCTTCGGTAATCATTAAACATACAATCGGATATCCGGCTATAGCAGTATCTTTTTCCTTCCCTTATCTTGACAGGCAATACCCTTATTAAACAACATAATAATAAATAAAATCTGATAGTTAATAAATAACCATTTACAATTATAAAATTTAGTAGGGCTGTATGCGATAAAATTATTTTGACTTTAAAGGAGGCCTTATGAACGGTGCAGTGTTGCTGACTATCGGGATTATATGGTTTATTGTTATGTATTTTATATACGGCGGCTATTTGCGGCGTCTGTTCGGAGTCGCTCCTTCTAAAACTACCCCCGCTCATATTCAGAAAGACAATATAGATTATGTACCGGCGCCGCTTCCGATTCTGTTCGGTCACCATTTCGCCTCTATAGCAGGAGCCGGGCCTATTGTGGGGCCGGTTCTCGGCGCATATCTCGGCTGGGGGCCTGTTGCGCTTTGGATACTTTTAGGATGCGTCTTTATCGGCGCTATGCATGATTTTGCGGCGCTTTTCGTCTCAGTCAGAAACAGCGGAAGATCAATAGCTCATGTTATAGAAGAACATGTCGGTTACGGCGGTCGTCAGATATTTCTGCTCTTCACATGGGCTGCGCTTATTCTGGTGATTGCCATTTTTACGATTCTGGCCGCAAAAACCTTTGTCAGCACACCTGCTGTTGCGACTTCGTCCCTCTCATTCATCATTCTTGCCGTTATATTCGGATACCTGGTATACCGAAAAGGTTTTCCGGTTTTTTGGGCCAGTCTTATTTTCGTGCCTCTTGTATTTATATTGATTCCCTTTGGATTAAAATTTCCGCTTGACCTGAGCGCAATTTTCGGCATTTCCTCCTCAGCCTCCCAGAATGTATGGATGGTCACTCTCTTTGTGTATGTCTTTGTCGCATCCACGGCGCCTGTATGGATACTTTTGCAGCCTCGCGATTATCTGAATTCATACTTGCTCTATGCGATGGTGCTCATGGGAGTTGCAGGTATAATTATTTCGCACCCTTCTGTAAAAATGCCGGCGTTTACAGGCTGGGTGGGTGAATTCCCGGGTGGGGGGGGAACGGCGGCCCTTTTCCCCATACTTTTCGTAACGGTAGCATGCGGCGCATGCTCCGGTTTTCACGCGCTTGTGGCAACAGGAACAACCGCGAAACAGGTCGACAATGAGTCGCATATTCAGCCTGTTGGATACGGAGCAATGCTTGTCGAAGGAATAGTTGCGATTATATCGCTGATAAGCGTCGCGGTGCTTGCCGCACCGGAATATAGTTCGGCTCTCGGCCCCAAAGGCGCAGGCCCCGTACCTACTTTTGCATCGGGCTTTGCGAAATTCGCATCGGCTTTCGGTTTACCGATCGAAGCGGGTTTGACCTTCGGCGCTCTTACGATATCCTCGTTTATTCTTACCACTCTCGATACCGCAACCCGATTGGGCCGGTTTACATGGCAGGAACTGTTTCTGCGCAGAGAGGGATCCAAGCCCCAGGGTTCCACCGTTTCCTTCCTTGCCAACCGGTATTTCGGAACATTAATTGTTGTGGCACTAGCGGCCCTACTTGTTTTTACCGGCGGCGGAATGTCGATCTGGCCGGTATTCGGGGCGTCTAATCAACTTCTTGCCGCGTTGACGCTCCTTGTGGTTACATTGATTCTTGTAAAAAGAAAGAGCAATTTCTGGGTTTCGTTTCTGCCTTTGATCTTTATGAGTGTTATTTCAATCTGGGCGCTGCTTCTGCTTTTTTCAATAAACCTCCTAAAAAACACTCCCTTGACTATCGCTACGATATTCTTTTTAATAATGGCCGTCGTTCTGATCGTCCTTGCTGCGGCGTCGTTTATTAAGACTCGCAGGCAGTCGGTATAAAAACGACATATCAATCTATAGTTTAGATGGCTTAAGTGAAAAAAGATAAACCGAATATTATTGGCTATCCGATATGAATGCGAAAAAAATTAAAATTTATATTGTCTTACCGATGTTTAACGAAGAGCTTAATATTGGAAATCTGCTGCATAAAGTCGAGCGGATGATATTCAACAGTAATCTTGATATTTCTCTTATTGCAGTGGATGACGGCAGCACTGATAATACTTCGTCAATAGTAAAAAATTATTCCGAAAGAATACCTATAGTAAATATTATACATAAAACCAATATGGGGCTGGGTTCGGCAATCAGAAGCGGTCTTTTGAAGGTTATGGAACTTGCGGATGCGGACGATATTGCTGTTGTTATGGACAGCGACGACTCTCATCCTCCAGAGCTTATTATGGCAATGGTTCAGAAGATATCCGAAGGATACGACGTGGTAATTGCTTCCAGATTCCGGAAACAATCACGCTGTTTAGGCGTACCGTTATCGAGAAAAATTATTAGTCTGGCTGCGTCCGTAATGATGCGTCTGTTGTTCCCGATAAAAGGCGTAAGAGATTATACGTGCGGCTATAGAGCATACAGAGTGGAAATATTGCAAAAAGCAAAAAGTGTCTTTTCCGACTCTCTCTTTGACCAGACCGGTTTTCAATGTATGGTAGATTTACTTTTAAAATTAAGGAAAAGCGGCGCAGTTATCGCCGAAGTTCCTTTACTTTTGCGCTATGATCTGAAAAAGGGTAAATCGAAAATGAAAGTTTTGGATACCATTGCCGCTACACTCAGGATGATTATCGGAAATTCAATATTCTTAAAAAAGCATCCTTAAAAACAAATCGCCTCTATAGGATACCGAAAACTTTTTATACATTAAACGGCAATCAGACTTAAATAGAAAAGATATTAAGACCGGACGGCAGTCATAAGTTATATTGAAAGTCAAAATATATCATTTGAAAAACAGAAAAATATTAAAAGAAATAATGCATATCCTGAAATTGATTCTTAGTTTGTTTTCATGGCCGGGATTCTTGCCGGATGTGATTTTTATTCTTTATTTTTTTTCGGTACTTGTGAAAGGAGATGACATACTACCTCTTTACAAAGACGCAACAAAGCCCGTAGAGAAGAGAGTCGAAGATTTGCTTGGGCGCATGACGCTGGAAGAGAAGGCGGCGCAGATGCTTTGTATCTGGAGCGACAAGAACAAAATATTAGACGACTCAGGCCGGTTCGATGCTTCGAAGGCACGGAAGTTTCTGCCGTACGGTATCGGCCATATCGCACGGCCGTCCGATAATTTCGGCCGCAAACCGTCGGGAATAACCCGTGGGCCGCGGGAGACTGTGGAGCTTGTCAATTCGATCCAGCGTTTTATGATAGACTCGACCCATCTTGGCATACCGGTAATGTTTCATGAGGAGGGGCTTCACGGATATCAGGCAAAAGATGCAACACAGTTTCCTCAGGCGATTGCGCTTGCAAGCACCTGGGACATTTCGCTTGTAGAGGAGGTCTATTCCGTTGCAGGCCGGGAAATAAGGGTGCGTGGGGTTCACCATGTGCTTGCCCCGGTAGTGGATGTGGCGCGTGATCCGCGCTGGGGACGCATAGAGGAGACGTTCGGTGAAGATCCGTTTCTTGTTTCGCAAATGGGACTGGCGGCGGTTAGAGGATTTCAGGGAAACACACTGCCGCTTGGAGCCGGCCGCGTTCTGGCAACACTCAAGCATATGACCGGCCACGGACAGCCGGAGAGCGGAATTAATACCGCACCGGCTGCGGTTCCCGGCCGTATGCTACGTGAGGTGTTTCTGCCGCCTTTCGAAATGGCGGTAAAACAGGCAGGGGCGATGTATGTTATGGCTTCATACAACGAAATCGACGGCATTCCTTCACATGCAAACCGTTTCTTGTTGACGGATATTCTGCGTAAAGAGTGGGGGTTCGAAGGATGCGTTGTAGCCGATTACTATGGAATATCGGATCTCATGTCGCGTCACCATGTGGCTGCTACGCTCGAATCCGCGGCCTTTCAGGCGCTTGACGCGGGAGTGGACGTCGAACTTCCCGACGGAAATGCATACTCTCTTCTTACAAACCTTGTACGTAGCGGAAGAGTAAAAGAAACTGCAATAGACGCAGCGGTACGCAGGATACTGCGCCTTAAGTTTCTGGCAGGGATTTTCGAGCATCCATTTGCAGATGCAACTCAGGCCGAAAAACTTACATGCAACGAAGAAGCGCGATCTCTTGCACTAAAGGCTGCCTGTAAGGCGATAATCCTTTTAAAAAACGAGAAAAAGCTTCTTCCTCTCAACCCTTCCTCATGTAAACGGATTGCGGTGGTAGGACCGCATGCGGACGAAACGGTTCTCGGAGGTTACAGCGACATACCTAAACACTCTGTGTCGATTCTCGAAGGAATACGGAAAAGGGTCGGCAACAGTGTAATTGTAGATTTCGCCCGCGGAGTACGTATTACAGAAAGCCGCAACTGGTATAACGATAACGTCAAACCGGCCGATTCGGCGGAGAACAGGCGTCTGATCCGCAAAGCGGTCTCTGTTGTCAAAGGCGCCGACTACGCAATTGTTGTTGTTGGAGATAATGAGGAAACGTGCAGGGAAGCATGGGCGGATAACCATCTCGGAGACCGTTCGTCACTCGACCTTCCGGGTCAACAGGAGGAATTGGTTCGGGCCATTGTCGGGACCGGCGTACCCACAATAGTAGTTCTCATAAACGGCAGGCCGCTTTCCGTTAATTTTATAGCCGAAAAGGTTCCTGCCGTTCTTGAAGGATGGTATCTCGGACAGGAAACCGGAGACGCAGTTGCGGCGGTTATTTTCGGCGATATCAATCCCGGCGGAAAACTGCCTGTAACCATTCCCCGCTCAGCTGGTCAGCTTCCCCTGTTTTACAATTGCAAACCTTCGGCGCGCAGAGGGTATCTGTTCGGGACCACAGAACCGCTCTATCCTTTCGGGTACGGACTTTCGTATACTACGTTTAAAATAGACAATCTCCGGCTCGAAAAGTCCCGTATTTCTCCCGATGAAAGTGTAAAGGTTTTTGTCGACGTATTGAATACCGGCGAACGCACCGGTGATGAAGTCGTTCAGCTTTATGTACGCGATAAGGTCGGTTCGGTAACACGTCCTGTGAAGGAACTGCGGGGATTCGAACGAATAACACTCAAACCGCAGGAACGCCGCACTATAACGTTTACTCTTATGCCCGAACATCTTGCGTTTTACGACAGAGAAATGAAAAAGGTTGTAGAGCCGGGTGAGTTCGAAATAGCGGTAGGACCGAATTCCGTTGAGCTGATAAAAACAATTCTCACTGTAACGGACATGAAATAGTGCCATAAAGTTTGCATGGCAGGATAATTGTTTTCAGGAATAGTACAGGCGCCATGCAAAGAAATGCTCCGTGCTATTACCGAAAAAATTTCAGACTTTTGACTTTTTATCTACATATTACCTATTTTTATTTGTAACGCAACGGTAGATATCTAACGATGTAGCAGAGAAGAAGGTTATAATGACGATAGAATGATATATCACATTATCCGTTGCGATATCTGAAAAATAAGTAAAATTTAAAAAAATGATAAATTGCCGAAGGGATCGATCAACGGCGATCGGCCTTTTGGCTGTTTTTTTATATATAGACAAGGGAAATATAGGAAGGAGCAGTTTGTGCAGTTCGATCCTCAGGCTGAAGCGCTCAATAAAATAATAATCGAATCAAACCCCGTAGTATACGACCTTTTGTCAAGAAGGGGTAGGGAGATATTCTTTCCAAAACTGGGCATTATTTCGCAGTCTGCCGAAGCGTCGGGAACCGAGATAAATGCAACAATTGGTACGGCGCTGGAAGACGAAGGCTCTCTTATGGTGCTCGGTTCGCTTGCCTCTCTTGTCAATATAAACAGTACCGAAGCGTTTTCTTATGCGCCGAGTTCCGGGCGTAAGGAAATCCGTTCTGTATGGAAAGAGATGATGCTGAGAAAAAATCCCTCACTAAGAGGCAAACCTATCAGTCTTCCTGTTGTAACGAGCGCTCTTACGCATGGCCTCTCGATGGCCGGATATCTCTTTGTAGACGAAAACGATATAATTATCTCTCCCGATCTTTACTGGGAAAATTACAAACTTATTTTCTGCAACGGATATGGAGGAATAATAGATACTTTCCCTGCTTTCGTTAATAATGAAAGGTTCAACACAAAGGCTTTTCGCGATAAAATTATTTCCGGTCCTGCGGGAAAGAAAATCGTGATTCTCAATTTTCCCAATAATCCTTCAGGATATACTGTAACCGAAATGGAGGCCTTTGAATTGCGGGATGCGTTGATAGAGTCCGCTGAAGCCGGGAATCGCATTATTGCCTTAATCGACGATTCCTATTTCGGACTTGTATACGAAGAGAATATACTTAGGGAATCGATGTTTGCCCTACTTGCCGACGCGCACGAGCGTATTCTTGCCGTTAAAATCGACGGCCCGACCAAAGAGGATTATGTATGGGGGTTCAGGGTTGGTTTTGCTACCTTTGGGATTAAAAACGGAACTGCGGACGTCTACAATGCCCTGGAGTCAAAACTTTCGGGAAGCATTCGCGGTTCCGTTTCTAATGTGTCGAATCTCGGACAATCGCTTCTTCTTGGTGCATACACAAGCCCGACATACTATGAAGAAAAACGAAAAAAGTATTTAACACTAGAGAAACGTTACAGGAAAATAAAAGAAATTTTCGCAAATCATCCCGAATATAAAAAGTTTTTCTATCCGTTGCCCTTCAATTCAGGGTATTTTATGTGCATAAGAATCGTTTCGGGAAATGCCGAAGCTGTGAGGCGTCGGCTTATAGAAAAATATTCGACCGGTACTATTGCCCTGGACGATATTTTGAGAATAGCCTTCTCGTCGACGCCTTATCCGATGCTGGAGAAGGTGTTCGACAATTGCTATCGTGCAACCATGGAGTGCGCGTGACGCCGGATGAGAGGCAAAACGGCACATTTGACTCTGTAAAGGGAATAATATTCGACCTCGACGGCACACTTTACAGGATGGAGTGGTTTTTCCGCCCGCTTCTTTTTTTAATGCTGTTTCCCCACTCAATGCGTCTTCTGAGGTTTCTCTCTGCCCGCTCGATTTTTGCGGGTGTGGATACAGGCTCCCGGAATAAGCTTATAAACGAGGTGTGCGGAATTGTTGCTAAGCAGGAAAAAAAAACGATCGAAGAGATAGGTCGCTGGATTTCCGAAAAATTCTACCCTGCCTTTGTTGCTACAATGACTTTGCAGCGCCGTGGACGCCCGCATATAGAATCCACTCTTCGTATGCTTAGCGAAAAAGGTGTTAGGCTTGCAGTATTATCGGATTTTAATGCAGTAGGAGAACGTCTCGGCAAGCTGAAAATACCGGTAGATTGCTTCGACGTAATCGCCTCGTGTGAAGAATTCGGAGCCCTCAAACCGGCGACAAGACCTTTTATGCAGATCGCTTTATCGTGGAATATCAATCCCTCTTCTATACTGATAATAGGTGACCGTGACGATACCGACGGCTGTGCAGCCCGAAACGCAGGCATGCAATTTATGCTTCTGGGAGAGAGTATAAGAAGATCTCCAAATACAGATAAATTCTACCACTGGGAAGAGGCAAGGAAGGTATTATCAAATATAGCGAAAACACATTCGATCTCATTCTGAACGATTTAAAGTATTCGTTCATGAGACTATACCTCGAGATGCGGTGGATTCCTTCGGATATTCCACCCTTATTGTTATCTTCCTGAAACGTATCCTTTGCAGACACTGCATTGTCGAGCGTCATAGTGACGGCGCCTCTCGAGCGGTAGTTGCGAAAATGTCATCGGCGCTCCTGCCTTTTTTCCGCAGGAAACGCATTTCGCTCTTCGGCAAGCTGCTTTTCGAGTTGAGACTGTGTAATCAGCGCCGGATCACTCGTCTCATCACTGGTATATAGATAATACTGCTCCGGCGTTTCGAATGCAAAACGGACGTCGTCTTTTCTTGGTAAATTTGGTGCGCCCGTAACTGTCACTGGCACTGTGTTTATTACTTTGGCGGTTCAAAAACGGATATTTTTATATTAAATTCAATTTCAATTGTCGAAAAAGTAAAAGATGGTTATTTTTTCCGTGAATCCGCTTCTTCCTTTACTATTGAGACTTTGGTTATTATTACGGGCTTTACCGGAACATCCTGCATCATTCCGTAGGAAGAGGTCGCGACCGACTCGATGGAATCGACAACATCCATGCCTTTAACCACTTTTCCAAAAACACAATAGCCCCATCCGCCCGGCGTCTCGCTTCTGAAATCGAGCCCGGGGTTATCAACCGTATTTATGAAGAACTGAGAGGTGGCGGAATGAGGATCGTTTGTGCGGGCCATGGCAATTGTTCCACGCCTGTTTGAGATGCGGTTGTTCGCTTCGTTGGGAATCGGATCGTTGGTTTTCTTTCTGTTCATATCGGGAGTAAAGCCCCCACCCTGTATCATAAACCCTTTGATTACCCGATGGAAAATCGTACCGTCGTAAAAGCCCGATTTCACATAGTCAAGAAAGTTCTTTACGGTTTTGGGTGATTTTGCAGAGTCGAGTTCGACCACTATTTCACCCTTTGACGTCATTATCGAAACCCGCGGCTTAACAACCTGTGCATGTAATGTATAGCAGAAAATGGTTATTATTTGAAAAACAATAAGCTTTTTCATAAAATTCCTTTCTTATAATTTTTTAAGTTTTAAGTTAAAATAATTTTCGTATTCAATATGAACAAGCAAAGGTTTGATCGTAAATTGCAGATTTATTTATTTAATATTTAGATGATCCTGTCAGAATACTGCCGGCTCTTTACAAAAAACATTTTATTAAACCGATAAATTTTAATTATATTTATGATGTATTATCATCCTTAAAAATATAAAAATCAAAAAAGGGGGAGCTGATGTTTAAAAACATTTTTTTTATTATTTCCTTCATAGTTTTTTCCGCAAACACACAATCCGTTAACCTTCAGGGTATAGTGTCCAATACTAAAGGAAAACCTATTCCCGGGGCAATAGTATTATTAGTCCGCCAGAATATGAAAGACACCACCGACGCCGAGGGGAAATTTTCTCTGATTAGCGGAACCTCAGTTAAATATCTAAAACCCGTTTTGCCTCAATCGGATGATATTTCATTAAAGAATAATTTGCTGCAATTTACTTTAAGTACACAATCACCAGTAAAGATTAAAATTTTCGATTTAAACGGAAATCTTATCAGGCAGGAAATAATCAAGAGTGCAGCGCCTGGCATATACAAGTTCGACCTCTCAGAAACATGCCGTGCGTCGAAGGTTTTTGTTATCTATGCTTCAACCGGCAGACAGGAAGTTTCTTTCCGGTATATGGCGTCAGATGGGGAGTACGCTTTAAATACAAAAAGTATCACTTCCTCCGGGTCAGCTGCCAATGGTCTTACGGCAATGGCGGCAGTTGTGGACACCTTAAGAGTTACGGCAACCGGTTACCAGACAAAGTCTGTTGCACTTACCTCCCTGAATAATCAGGAACTAAATATCACTCTAGATTCAATCCCAACCGGTAAGGCGTGGCCTACTGCCAATCCAGCTGCTACAGGGCCGTTTGAGGTAGCTGCCGACAAGGATGTAGGTCCTCTGGCCGGTATAGCAAATGATCCTATCTACGGCGAACAGAAACGCTTTAACGTATACCGTCCCAAGAACCTGAAAACCAGCGGGTACTTACACCCCATACTCATTTGGGCTAACGGCTACAAAGACAACCCCGAGCCCAATCCTCCGAAGTGTGTTATTGATCGCGTCAACCAGTGGTGCGGACAGTATCTGCCTATTCTGCAGCACCTTGCCTCGCACGGTTTTGTTGTGGTAGCTTCGCTAAGCACTGCCACAGGTTCAGGCAATCCTCTTCCTACAATCGTGGGTATGGACTGGATAATAAAGCAGAATGAGGATCCGTCGAGTCCCTACTATCACTGTCTCGATACGTCCAGAATCGGTCAGCTCGGTCACTCAATGGGTGGAATGTCGACCTGCAAGTCGGCGTCCGACCCGCGTTACAAAGCCCTAATGACAATCTGCGGCACCAGCACGCTCTCCGGGCTTCATACCCCGATTCTGTTTTACTGCGGCGGGAAAGACAATACAGTATCCTGCGAGAGCGTCAGGAATACATTCCTTACTGTCAAAGACCAGCCCGCTTTCTTCATGAACGAGCTTAACTCGGACCACGGTTGGTGGGTATATCAGGGCCCGAGCGGCGTCTCTCTTTCCGCTGCCGCCGCATGGTTCAGGGTTCACCTGATGAACGACTCCGCAAACCGTAAATATTTCTATGGCTCTAACTGCACCTTCTGCAACGATTCCCGCGTAAGAGTAGAACAAAACGGCCTTATGACACAGTAGTTCACGCGAGGGCGGCCACACTGGAGTGCGCCGTCCATCCTTTCTGCACTTACTATGGTCTGAAACGCTTGAATTTCAATTCGCGTATCTGAGTATAATGCTTTGAATTTGCAGAAACCAATGTCAGATTGTATTCAATCGCCGTAGCGGCAATAAGTGCGTCGCCTCCGGAAATTCCGTGGCTTAATCCATATTCCTCTATGTAAACAGATGCCCTGTGGCCGATATTTTCCGACAACGGCAATAGGGTAAAATCAAGTTTATTCAGGTAATCTCTGACGATTTTCTGATGTTGTTTGTTTTGCGCGCTCTGCAACAACTCCATATAGGTAACAACAGAGATGCACCGGTCGACATCGGCATCAACAAGGCGGGCGGCCTTTTCATTTCCCCTTTGAATCCATATAATAATATCTGTATCAAAAAGCATGACGGCTTTTTCTTCTCAATTCAGCGACTATCTTTGCAGGGTCGTCATTTTCTCTATTGATCATTCCGAAAATAGGATGCTGTGATGTTTTTAAATTACTCTTGCTTTTAAGAGGAATAAGTTCCGCTTTTTTTTTACCATGATAAAGAATGGTTACCTTTTCGCGTTTGTTTAATGCCCGAAGGATATCCCGCATTTTATATCTCAAATCAAGAACCGACGCCTCCATCCGCACCTCCTATTATGTATAATATTAATATACATTTTATGTTTTTAAGCCGCAATCCGGACGTAAGTATATATTATCAATGTAAGATTGAAAATAATTTCAAAGGATAATAAACAGACACCCGGTTTCCGGAGTATCGAGAAGTACTAGCGGATTACAACGCAAGTTAAAAAATCGCTGGTCGTGTGGTTTCGTATCTATGATCATGCAGGCTTTCTGAAAATGAAAATTAAAGTTTCTGTGACGTTAATATCTCGTCCGGATAGTGATATCGTAGAATGATTGTAAAGTACGAAAATAAATGTAAATTTTCATCGTTAATGAAACCATTTGATCTGCTGCGCTTCCACGGCAAAAAAATATTGTAAAAATAATACTGATAATGATATAATTTTCTTATGTGAAAACCGTTACCATTGACATCGTTGCTTCCATTTATCAATTTAATGATACTTTGATTTTTAAACCCATCAAACCAAAAAAGGCAAATAATGGCCGGAAAAGCAGAATCATCAGCATTCACGCTTACCTACAACCGCTTTACAGCCAATATTGAGCTCGAAAAACCCGATCCGGTTTCCCTTTTCCCGGCAGCAACCATCCGCGGCGGATTTGGTATAACATTACGATCTCTCGTATGTACAACCAAAGAGGCTTTATGCGAAAATTGTCTTTTAAGAAGAAACTGTGTTTATACTTTTCTCTTCGAGTCGTTTCCGGCCGAAACGGCGCCACGCCTTAAGAAATATAAAAACATTCCACGTCCCTTTGCGTTGCAGCCCCGGCAAAAAGACAACAGCCTTACTCTTGATATTCTTCTTTTCGGTAAAGCAATCCGGCATATACCGTATTTCATCTATACACTTAACACACTGGGCAAAAAAGGACTCGGCAAAAACAGAACCGGTTTTAAACTTATAAATGTTACTCTTGATAACCGCCTCATTTACCCGGTATCAGGAGACGAGCTGGATATGAACTTTTCCCCCGGCCTCCTGACCATCTCTCCGGGCGCCGCAGGCAACGGAACGGTTTCTCTTCATTTCGTAACGCCGTTTGTTATTCGTAAAGAGAACGAAATTAAAGACTCTATAGATGGCCGCACATTTATTGCCTCTCTTCTGCGCAGGGTAACAAACCTTAACGCATTTTACGAACAGGAGCCAGCCGTAAAAATCGACCCAACGCCATATCTATCTGCCGCAGAAACGCTAGAACTCAGCCAGAATTTGTTTACTGTACGCCGCAGCAGGTTCAGCACCCGTCAGAAACAACGCATCGCCTACAGCGGATTCACAGGAGCCATAACCATAAAAGGCGACATAGGCACACTCATACCGCTGCTCAGGGCCGGAGAAGTAACCGGCGTGGGGAAAAACACGGCATTCGGGTACGGAAGATACAGGATGGAGTGCGGGTGATATGGGAAAAATTTTTATAAGTTTTGTCGGCATGGGACATAGGGGTACCGGATACAGCCCTGTATCCTATTCTTTTAATGGAAAGAAATCCAGGGCGACAGGATTTGTACAAGTAGCAGAAATAGAACTGCTCGGTCCGGGAACTTTTTATAAGGTAATCCTGCTTTTTACTGCCGGCTCTGCCCGGCGACACCAACAATTAATAATATCAGAGCTTAATAATCTCGGATTGAAAAATATTCTGCATTATGATTCTATAAGCGAAGAGATGAGCGCAGACGCACAATGGTCATGGTTCGAATCTATTCTGAACCTTGTCGACAGAAATGATAGCCTGACAATAGATCTTACTCACGGTTTCCGGGCAGTGCCTATTGTACTTTCCGCTGCTATCGGTTTTTTGCAGCGTGCCAGAAACATTAAAATAGAGCATGTACTATACGGTAACTACGAAAAGGGCGGCGTCATTGTTGACATGAAGGATTTTTATGTAATCAACGATTGGGCTGAAGCGGTCAGCAGGAGAGACGAAGAAAAAGAGATGGTTGAGAAGCTCAGGCCTTTTTACAATAAAATGAAAACAACCGGTATTGAGACGATTATCCGATCCATAACAAAAGAGATGCTTGAATACCGAAATGCATTTGATCACGCCTGGGTAAGCGTAAGTAAAGATAAACGTGACAGCATGTTGCTCAGAATAACCGAGAACGCTGAAAAATATCTTGAAAACCTAAGACAATCGGTGGATAAGCTTGTAGAGAACAAATTCTTACAATAATCCGGAGGGAATTATGTCGGCAATTTCCAAAGAAATTTTCGAAGTCACCCTGGCCGCACTACTTCATGATATAGGCAAGCCGTTGCAAAGGGCAGCCAGAGGCGATTACTCAACTCTCTCTACTTTAACACGAGGCATGGCCGGCCTTGTCGGCAAAAACGGGGAAAGCTATGCACATGCCCTGTGGACCTGCGAATTTTTCGAAAACAAAGAGGTCGCGGATTTTCTGTTTAATGCATGCGACCTGAAAAATATTCAGGAACTTGCCAACCTGGCCTGCCGACACCATAACCCCGACGCAGGCGACACTGCACAGGCCATCATACAGCTTGCCGACTGGGCAAGTGCAGGAACCGACCGCGAACCACCCGACGAACAGGAACAGGAACACGTTCAAAAAAACAGAATGCCGTATTATGAAAAGCCGCTCGAAAGCATCTTCTCCCGGCTCACCATCGATAAACGACCGCTCCCCGGCCCCCACTTCTACAAAGCAGCCGGGCTGCACGATCACGAAAGCCTCCACCCTTCCCGCGACGAAAAGCCAATTTCTTACTCAGCAGTTACCGAAGGTTTTAGAAAAGAATTTCTTTCAATCTGCGCACGGCGCAACAACGTGGTGTTCATCGATGCCGTCGCATCTCTGATCGTCAAATGGTTTTCCTGCATACCGTCGTCAACGGTTGAGGATCACGCCGATATTCCGCTTTCCGACCACCTTACCACCACCGCGGCCATTGCAGCCGCTCTTACACGCAGCTATGAGTTGACCAGGACGCCGCCTGGCTGGAATACTCCAATGCGGCTCGTTTCGGGCGACGTAAGCGGCATCCAGAATTTCATTTTTTCCATGAGCGGCGAATCGAACCGGCATATAGCCAAACTGATCCGCGGCCGGTCGTTCATGGTAAACCTTTACAGCGTACTCGCTGCACGACTGATTACCGATTCCTGCGGTCTTCCGGCGCTCTGCTGTTTGAACGTTGCCGGCGGCCGCTTCACCGTTCTTGTTCCCGATACACCGCAAACAAGGGATGCAGTCGCAAGCACCGGAAAAGCCATCGAAAGGTGGACCTATAACCGATTCTTCGGCGATCTGAAGATCGTAGTTGACGAAGGCGAACCGTTTCCGCTTTCCGGCTTCAACATTGCACGGTTCAAGGAGGTGCAGGAAAAAACCGCGCAAAGAATCACCGGAGAAAAAGAGCGCTGTTTTATAAGATATCTGGCGGAAACGCCGGGCCACTGGATCGACAACGTCAGGTGGGAATCATTTACAAGATATGGTGCATGCCGCATCTGCGGCCGCGAACCTGCCGGAGCGGATAACACAGGCGAAAACTGCAAAAAATTCATAGAGACAGGTACAGCTCTCACAAAAGAAACTATTCTCTATGCTGTCAATGGCTCCGACGGTATCTTCGGGAAATACAGGATCGAATTCGGAATACCGGTCGACGAAAGTACGGTCGAAGCCTGCTGGATGATAAACCCGCATCTGACCGGATACGGAAGCGGCGGCAAAATCCGTCCGGAACTGCATTACGCAAACAAAGTCCCCATCACAGAACCCCCCGAAGAATCCAACAGCAAAGATGATGGCGACGAGATAAGCTGCAAGACTTTCGAGGAAATGGCCAAAACAGCCACGGGATTAGAAGCTCTTGCCGTCCTCAAAGCCGATGTCGATAATGCCGGGTATCTCTTTTCAGAAGGATTCGGCGATTCCCGGAGCCTTTCCCGTCAAGTCGCATTATCCCGCATGCTGAACTGGTTTTTTGCTGGGAAACTACCAGGAATCCTCAAAAAAGACGGGTATGCCAACGTCTATACGGTATTCGCCGGAGGCGACGACCTGTGCCTTATCGGCCCCTGGGATAAAATGCTCGAACTGGCAAGCGAAATACGCAGCGAATTCGCCAGATACACAGCGAATAACCCCTCTTTTACAATCTCGGCCGGAATCTCTCTTTTTAAACCCGGCTTTCCGGTGGCGCGGGCCGTTGAGTGTGCCGAAGAAGAAATAAAGAAGGCAAAAGATAACGGCAGAAACAGAATCTCGGTCTTCCAATGCCCCATGCTCTGGGAAAATGAATTCCAGGAGCAGATGAAATTCGCAAAGGACTGGATCGGGTTAACCAGAGAAATTGCCGAAGATAAAGAACATCCCCGGAAATGGAACACAATGCTCTACCGTTTCTTAAAATACTGGCAGAAATACAATGATTCCAAAACCGGAACACTCGAAAAACTTTCGCACCGCTTCCGGTTTATTTATGATATACGGAGAAATGTACCAAAACCCAAAAAAGAAGGTGACCCGTGGCTTGGCAAAAGAGAACCGTTGAAAAGCCTTCAGGCTGACCTCGTAGGCCACGAAAACTTCGAAAACCGGTCATTGTTCAAAAACCTTAAAGTCGGAATAACAATAGCCATGTATAAAACACGCGATTCTAAGTCTAACGAAAAACAATTACAGAAGGAGGCAGTATGAACCAATCGTACCAGAAGAGTCAGCCGCGGCCGCCACATCCCAATAAAGAGGCTGGTCGGCCACAAAGGATTATTCAATATCCTGCGCTTGACGATAAAGACATGTTGGGCGAAGCAGCTAATATACTCGCAAATGATGTGGTTACAGCCTGTAATAACGGAAAAGAAGGCGCCGAACTTACCAAAACGCAGGTCAGACGCTTTTATACAGAAATTAAAAATATCGAACGATGTATTGAAGATGGGAGTCAAACTCTCAATGATGACCTTTATGGGCGAATCAAGCTAATCAAGGCCAAGGCCACTTATTCGACAGCGAGAAAAAGCAACAAGTTGCCAACTGCATTTGCTGATTTTATCGGCCACTATATTGACCAGATCCGTATAACAGAAGGTGCGGACGTTGCCTATAAAAAATTCAAAGCCTTCTGCCGCCTGTTCGAGGCGTTCGTAGGCTATTCATACGCCCACCCACTGCTGAAAAAAGATTAAAACAGAAAGGAGCATCCCGTGAAACTAAAAGGAATAATCAAACTCAATGCTATTATCGAAGTACTTAACGGCCTTGCCATCGGCGGCGGCAAAGAGGATATAGAAATCGGCGGCATAGATAATCAGGTTATAAAGGATCCACATACCGATGAACCGTACATTCCCGGCTCTTCAATCAAAGGAAAAATGCGTTTTCTCACCGAGTGGCAGCTTGGACTGGTTGAGAAAAAGAGCGGAGATGTCCATTCATGCGATAATTCTGATTGCCCGGTTTGCAGGATCTTCGGAACAATCAATACAGAACACAAAAACGGCCCGACGCGGCTTATAGTTCGCGACAGTAAATTCATCGGTAATTTTGATCCCGAAAAACATATCGAAATAAAATACAGCACCGCCATCAACCGCCTCACCGGCACCGCGAAAAAAGGCTCCCTCCGCAACATGGAACGTGTGGTTCCAGGTGTGCAGTTCTCCTTTGAGCTTGTCTATCGTGTGTTTGACACAGGCGACGATGGGAAAAACGACCTCGAACGGTTTAAAACCGTTGCCCGGGCGCTTCAGTGGCTCGAAAACGATACGCTCGGCGGCAGCGGTTCACGCGGATGCGGGAAGATTAAATTCGAAACAATCAAGGTATCATGGCTTAATAAATCAATCGAGGCAAAAGATACGACAGAGTTGATTGACAAACTCAATAAGGAGCAATAACATGCGGTTATATCGCATAACAATTACGCCTGGCGGCCGGTTCGGAACACCTGTGCGCTCCGACACAATCTTCGGTCACGCCTGCTGGGCTGTTGCTGTTAACGAAGGAGAAAAAGCCGTATCGGCAATGGCGGAAAGATGTAAGAAGGGAGAGCCTGATGTAGTTTTTTCGGATGGATTTCCGGCTGGCTTTTTACCGTTACCTTTCGTTGTTATGACGCGTATATTGAGTGTAAAAAGCCCCACAAAACTCAAGGAAAGACAGGAATGGAAAAGAATTAAAAAATCCAGATGGATAAAACGGTCGCATGCTGAAGAGTGTAACTGGGATCCAGAAAAATTCGACTTTTCCTTCTGTTATGCGGATATGCCTCTGGAACAGCCGCTCCTGCGTAACATCATCGACCGTTATACCGGTACAAGCCTGAAGGAAAACGGCCTGTTTCAGGTTACAAGCCTGTGGTTTTCAGGGATATGGTCTGAAATCGACATATACGCCATGACCGTATGGAGCAAAGATCGGTTGCATAAAGTGATGCAGTGGATTTTCGAGGCCGGTTATGGACGAGACTCCACCACAGGATGCGGCACTGTGTCTGACATACGCATAGCCGAAGATGATTTTCCGGAGTATGCAGGGAGCCTCTGTTTTATGTCGCTTTCAAGATTCGTTCCGTGTAATACTGTCGATATTACCCGTTCGCGATGGGCTCTCGAGGCGAAATACGGCAGAACCTGGCAAGCTGCAGGAAGTGCAAACCCTTTCAAAAAACCGGTGATGCAGACTGTGCCCGGCTCGGTATTTGTCGCCACGACACGACGCGGATTATACGGGAAAGTGTTGGAAAATATCCACACAGATCCTTCTGTTATTGACAATTGTATGACAATACCATACTGGCTTCCGTATTAATTTTTTCATGAAGAGGTTTTTATATGGACTACAAGGAAGTTTTTAATAATTACAACATAAAGGCTACTGCGATGCTGCCCATTCACGTGGGTGCAGGCGATGAAAACCTGATTGATCCGCTTGAGTATGTTGTAAAGGACGGCTGGTTCTACCGGATCGACCTCGACGGCATGCTTAGAACCGACACTGATTTTGCGCGTTGGTTTACAACCGCTGCAGAAAACGCTAAAGCACCGCATCTTCTGCGCAGGCTTTTCCGAGACGCCTTCAATCCTTCGGTTAAGGAACAGTGGATACACCGGAGCCGCGTTTCATCACTCTTTGCCGAACACTACAAAAACAAGTTCGACGACGGCAACAACCAGCTCCTTGTCCAGTGCCTTCCGCTTTCAGGATGCAGAGCGTACATTCCGGGATCTTCCATAAAAGGCGCTCTACGGACCGCGGTGCTCGATTGTCTTGCTACAAAAGATAAAAACAATAAGGGACAAAGAAATATAAAACTTTACGAAAAAGTCCGCAGGGCAATCAACACCCCTGATGAGAAAACCCAACAACCACTTTCCGATAAGGCACATGTCGCAGAAGCATTTATCCTTACCGGTAAGACAAAAATGAATCCGGATCAGGATCCGTTCCGGTTCATAAAAATAAGCGACGCTCTGCTTCCTGAAGACTCTACGGAAATAGTCCAGGTGATAAACATCAACTCTTCGACCGGTAAAGGAAATATAGAAATGTATGTGGAAACAGTAAAGCCGGGAACGGAATTCAGCTTTACAATAAGTATTGCATCAAAAAAACGGCTGACGCCAGAAGACAAGTGTCCGGCAGAGCTGCTGGATATTGTTGAAATCTGGAATATGGCAAATGAGTATCTTTTTGGCGAACCCGGCAACCTCGGTCTCGAGGCCGAAAAACACTATTACAGGAAAAACCGTGCCGCAAGTAGCGCAGTAGACGCGATATTCGACGACGCGGAAAAGCACAGCGAAAACGGAAAAATCACCTACCTGCGGGTAGGCAGGTTCTCTCATCTCGAATGCATGACCTACAGCGACCGGCCGAAGGATATTTACGATAAAACGCCTTACCTTTGTATGATGTCGAAAGATACGCATGAAAAAGGTTGGGGAAAAACCAGAAATTTAGTGGAAGGCAAGATTCCGCTTGGCGTGATGCGGCTGGAAATGGAGGATTGATATGCATATTCTATTATGCCTTCTTTCCGAACAGCATATACCAAACCTGCTTGCCGTTAAACATTTCAGGCCCGATAAACTGGTACTTATAGAAACCATAGGGATGAAAAAGAAAAAAGCGGCAGAGAATTTTCTGAGGGCTTTAAATGCCGGCGGCGATGATTATTCAGACAGAAAGGAAATCTTTACCATAGAGAGAGAAGACGATTTCAGGGAGATCAAAAGCTGTCTTAAAAGGGCTTATTCGAGCTTTCCGACGGATAGATGGACTGCAGTTCTGACAGGTGGTACAAAACCGATGTCTATATGTACCTATGATTTTTTCAAAGCAATAGATCAGAAATGCGTATACACCGGCATTTCTACGCCCGATATTATTAACGACGTCAATACCGGCGAAAATGAGAGATGTACATACGGGATTTCCATCGGGGAGTTTCTTGAGGGGTACGGATTTAAAATAAAAAACAGCGGGAGTGAAAGAGAAAATATTGATAGAGAATGGTGGGAATTAAGCAGAATTATTGCACAGGAGGTACAGAGCGCGGTTTCAGATCCTGTTATTAAATTGTCTGATGAAGAAAGAAAAACGGCCCGTGAAAAAGGTATCGAAATTAAACCCGGAATGATTACGGAGGGGATAATCGGTGACGCCGTCGCCGGAACATTCGGACTATCAAGAGTAAACAGCGGTATCGAAGGAAAGATTGACAAATATCAGGCACGGTTTCTTACCGGCGGCTGGCTTGAAGTTTTTATATGGGGGCTGCTCGATAAGCATAAAGAAAAGCTCAGAATCTATGATATAAGGCTTGGATTGGAAGTTATGGCAAGGGAGGCGTCTACCTCTAATGAATTCGACGTATGTTTTATGCGTGATTATTCGCTGTCGATGGTTGAATGCAAATCAGGCGGACAGGAATACGACAGGGAAGGAGACATACTTCACAAGACAGAAGCTCTGATAAGACAGTTCAGGGCGCTCAGGGTGAAGACGTATCTTGTAACAACCGGCCGTAACATATTGGACGGCAGCGGAAATATCAAAAAGAATATTCTAGACAGGGCTGCGATTTACAATTGCACTCTTATTACAGTAAATGACATCGTCAGTTTGGCAAAAAACCATGAAGATGCGGATGTTGTAGAAGGTGTATTTTTTAAGAAAAAACCACATTAAAACGGTTTTATTTAATAATTTTTTTTGTTTAACATGAAGGAAAGAATGGAAGACAGAAAGAAAAACAGGTATAGAACAGTCGTATATTCCATAGGCGTTTCTGAACCAGTGGATCCGTCGGCGCCGCTTCCGCCGGTGCCGGAGATTCCGAGGGGGGCGCTTGTGGTGGTGGAAGGCAGGGCGCCGATATGGCGTTACGGGCTGGCACTTCACGAGCTTCACGGTTCAGCGGCGTCTGCTGTTGCCTTTTACGACCCCAAAATAGGAGCCGTTGTTGTTTCGAGCCATAGCAGATTATTTAAACCGGGCCAGGTTCTTGACATAACCATAAAATAAAAACCGTTAAAAACAGTTTATGGTTTGACAAACATAAAAATATTGTCGGTAATTCTGAAATTGAATATTATGTAGTAATATTTACAGATAAACTGACTTATCGGTAGAAAACAGCTCTTTGACATTTCCGGAGCCGACTGCTGATGTGTGCGGGCACATCCGATGCAACAGAACGATTAATTGCGTTCCTGTGTAAAGCATCATATAATAAAAGAGTAAATCAATCGCTTCGCAGCAGCCGGAGTTATCTACACATGCCTTATCTTTACTTAACCGAACAGGGAGCGTATATACGCAAAAAAGGGCCTCATATACAGGTTGTAAAGGAGAGTGAAATACTTGCAGAGCTTGCGATAAAGGAAGTAGAAGGTCTTTTGCTTTTCGGGGCTGTGCATCCGACAAGTGAGGCTATGCTTGCACTTCTTGAGGCAGGGGCCGATATCGCCTTTATGACACAGAACGGCCATTTCAAAGGAAGGCTCACAAGCGCTTCAGGGAAGAATTCGGTGCTGCGGGCAAAGCAATACGAGACGTTTTCGAAACCGCAATATAAACTTGAAATGGCAAGAAAGTATGTATCAGCAAAAATAAAAAACGGAATCGAAGTCCTTTACGCATACCACCGCAACCCGAATAATCCTTTTGAATTTTATGACAGAGAAAAACTCAGAGAGATCGCGGAGAAAGCACTGTATGCGGAATCTATGGAAAGCTTACGGGGTTTTGAAGGAGCTGCGGCGAGAATTTACTATGCGAATTTCGGCAGATGCCTGATGCACGGCAGAACTTTTCCGGGAAGAATATTTCATCCGTCAACCGATCCGGTAAACGCGATACTTTCCTTTGGTTATTCGTTTATTGCTCGCGAAATACAATCGATGCTCGACGCGCTCGGACTCGATCCTTATATCGGATTTTTCCACGAGGTAACTTACGGCCGTGCCTCACTCTCGCTGGACCTCATGGAGGAATTCAGACATCCGGTTGTCGACCGCCTTGCCTTACGGCTTTTCAATAAGAATATGCTAGATGATAATGACTTTGAAACCAACCCCGAAACCCAACAGGTTTATCTCAAAAAAGAATCGCTGAAAATATTCATACGCCACTACGAAGAGTGGGCAAACGAAAAAAACCGTACATGGGGAGAAAACCTCGAAACCTCCTGGCGTCAGGCAATGTGGAAACAAGGAGAAAAATTACGCCACTCAATAGAAAACGACGAACCCTATACACCTTTCTGTTGGAACGAAACAGAGGAATCATGAAATATGTAATATCTTTCGATATATCCAACGACCGCACCCGCTACAAAGCTGCAAAAATCCTGCTGGAATACGGCTACAGGGTTCAGGAATCAGTATTCGAAGGATTCTTAAGCAAAGAAAGTATTGCCGAAATACAATCAAAACTCTCAAACCTAATCAACCCCCAAACCGACTCCGTCAGAATCTACCCTCTCTGCCTCGATTGCGAAAAAAAAGTAGAAATTATAGGAAACGGAAAAAAAGTAGAAGAAACAGATTATATTATTATATAATTATTAATCTAAAATCACATTCATACTGCAACAAGAAAAATCTTTTAATTTAAACGCTTCTTGTTGCAAAAAGTATAACTCGTTGAAAAAGAATAAATTATTAAAAAAAGGAGAAAAAAATAAACAATGAAAATTTATCGTTTGTCAACAAACAACGGCAGTTGCCGCAAAACTCCACCCCTTCCCATTGAAAATAAACCGGTTACAACAACCGCAGTTAGAATAAGTTCCATGATGTAGAATGGATTGAGACTATCCCCGCTTTTGTTGCATATAGCAGAAAACACGAAAGGTTAGAATAAGTTCCATGATGTAGAATGGATTGAGACTTTTTATATGCCGAGGCCTTAGGCAACTCAGCTTCTGTTAGGTTAGAATAAGTTCCATGATGTAGAATGGATTGAGACCTGTCGCCTTATTTCGACATCCTAAAGTCTCTGATAGTTAGAATAAGTTCCATGATGTAGAATGGATTGAGACCAAGTATCTTCCTTCCGATGGATCATATTTAGCAGCCAGTTAGAATAAGTTCCATGATGTAGAATGGATTGAGACCTTCTCATACTTTACCTCCTTTATTTTGTTAACATTTTCATGTTAGAATAAGTTCCATGATGTAGAATGGATTGAGACGCAGCAATTATTTTATTCTGCAAATCTTGCCATGATAGTGTTAGAATAAGTTCCATGATGTAGAATGGATTGAGACCCGGGGAGAGGGCACGTCTTTTTGTGGTGAGAGGCTACGGTTAGAATAAGTTCCATGATGTAGAATGGATTGAGACGGTGAACTTTCGCCGTATTTTGACATTCTAAAGTCTCTTAGTTAGAATAAGTTCCATGATGTAGAATGGATTGAGACCCCTTCCTTTCTTTTTGCCCCGTTTTGATTTTCCCCTGTTAGAATAAGTTCCATGATGTAGAATGGATTGAGACTAATCTATAGTCTAAT
>FWPV01003185.1_pt1 | contig 37869 bp, 36 predicted proteins | sample 2228371 | NCBI WGS metagenome assembly FWPV01 (sample SAMEA103939776, study PRJEB20133) | metagenome | reverse complement strand
AGATGAATTCAAATTCGGTGATCCCTTTGTCCCGAACTGGATCCCGGTGGTAGAACTGGCGGTATTTGGCCTGAAGGAGCTGTTGAATCGACCGAATCTCCGTCAGGCGATCTCGGATTGCCTTGTACGATTCCCGTATCTGATTGATGATATCCGGTGGAACGTTTCTTCCCGGTGAAACCCTGAGGCACAGCTCCTGAAAATTCGCCACTGCCTCCTTCAAGAAATGATAATGGCCTTGGATTGTCTTCTGCAAGCTGAGCGCATAGCGCTGCCGCTGAATCTGGTCTTTCTCCATCCCTGCCTCCGCACCCTCAACCCCGAGCTGGACCCTTCTACAAGGGATAGGACGAAACTTATCCAACTTCTCTCAGACGGACAAGGCCCTCGGGCGAACAGAGCAGTCTTCGAAGCTGCTCATCAGCGGGTGGCATCGCTAATCCGCCCAATTGGTTCAGAGAAACCCAGCGAAGCTCTGAACATCCGAGGGGGTTGAGAGACCCTCCTGTCCTCCGACAGAAAAAGGCCAGCAGGAGGAGGGGGCCGTCACGCTCTAATTCATAGGCGACGTCAAAGATCCTGCCCACCTCTACGTCTATATCAAGCTCTTCCTTTAGCTCTCGCCTAAGGGCCTCTCTCGGCTCCTCCCCTTCCATGACTTTTCCTCCCGGGAATTCCCAGAGTCCTCCATGAGAAGAATCTGCCTTGCGCCGGCTTATAAGAAGTCTGTTCTCTTCGATGATCAGACCTGCTACCACGATGAGGGTTTTCAGACTCAGACCTCCGGCCCTTTCCGATCCTTCGGTATCGCTGAAACGGACGAGGAGCGCCGTCGGGGGGGTGTTGTTCCTTTCGGCACCTCTGAAAGGCCGATACGGATTTCTTCAACGGAGAGGGCCCCCGCCTTCTCGAACATCATCATATCATTTCTTGAACTTCTCTTTCAATCCTTTTCAAGACTTTCGGATCAAAAGGGGAGACTTTTCGCAAGGTGGGGTCCAACGGATCCTCCGGATTGAAGTTCTGCAGAACGAATCGGCGTCCCGCCCGAAGCTCTCTCCCTAACCTCTTGACCTCCTCGAGGCTATGAAGTCCCGGGACCACCGTCATTCGGAACTCATAATCCATCGCCTCGCGTCTCAAGAGTTCGATGGACTTCAGAATGGGATTGAGGTCGATCGGAACACCTGTCGAGCGGCGATAACTCAATGGATCGAGAGGGGCTTTCACATCCATGGAGACGAAGTCGACGGTTCCGCTCTTCAATAACTCCTCGAGCATCTCGGGATTCGACCCGTTGGTGTCCAATTTGACAGAGAAGCCTTGTCTCTTTATCTGATGGAGGAGACTGGGAAGGGTTCTTTCCAATGTGGGTTCACCCCCTGTGACGCAGATCCCATCAATCCAGCCCCGGAAGCGCTTGAGCCGCATCAATACATCCCTGAAAGGAATCGAGTCGTACTTTTCCGGATGGAAAACCAGGGGATGATTATGACAATAGGGACAGCGAAAATTGCAGCCCGACAGAAAAAGGACAGAGCAAATTTTTCCTGGCCAATCCAGGAAAGACGTCTCCAAGAATCCCTTGATCTCAGCCATAGGGCTCAATTCGGTCAGCCCCTATTCTTGAAGAGGACCTGTTTGACCTCTTGGAGTGTCGGAACGACTCCTCTCCAACTCATGATTTCTCTTTCGTCCTCATCCTCTATGACGAGGGAAGGTGTCGAAAGGATACTGTAGTAAGAGGCTTCGGCCAGACCATCCATCGTATCCAAGTCGTAATGATAAACTGGCACACCCTCCCTGCTTAACTCAAGCCCGATCTCCTTGACGGCCGGACATTTGGGACAGTTGGCCTTGGTAAAAATCTTGAGCGATCCCATATTACCTCCCAATTGAGAACTGCCTTTCTTCTCCCTCTTCCTTTCCGAAGAATGCCTGATTTCTGTACCGATTCTTCAATTCTCCAAGCTTCCCTTTATTCCAGCTGGAGATCTTGGTGAAATATCCTGTGATCCGTGTAATACCGTCCACGTCCTCGGACCCGCAATAGGCACAAACAGCTCGAAGTCCTCGTGCCGTGCGATGACAGAGATTGCATGTGGTGAACTCCGGCGAAAAAGCGATCTGGTCATTCTGGGTCCGTTGAAACGTCTTGATGACGAAATTGGCCAGGGAGGACTTCGAAGGCTTGGCTTCCCCCAACCAGATATGCGTCAACGCTCCCGCCTCAATGAGTGGGTGAAAGAGTCCCTCCTGTCGGACCCGTTCGATGGGATTCAACACGGCTGAATTGTTGAGATATGTCGAGTTCGTATAGTAGACCTCACCCTTCGCGATATCCCCCTTCACGATCCGTCCAGCGACCGGGGAGTGATATCGGAGGTCCAATTTGGCAAATCGATAGGCGGTCGATTCGGCAGGTGTCTGTTCGAGGACGAATCGCATGCCGTACCGTTCGCTCAGTTTTTCAGCCACCAGTTTCATATGGGCGATAACCTTCAGTCCGAATTTGAAGGCCCGCTTCGACTCATGCAATTCCTGGCCAGTGTGAATCTGAACCATCTCGTTCAGTCCCACCATGCCGATCAAGAAACTCGCCCTCTGCATCCTCAGGTACGGGGATCCATCCCGGTTCATGGCCAGGAGGGCGAGAGGACCCTTCTCCCCCAAGGAAAGGAGTCTCTCAATAAAGCGCTTCTTCTCCAAATGGGCCTTCACGGCCACCTCTATGAATTCCGTGATTCTTGAAAAGAGCTGCGCATCATCGCCCTTGGAGAGATAAGCAATTCTTGGGAGGTTGAGCGTCACGTTCTGGAGTGCGCAGTAGCGCATCTTCCACGGTTGTTTCGCATCTTCCAGATCCGCTGGGTCAAGTTTGAAACTGAGGCGACAGCATTCAGAAATCTTAGCGGTATCCCCACGATCGAATACGAAGTAGGTATTCCCCTTTTCAGAAGCAACCTCGCAGATGTGATCCAAGAAATCGAGGTGCCCAGGTGTCTTGAAAAATTTCTCCGTGATGTGGACCATCGGTTTCGGGAAGAAAAAAGGCCTCCCGGAGCCATCCCCATGGAGGTAGACATCGAAAAGGGCCCAGGCAAAGCGCTGCGCCTCCTTCATATACTCGCTGTAGGTCTTACCGGTCATCTCGCCCCCCGGCCCAATCGCCGGGACATCCTCGAAATGCCTCGGGATCTCCCAATAGAGGTTCAGATCCGTAAAGATAGCCTGTCCCCCTCTTGCAACGGCCTGCTGTGAGAATTCAAAGATCATCATCTGAGCTAATTGTTCGAGGTCGCGATCCGGCATCCCCACCAGATAGGGAGCGAAAAAGAGGTTGACAGAATCCCATCCGATAGCTCCAGCAAAATGGCTTTGGAGTGCTGCCGCGAACTTGACCATGTGGGCCAGGAGAACCTCAGGATGTTTCGCGGGCTTCGCCATGGCAATCGAGTTTGGGAGGCTGAGGCCAAAGCGTTTGATGTACTCCAGAGACTGTCCGCTGCAGTAAGGGCGGTCTATGAAACCGAGGTCGTGGAGGTGAATGTCCCCGCGCATGTGAGCGTCAGCAACCTCCTGGGAAAATACCGAAAGCAGGGCGTACTCCTTCTTGATCCTTTCTGCCAGAGTGAGGTTCGTGGCCTCCGGACCATGGGGGACATTGGCGTTCTCTTTGTTGGGATGGAGAATGAGCTGGTCGACGTCATAAAGCGGCATACCGAGGCGGGTGTGCATTCTCCGTGCCTCTTCCAACCCTCTCTCAATCAGTTTTGTGTCGACCAACTCTCGGATGAGCGGGGCGGTGATCATCTTAATCTTCGAAGTGGCAATGAGCTCCTCTACCTCCCTTGCAATCTCCCGGGCCGTGTCGATGTCTACGTAGGTTTCGCGAATGAGGGCATCGACGATTCTCTGCCGATCCCAGCCGTCCATCGCCTCCTCTGAAGTCCTGACAAAGAGGGCCATATCCGTCGTTTCAAACTCTTCGCGCAGCGTTTGGCGTTTTTCTTTCAATTCAAGAACGGTCGACATCTTCCTTCACCTTTCTGTGATCTCGTTATCGAAAAACCTGAGGCAAGAATTGATCCTCGACTTTTCCACATGGCCGCCCAAATGAGTTGGCAGCCATTGGCAAAAGTCCAAGCCCCTCTCTTACGATTCTGATTTGAAAAGCCCCGCACCCCGATGACTGCTCATTCAAAGGTCAGCGGAAAGGAGAAAACGAGGGCAATATATTGTAATACGGAAAGTGATTACTACAACATATAGTTAATTGTCAAGAGAAAACTTTGTGAAAAAATTCTTATTTTCTCTCTCCGCTATTGGGACTCTTTTGGAAGGGCCTTAGGGGCGTCTCAAGGAGCCGCTGGATGATTCCCAAGAGGTTTTTTCCCAATCCCTTCATCGGAACGGCCTCGATCCTTGGGTTATCGAGATCTCCTTTAACTTCATAGACGTAGGATAGAAAAGCCTTGTCCTTTCCAGTCAGAATGTAACCCGCTACGGGAATATGGCTGAGAATCAGGTCGACGGTCACAAGGGGGTGTACTCCGATCGTTGCGTCGATTCGGTTTCTGGCGAGATCAATCTCTCCCACAAGGGTGATTCTCATGGCATCACTTTCTAAAACGAAATCGTCCGTCCTCGCAACCCCATCCTTAATCCTGACGTTTGCCAAGATCTGCCGATAGGGAAGCCCCTTCGCCTTCAGGTCTGGGAGTCTTCCCCAAAAGAGTTGAGACACATTGAGAAGCGAGAAGATTCTTGCGATGATCTTCCACTTTTCGATGACCCCATCCTCTGCCTCTATCCTCAAGCTTCCCTGGAGGGATTCCTTCACCTCTTGGAAGTTTGAACCCTCTCCTCGCAAACTCGCCCGGTCCACATGGAGCCTCCCCCGAATCATTATTCTCTCTTCTTTTCCTTTCTGGAGCAACAGGCGCAGAAATGGCTTGGCTTCCATATTTGAGATCCGCGGGGTAATTTCAAATCGAATTCCTTTCTCGCTCGGTTCAATCCAACCTCCTCCCCAAAGATCTCCCCCCATGCCTTTTAGCTGAACAGGCTCGAAGACCAACTTCTCCCCGTCGGTCTTCACATTGACCTTGAGGTCCTGAAACAGAAGGTCTCGGAATCTTCCCTTTTGCGCGTCCACCTTTCCCTCAAGGGACCAAATGGAAAGCCACTCCCTGAGCTTTTCAAAAGAGAGTGACCTTCCTTCCTCACCTTTTGGAAGGAGAAGATCGAGATCGAACGAGGGGGAGGAAAGTTGAAATACTGCGAAGCCTCTCTTTCCCTTCAATCTTTCTTCCGGCTCCCTCCATCGGGAAATCGTCCCTGAGAAGGAGAGCGGGGAACTCCCGATCATCCCCTTTAGCTCAATGAGTCTTATCTCCTCGTGAGAAAGGACGAGGGTTCCTTCAAGAGAGGAAAGGGGTTCCTTGAACGCTGAATGCTTAAGGGAGACTCCTCTTAGACGGACCTCCGCTTCCTTTAACAGAGCCATCCCCCTCTCTTCCCTCCCTTCCCACCTGCCGTGCCCCTCTGTAAGCCCTGAAATTTCTTCTACGCCTTTTAGGACGGCCCGTACGTGGAGAGGGGAGAGAGGGGATTGAAGAATGGGAAAAAGATCTTTCCAATCAATCGACCCTCGTGTGGTAAGGTCGAGCGCCCCTCTTTTTGCAGTCCCATTCAATGTTAAAAAGGAGGCCCTCGACTGGATCCTGAATTTTGCAAAATGGACCCCATCGGGGGAAAGGGACACCGCCCCTTCTCTGAATGCGATAGCGGTCGGTATCCCCTTCATACGGAGATGGACGGACCGAGGGATGACCTCCAGTTCATAAAAAGCAAACTGAAAGTTAGAGTCCCCTTCCCCTTGGAAAAGGAAATCGGCCTTTCCTGAAGCCTCTTCGATCCACGCCGTCTTCGCCCTTGTTTCCTGGGGGAAAAGAGGAACCCGAACAAAGGTGGACCAGTCCTTGAGATCGGCCTTTCCTCGGACCCTCATCTTAAGAGGATGGGGCTCCCCTCTCCTCCATGACCCTTCGGTCAAGAACGAGGATTCTCCCAGATCGATCCTCGCGTCGGACCATTTCAGCTCCTCGTTGGAAAGATCGACACTTGCCCCTCCGATCAGCAACGGCAAAGGAATCTGCGGATGGGTGATTCTCACCTTGAAGAGATGGTAGGACCCTCGATGTTGAAATCGGAGCGGAGGTTTTAAGACCGCCCTTGCAAAGAGGCGATAGTCCGCCCGACCCTCATCAACCTGGATTTCCGAAAGAACGGTCGCCCTTTCGCCCTCGAGTCCCTTGATCTTCCGAAAGGAAACTAAGTCCCTCAACTCCATTTTCCCCTCCAGGTTGACCTCGAGCGTTGGCGTCTGAAGGAGTTGATAGAATATCCCGTGAGCCCGATGGATACGCGAGTGAAAGACTCTCCCTTCCGTCTGGGTGAAATAGAGGTGACCGTCCTTGTAAGAGAGGCGTCCCTTAAGGTTCTCAAGGAGAGGAAGCCCCCAAGGAAGTCTCAGCCGAACCCCGTCCGCCCTCGCCTCTACCGAGAGGATACGGGCGTGGGACGGCTGGTCGCAGTGCTCAATCTCGCGCATCTTTCCCGAGAGCTTGACCGAAAGGATTTGGAAAGGACCCTCGCCCTCCGATTGAAAAAGAGATTCTGACACATCCCGAGTAATGATATGGAAGGGGATAAATTTCTTGGCCTCTGAGAGGTCAAAAGCGGTGCTCTGCGCTTCCGCGTCGATGCCCATTTGCTTCGTCCCTATTCCGTAGAGCTTCCCCTTGACCTTCAATCCCAATTCCGGTAGTTGCACGGACAGATCGGAAACCTTGAGGTCTTTTTGATCGTAATCTACCCGAAGTTCAATATTCATCCATTTGGATCTGATTGCATAGGCGAAAACCTTTGGATAGTCAAAGATCAAATCCTTGAACTTGAGATTGGCAGAAGCCTTAAATCTTCCTCCCAAGCTTCCTTGATACCGAACGGTCGCATCCAATTCCCCAACGATCCTCTCCATCGGGAGCAGGGATTTCAAATAGGGCCAAAAATGGAGGGTCTGGAGCCCTCTCAGTTCTAACCTCGCAGCTATTGTCCCTTTGGCCAAGTCCATGTCTTCGGGAATATCCTGAATCGTTCCGCTCAAAACCAGGGTGCCCTCCTTATGGGTATGAGCGATATTGGCACTCAAACGAAAGGGAAAGGGCGTCCCATGGGAAACGTCTGTCAGAGAGAAATAGAGGGCTCTGATTCGAGTGACCAGTGGCGCAGGTCCGGCGCCCTCATCATAAAAGGAAACCTCCCCATCCCTGATCAGAACCGATCCACCGAACAGGGTGGAAAGGATCTGCAACGTCCTCTGATGGGAGGTCCTCAGGTTCTTCCCGGAAAGGAAATCATCCCAAAGATTGAAGCGACCTTCCCGATCCCTCCACAGACGAAGGACAGGCCGATCGAGGACAATCCGCTTCCATCTCACTTCCCCCCTCAGAAGCCGAGAGAGCTTGACCCTCAGGATCACCCGTTTGGAATAGAGAAGATCGAAGTCGGAAGGAGGATCTTTGATCCGAAAATCTTCAAAGGAGAACCCTACTCCGTCCCAAATATTAACTTTCGCTCTTCCGACGAGAACCTCTCTTTCAAAGGCCTGACTCAAAGCCTCTTCGAGGATCTTCTTATAAAAGGCAGGATCGAAGAGATGAGAAAAAAAGAGATATCCGAGAAGTCCTAAGATCAGAACTGGAATGGAAATCCAAATGAGAAACCGTTTTTTGCGATGACCCATCCGTGTCCTGAAAAGACATTGGCGCTTTGCCAGGGCTTATAGCAGATTAAATCATCTAACGGCATGGGCGAGTGTGAAAACATCAACCCTCCTCGCCCCGGACGCGAGAAGCACCCTCGAACACTCATTCACCGTTGCGCCCGTTGTATAGACATCATCCACCAGAAGGATCGTTTTCCCTTTCAATTCCTCCCGCCTTCGAACCTGGAAAGAGTTCCGGATCCCTCTCTCCCGCTCTTCCCCGCTGAGCTGAATTTGAGGAGGAGTCGCCCTCTTTTTTTGAAGAAAATTCATTTTGCAAGGAATACCCGTTCTTTGGCTCAGCTCCCTCCCCAGAAGAAGGGCCTGATTGAATCCCCGTTCCCTCAGCCGGCGTTTATGAACAGGGACAGGCAGGATGAGGTCAATGGACCGAGGGTGCCAGTGATCCGATAGCCTTTCGGCCATCCATGCTCCGAAGAGAGGGGTGAGCCCGACTTTCCCTTCGTACTTCCAGCGATGGATCGCCTCTTGGAGGGGGCCTTCGTAGATCCCAACCGCCCTTGCCATTGTAAAATACCTTTTCTTCGTCAGACAAGCTCCGCAGGGGTGGGAATCAACTTGTGGGGTCACGAAGGGTCCTCCGCAAACGGTGCAGAAGGGAGGAAGAATCCAACGGATCTTTGAGAGGCAGTCGGCACAAACCCTTTTCTCCCCTTCTTCCAGGAAGGCTTTGCAACAGAAGCATTGGGAAGGGAGGAAGAACTGAAGGAGTCTCTCAAGAAACGGACCCATTCGAATTCAAAGGGAGAGTTTTGTCGCGTCCATTCGGAAAGGATATCCTTCCGAAGAAACATAGGCAGGAACACGGACGGGTTGCTCACTCGTTTCGAGCCTGTAGGTGCTCCATTGATGGCACTGGGGGCAGTAAGCCATCCATTCCTTCGATTCGTTTTTACAGCTAGAGCAGACGAAGGGAAGATAGGCAGTCCCGCTCAGCTCAAAGGTCTTCTCAAACTCCTGAGCAGCTCTGTTGAAGTCCTTCTTATGGAGATAAATTTCTGCCAGAAGGCGATGAAGGGCAGGAAAATCTTTTCTCCTCAGACTGATCTCATTGACCTCCTCCAAGGCCTCATCCAACATCTCCAATCTTAGGCAGAGCTTCGCGTAGAAGAAACCGATCACCCAATTGTCGGGATCGTATTTGAAAGCCCTTTGATAGATTCGAAAGAGCGTGTCGGGGTCTTCCCGGCCGAGGTAGAGCTCTTCCAGTCGTAGGAGGAAGACGATCGATCGGAATCTTGTGAAACTCTTGCCCCAGACCTTTCCTGCAGAGGCCCATTTTCCCTTCCGCAGATAGATATCCCCCAGAAGGACAAACCCCGGTTCGAAATCCTTACGCTCTCGCACGATCTCTTTCGCTTCCTTCAAAGCGTTCTCGAGGTTCTCCTCCCCTCCCCGGTTCATTAATTCTCGTGCGTATTCATACTTCAATCCAAGATAGAAACGGGTCTCCTCCTCTTCTGCCTTCTTCCCCTTGATCCACTTGAGAATCATCTTCTGGGTTTTGATGGCCTCCTCCCACTTTCGGCTCTCGCGGTAGAGCTCCCTCAAACATTTTAGGGCCTTCACATTTCCCTCATCAATCCCTATCAAACGATGAAGGGTCTGGATGGCCTCGTCGTAACGTTTCCGGCGATGATAGAGCTCCGCTTCCCGGAGGAGGACATCCACATTGCGGATATCGATCAGTCGAGCCCGTTCCAACCAGTGGAGGGCTTCTTCTTCATTTCCTTCCTTGACCGCAATCTCCGAGAGCTTGAAATAGAGATCCGTCTGGGAGGGATCCTTCTTCAATACCTCCACGAAATGGGCTTTGGCCTTGGCCAAGTTCCCTCGAAGAAAATCCTCCATTCCCCGAGTGAATTCTTCCTTAATGGTCTCGGCCTTCTTGGCCTGTCGAGATCTTTGATAGCCTTCGATTGCCCGCTTGGCATCGCGGGTCAAGGTGACGAAGAATGAGAGCATCACCCCCAAGACAAAGGAGGAGATCATGAGCGTGGAGAGGTCTGTCGGAATCGTCCTTCCAAAAAAATGAAACTCCACGTCCAGCGGGTTGAGAAAGGACAGCCAGCAGAATAGGGAGATGATGATGAGAATGGCGAGGATTAGGAGTCGAGCGAACATCGATTATAGCTTCCCTTTCTCAAGTTTCATCAGGCAGGGGACACAGTATTTGGCCACGGGGCGAACCTCCAATCTTTTCAGACTGATGGGCCCACCACATTCCTCACAAATCCCGTAAGTTCCGTTGGCAATCCGATCCAAGGCTTCGTCCACCTCTTGGAGCCTCACCCGTTCATTCTCACTCAGACTCAATAAGATCTGCTTATTATAGATATTGGCCGCCTCGTCCCCAATATCTTGAATTCCGTCTTGCCCCATCTCCTTCGAAGATTCCGAAATCTGCTTCACCTCTCCGATAATATCCTCCCTCTCCTTCAGGAGGATCTTTTTGAACCGCGCCAACGTCTTCTTGTCCAATCCCTCTTTTTTCGTTTCCAACTTGTCCGTCACCGAAGCCTACCTCTCTTGTACGTCAATCCGCTGAGCATCGATCCAGAGGCCTTCGAGATCGTAGAATTTCCTCACCGGATCAAGAAAAACATGAACGACCACATCGTCGTAATCCAATAGGATCCACCGACCTCCCGCCATTCCCTCTTGCCCCAGGGGTCGAATCCCTTTCTTCTTCAGGGCCTCTTCAATCCCCTGAGCGATGGCCTGAACCTGCCGGTCCGACCTCCCGCTGCAAAGGAGAAAATAATCGGTGATCGAAGAGATTCCTTTCAGCTCAAGAAGCACCGGATCCTGAGCCTTCTTTTCCAACGCAGCTTTCAAGCAGAGAAGCGATTTGGTCTTTGAATCGGTTACCATGTCCTCCGTATCAGATAAGTTTTGGAAAAAGGATTATAGCAGAAAAAGAGATCATGACAAGAGAAAAAAGTCTCTGAAATTAAAAATGCCATTTTTGCTCGAAGATTTCAAACCCTGATCCAGAGGTTGGGATCCCCCTTTGAACCTTAGGCTTCCATCTTTTGGTATAATCCATGCTCCCGGATATAGGCCTCCACCTCTGGCGGAACCAAATATTTTATCGATCCTCCATTCCCTACCAGTTCCCGGACCTTTGTAGAAGAAATGTCCAAGAAATTGATTTCCTTAAAGAAAATTGCATTCCCAGACGTATGGACCCACGCAGAAACCTGCCGGTCATACCGAAAAAAAGGGGCCAAGGCTCTCGGGAGGGAAGAGATCTTTTTGGACCCAGGTCGGGTCATGATTATGAAGCTGCACAAGGAAAAGAGGTCTCTAAAATCCTTCCAGGTTTCGATCTCGAGGAAGGCGTCTCTCCCCAAAATGAAAAATAGAGCCTCCCGGTGCCTCTCGCGAAAATATCGGATCGTATCGATGGAGTAGGACTTGCCTGGCCTCCTGAGCTCAATGTCCGAGGTCAAGAACTTCTGATTTCCTCGAGTCCCTAACTTGACCATTTCGAGGCGATGCGAAGCCTCGGCAACCTCTTCCGTTTTGTGCGGTGGGACTGATGCAGGGATGAAGATGACCTGTTCCAGCTGGAACGCCTCCCGAACCTCTTCCGCTCCTCTCAGGTGGCCGAGGTGAATGGGATTGAAGGTCCCTCCGAACAATCCGATCCGTTTCTCCCCTAAGGTTTCTCCTCTTTCCAAGTCCGCTTTGAGCTTTGACATTGATCTGACGCTTCTATTTTTAGGAACGACCTGACTATACCCTTATCTGTCCATTTCCGAAAACAATGAACTTGGTCGTCGTCAGCTCTTCAAGCCCCATGGGACCGAAGGCATGTATCTTGGAAGTGCTGATCCCTATCTCCGCACCGAGGCCCAACTCGAAGCCATCATTCAATCGTGTCGAAGCGTTTACCAGAACGCAAGAGGATTGGACTTCCTTCAAAAATCGGCGGGCGTTCTCGTAACTGGCCGTCACGATCGCCTCTGTATGGAGAGACCCATAGGTAGCGATATGATCCATGGCATCCTCAATGCCGTCCACGACCTTGATAGAGAGGATGAGATCTAAGTACTCGGAGTACCAGTCTTCCTCGGTGGCCTCCTGAATCCCGTTCAGAATCTCTCTCGTGCGGGGACAACCCCGAAGCTCCACCCCTTCCCGCCGAAGCTCTGCTGCTACCTTGGGCAGAAATTGCTTGGCCACACCTCGATGAACGAGCAAGGTCTCCATGGCATTGCATACACCCGGTCGTTGGACCTTTGCATTGAGGCAGATTTGGGTGGCCATCTCCAGATCGGCCGTCTCGTCGACAAAGATATGGCAGACCCCTTTGTAATGTTTGATGACCGGGATCTTTGAATGGGATGTGACAAAACGAATTAGCTCTTCGCCTCCCCGCGGTATGATGAGGTCAATCTCGTCCTCCAGGAGGAGCATCTCTTGAATCAGCTCTCGTTGGGTGTAGGGGATCACCTGAACCGCATCTCGGGGAAGCCCGACCTTCGCTGCCGCTCTCTGAAGGAGCTCTCCAATGGCTTGGTTCGAATGGAACGCCTCGGAGCCCCCCCTCAAGATCACACTGTTACCCGACTTCAGGCAGAGCCCTGCTGCATCGGCGGTCACGTTGGGCCTTGCCTCGTAAATGATGCCAATGACGCCGATGGGAATTCTCATCCTCCCCACCCACAAGCCATTCGGTCTCTGCCACATCCTTATGACCTCTCCCACCGGATCCGGGAGCTGAGCGACTTCCCGAAGCCCCTCCACCATTCCCCGAATCACCTTTGGGGTCAGCCTCAACCGATCCATCATCGAGGACGAGAGTCGGTTCCTCTCCCCCTCTGCCAGATCTTTCTGGTTCTGAGCAATCAGCAGGTCCTGGTTCCTCTCCATCTCTCCGGCCATCTCATGGAGGGCTCTGTTCTTCTGTTCGGTCGAAGCCTGGGCAAGTTGTCGAGAAGCCTCCTTGGCTCTCCTTGCCATCTCTCTCATCTCAGCTCTTAGGTCTCTGCGCTCATTCATACGAGGACCAAGTCGTCACGATGGATCACTTCGTCAGAATATTTGTAGCCCAAAACCTGTTCGATTCGGTCCGTTCGAAGACCCCGGATCCTTTCGAGCTCATGGGCCCCGTAGTTCACCAGTCCTCTGGCAAACTCCTTACCCTGCGGACCGATACAAGAAACCAAATCTCCCCGATCAAACGTGCCGCTCACCTTCACCACTCCGGAGGGGAGAAGGCTCTTTCCTCTCTGGACAATAGCCTTCTTCGCCCCCTCGTCCACGACGACGCTTCCCTGGGGCTTCAAATGGTAGGCGATCCAGTACTTCCGGCTGCTCAGCCCTTGGGGCTTTGGAAGGATAAAGGTTCCGATCTCCTTCCCCTTGAGGATTTGATGGAGGACCTCCTTCCTCGTTCCGGAGGCGATCACGGTAGGAATTCCAAAGCGAGAGGCCTTCTGGGCCGCCTGAATCTTGCTCACCATGCCTCCCACATTCCATGGACCATCGGTATCTCCAACGATTCCTCCCAGGTCCCCATCGATGTCCTCGATGAACGGGATGCATTTGGCATCGGGATGCGTTCTCGGGTCCGCATCGCACAGTCCATCGATGTTTGTGAGGATGATCAGGAGATCAGCCTCGATGAGATTGGTTACGAGCGCCGAAAGATTATCGTTATCGCCGAACTTGATCTCATCGACCACGACCGTATCGTTTTCATTTATGATTGGAACGATCCCCAGTTGAAGGAGGGTGAGCAATGTCTTCCTCGCATTGAGAAATCTGCGGCGATGGCTCAGGTCATCGTGGGTCAGCAGGACTTGAGCTACCATCTGCTGGTGTCGAGCGAAATACTGTTCGTAGATATTCATTAGCCTGCTCTGACCTACAGCGGCGGTGGCCTGCTTCTGAGTAATCGACTGGGGTTTCGTTCTGTAACCCAACTTCTCCATTCCCGCCGCAATCGCTCCAGAGGAGACTACAACGATCTCGTAACCCTGGCGTTTCAAGTCCGAAATCTCTTTCGCAAGATGAGAGAAGACCTCGTAGTGAAGCCCTTTCTCAGGCGAGGCCAAGATGCTCGACCCGACCTTCACAACAATCCGTTTCGCCTTCTCAACCGTCTTCTTCCTTATTTCCTTATGACTCATCCCCCTGATCCACAAGGCATTGGAGAGCACGGGTAACAGCTTCCAGCACCTCTCCCACCCCTTCTCCCGTCTTTCCGGAAATCTTGTAAAAAGGATACCCCATCTTCTCAAACTCCCGTTCCAAATCCCCTGCCCTTTCCCTCACCGACGGAAGGTCGATTTTGTTGAGGGCCACAATCTGAATCTTCTTGAGCAGCGCGGCATCATAGGCCTGAAGTTCTCGATTCAGGGTGTGGAAGTCTTTCACTGGATGGCGCGAAGGGTCTCCAGAGAACTCCAAAAGGTGAATCAAAAGCCTTGTCCGCTCCACGTGCCTCAGGAAAGCCAATCCCAAGCCTGCTCCTCGCGAAGCACCTTCGATCAACCCTGGAATATCGGCTACCACGAAGGGCCGATCCCCCTCCCTTCCCACCACGCCCAGGTTGGGTACAAGGGTGGTAAAGGGATAGTCCGCGATCTTCGGTCTTGCAGAAGAGATCTTTGCAAGGAGGGTCGATTTCCCAACATTGGGAAAGCCAATGAGGCCCACATCTGCAAGGAGCTTGAGTTCAAGGCGAAGCCACCGCTCCTCACCTTTTTCTCCCTTCTCAGCCCGACGGGGAGCACGAATGGTTGGGGTCGCAAAGCGCGCATTTCCACGGCCCCCCCGTCCCCCCCTCGCTGCTACAAAACTCTGGCCGTCGAAAAGTAGGTCTTGAAGAACTTCCCCCGTCTGGTCATCTCGAACAAGAGTCCCCACCGGAATGCGGAGAATCAGGTCCTTGCCATTCCTTCCTGTCTGATTTTTGCCTTTTCCGTGAGACCCCTTTTGGGCACGAAACTGTTTTGGGTAGGTAAAATCGAGAAGGGTCGAAAGCTGAGCATCCGCTCGGAGAATCACATCCCCACCCTTTCCCCCATCCCCACCATCCGGTCCCCCTTTGGGAACGAAAGGTTCTCGGCGAAAACTGACGCAGCCATTTCCTCCGTCTCCCGCCTTCACATGGATTCTCGCTTCATCAACGAATTTCATTTCCCTTAGACACGGGCGGGGAGATGGGAGCTATGAGGACAAGGTATGGACGCTCACCTGTTTCTTATTTCTTCCCTTCGTCTCGTATGTGACGATCCCATCGACCTTGGCAAAGAGGGTATAGTCCTTCCCCATCCCAACGTTCTCTCCGGGATGGATCCGCGTTCCCTTCTGACGAACCAAGATGTTTCCTGCCCGAACGATTTCCCCACTGAAACGCTTGACACCTAAACGTTGGCCAGCGCTATCTCGGCCATTGCGGGAGCTCCCTCCTGCCTTCTTGTGCGCCATGCTTGCCTCCTTTGCAGATTCGAAGGAAACGGTTTCGGGAACGAGGGAAAACACCTCCTCCCAAAACTCCATCCTTCTCTAACCCAAACTGATCTCGTTCACCCTAATGTATGTGTAGGTTTGACGATGTCCCTTCGTTCTCCGGTAGTTCTTCCTCCGCTTCATCTTATACGTAACCAGTTTCCTTCCCTTCGCCTCCTGAACAATCTGCCCCCTGATGGTTGCGCCCTTAACGAAGGGGGTTCCAATCTTGACTTGTCCCTCATGGGAGACCATCAGGACCTCTTTCATCTCAACCGGCTCCCCCACTTTCCCCTTCATCTTCTCCACGCGGATGAGATCCCCTTGAGAGACCTTGTATTCCTTTCCGGCAGCCTTTACGACGGCGTACATCCCTTACCTCCGGCAAAAAACTTCTGAAATTTTAATTGAATTCCAAAGGATTGTCAAACTCTCCTGCCCTCCTTTAGTAATCGCTCAGTCTACCAGGGAAACTCAATTGAATCGGATTTTCGAAGATATCCCTTTCCGATGACCCGGTCTTCCCCACGCTTCAGTGCCGCATTACCTCCTTGGAATCGATTTATGAGTCGACAGGGCAATCGAGGCCGGGCCGAACAAACGACCTCGCATCTGGGAAGGCCTTCTCCACCGCCTGTCTCAACCGGTCAAGAAAGAGAAGAATCTCGAGGACCTCTTGCTCCTCATCTTCCACGTAGTGACGGATCGTTGCCCAAGCAGCAATGGAACGATCGATTGCAATCAGTGAGATCTTCGCCGAGCCATCGGCATCTCCACGGAATTCCTCGCCCCCCGCTTCTTCCTCAACCTTCCCACGGACAGCTCTCATGACCTTCGCATAGATGAAGTTCTGGTACCAACGGATCACCTCGACCGCTTCGTCAAGATCCACTCCCTCTCTGGCAGCGGCCGCCGCCTCGAAGAGGAATGTTCTCTTGGAGAACCAGTCCTCTACCATCTCGCTATATCCCTTGGCGGCTCGACACAGGAGATGATTCTCCGCGGCCGTTTCCTGCTGCCTCGTCCTCTCCCATTGCTCCGGGGAATCTAAGGTCTCCAGGTCGATCCCCCATTTCGCCGCACTCTCCCTGAGCAGTTCCATCGTCTCCGCCAGTAAATCCGAAAGCTTCTTCCAAAACGCCTCATTTCGGATATCCTGGGATTCTGAATCTGTGAACTCTTCCTTCGAAATGGAGTAGTTCAAACAGCGAGACGTTTGGGGACACCGCTCGCACCAGCGGTCGCAGTAGTTGTAAATCCCCGGGATGAATTGCCCCTCCTCCACCTTTTTCATGAGCTGATCTCTATCCACCCTCTCCCCCATTCAGACGGATCCGCTGCCAGACCCTAAACCTCAATGATGTTAAACTGCTCCTGATGAAATCCTGCTTTTCCCTTGACCACGATCTTCTTTTTCAATCTCTTCTCCAACTCCTCGACGCCACTCCGCTCCTCTTCGTAAAGAAGGTCCGCCACCTCTGGGTTCACCTCCACTAAGATGGTGGGGCCCCCTAAGAGAGAGGACTTTCTCTCGATCTCTCGGAAGATGTCGTAACAGACGGTGGTCTTCGATTTGATCAATCCGACGCCTTCACAATAGGGACAGGGCTCGCTTAGAATTCTCGAAATGTTCTCTCTCGTCCGTTTCCTTGTCATCTCCACCAGGCCCAGCTCTGAGATCTCAAAGAGGCTCATCTTCTGTCGGTCCCTCCGGAGGGCCTCCTCGAAGGCCTGGAAGACCTTTTCTCGATCGCCCTCTCTCTCCATGTCAATGAAGTCTATGATAATGATCCCCCCGATATTTCGAAGGCGCAATTGGTAGGCAATCTCTTTGGCCGCCTCCAGATTCGTTTTGAGAATGGTATCCGCCAGATTTCTTTTTCCGACATATCTCCCCGTATTCACGTCGATAGCGACGAGCGCCTCGCACGTATCGATGACGATATATCCGCCCGATTTGAGCCACACCTTACGTTCCAGCAGCTTATCAATCTCCATCTCGATCCCATAGGCATCGAAGATGGGCTCCTCTTTTTCGTAAAGAACAACCTCCACCTTCTGCTTGGGCATGTAAGTATGGATGAAGGAGAGAATGTTCTCATAGTCCTCTTTCGAATCGACGATAATGCGATTGACCTGAGGGGAGAGAATGTCCCGGATCACCCGAAGCACCATCGCGAGGTCGCTGTGGATGAGGCACGGAGCTGACGCACTTTCCTTCTTCCTAAGAATGTTGTTCCATAACTGGAGAAGAAACTCCATGTCGTTTCGAATATCCTCCGGATCGGCCCCCTCGCTGGCTGTCCGAATAATGAACCCGCCGGAAGGGGGCCTCATGGAGAGGACCGCTTCCCTTAGCCTCTTACGTTCCCTTTCATCCTTGATTCTTCTCGACACACCGACATGATCGACCATCGGCATATAGACCAGGTATCGACCCGGAAGGGTGATGTGGGAGGTCACGCGGGTTCCTTTGCTTCCGAGGGGCTCTTTCGAAACCTGGACAAGAATCTCTTGTCCCTCTGAAAGAAGGTCCTCGATCTGCGAAGGGAAACTGAGAGCATTCGGAAATTCTTCCCCCGGGGCCATCATCTCCTCATACTCCTCCATTGCACCATGGACATCGGAAACATAGAGGAAGGATGCCTTCTCCAGCCCAATATCAACAAAGGCGGCCTGCATGCCAGGGAGGACCTTGACGACCTTCCCCTTGTAGATATTTCCTATGATCCCCCGTTCCTTCTTTCGTTCGATATAGATCTCGACCAGAACCCTGTCTTCCAAGAGTGCAACCCTCGTCTCTTGGGAGGTCACATTGATCACGAGTTCGTTCGCCATCGGTTGCTCCTCTCCGTCCCCTTGCCAGCGGAATGGCCAGAAGCTCTTATTCCAATTTTACGATTCTGCATTGCGCAAGGGAGGCCTCGCTTAATCCCAAGATTGCACCCACGATCTCAGCGGGTTTGGCTGTCCTTCCCATCCTATTCCGCACGACCAACTCAATCCCCCAAGGGGAATCCCTCCCCTCCCCTGCTCCAGGCCCTTTCACCTCTATCCTGTCAAGAAGGGGACGAATATCCACCATCCTTCTCTTTCCCTTCCTCTCCTGATGGAGAATAAGCGTCTCCCTATCAAGGGCTTCCCGGATCCTTCTGGCAGCCTCTCCCCTCGATATAAGATGATCTAAAGCAATCCAATAGGTGGAGCGGACAGGAACGATGGGGAAAGGATCGTTCCAAGCAACTTCCTCTGCATCGAAAATTTCAATCCCTGGGGGAAGGGTCCTATGGAGCCTCTCTTTAACCTCAAGAGGCGAAGCGCGGCCCTCCAATTCAAGGTCGACGATCTCCATCCGGCTCTCGATTCCTACCGGAAGGGCTGTGGCGAAGACGATCCGCGGCATGGGATGGAAACCTTCCGAATAGGCCAAAGGAAGACCTGCCCTCCTGGCTGCTCGGTGAAAGAGGAGGGCTAGTTCAAGATGACTGATGAAGCGAATCTCCCCTTTCTTTCCGAATTTCAAACGGACCCTTCTTTTCCCCCGAGCCTTCATCCCCTTCTTCTCGGTTCTCGGAGAAAGGAGGTACGCCATCGGAGAGCTTTCCCTTATCTTCAACCTCTGCCCGTCGCAAACCCCGCACCGGGTGCAGTCTTCCTTACAAGGAGGGCTGGGCTGTTCTCTCAGTCCTCTCTGATACTCCTCCCACAAGAAAGTGGTCCGAATCCCTGTCTCAATGAAGGACCAAGGGAGCGGGTCACCATCCTCCTTTCTCTTGGTATAGGCTGCCATGTCGACTCCCGCCCTTTGGAAGGCTTCCCTCCACAGCGGGTAGCGAAATTGGTCGCTCCAACCATCAAATCGGCACCCCAGGCGGAAAGCCTCGACAAGAACGTGGGAGAGACGCCTGTCGCCCATCGAGAAGATTCCTTCCAAAAAACTGAGATGCGGGTCCTGCCACTTCAACCGAAGGGAATCCTTGTTCAGCTCTGCCTTTAGAAAGGTCAGATTCTCCTTCATCTGTTCCACGGGAATCTGCGACACCCATTGGAAGGGCGTGTGCGGTTTGGGAACGAAGGTCGAGACGCTCACATTGATGCCCGGGGACATCTTCTGTTTCTTTCCGAGCGCGAGGATATCTTTGGCGAGGCGAACGATACCCCTCAGATCCTCCTCCTTTTCCGTTGGAAGTCCCATCATGAAATAGAGCTTGATCCCCTTCCAACCCTGCGAAAAGAGTGTCGCCACACCCTCAAAGAGAACCTTCTCATCCAGCTCTTTGTTGATCACTTTCCGCAATCTCTCCGTTCCTGCCTCGGGAGCGATGGTGAACCCTGTCTTCCTTACGCGTTTGACCTCTTCGGCCAGGTCCTTCACCACCCTCTCGATCCTCAGGGAGGGGAACGAGACGGCGACCTTTTTCGATTCGTACTGGTCCATCAGATGGGTGAGGAGGGGTCTGACATAAGAGTAGTCGCCCGAACTCAGAGAAAGGAGGGAGACTTCCTCGTAGCCTGTCTGCCTCAATGCTTCACCGATTGCCTCCTGTAGGTATCTCGGATTCCTCTCCCGGTAAGGTCGGTAGACAAATCCTGCTTCACAGAACCGACAGGCCCTCTTACAGCCCCTAGCGATCTCCACATTGAGGCGGTCGTGAACGACCTTCATATAGGGGACGATGGGACAGGAGGGTATGGGAAACCGGTCCAGATCGGAGACGAACCGTTTTCGAACCTTTTGATCCTTTCGGTGCAGGCTTGGAACATAGATCCCTTCGGACTCCGAAAGAACCCTCAAAAGATCGTCCTTTGTCCCCCCTGCCTCCTTCCATTCAAGAATCCGGTCACAAATCTCCAGCACAATCTCCTCCCCGTCTCCTATGACAATCGCATCGAAGAAATCTGCCACCGGTTCCGGATTAAAAGCTGCCGGTCCTCCGGCGATGACGAGGGGAAAATGCTCGTCCCTCTCTTTCCCATACAGGGGGATACGACTGAGATCGAGCATGTTGAGGACATTTGTATAACTGAGCTCATACTGAAGGGAGAACCCGATAACGTCGAATTGGCGCAGAGGAAGCGAAGACTCGAGCGAGGAGAGGACGAGACCTTTCTCCCTCATCACTCTCTCCATATCGACCCAGGGGGCGAACACCCGCTCGCAGGCTATTCCCTCTTTTCCGTTGAGGATGTGATAGAGGATCTGCATTCCGAGGTGGGACATCCCCACCTCATAGACATCGGGAAAGGCAAGGCAGAATCGCAACTTGACGTTAGCCGGATCCTTCTTGATCGAATTGAACTCCTGACCCAAGTAGCGAACCGGCTTTGAGACCAGACCAAGGATCTCTTTCAATCTCTCCCCCGAGGAAGCGAAGTTCTAAAAAATAAAAAGGTTAAATCCGCCCGTGATCTAACCTCTCTGGTTACTAAAAATACTACAATTCTCCCATGCTGTCAATTTGAGGTCCCTCGTTGAGCCATGGGAGAAGCTGATGCTTCCGCTTAAGATTTTCTCCGATATCCCTTTCCGATTCGATTGAATTTCCAAAGTAGAGTGACCACGACTTGGTAGCACTGACACTCAGCGCCTTCCGATCGGTTCCATCTCCGGGTGCCTAAAAATCAATTCTTGTCTTCCTCGGGATGGCCGGTTAGAATGGTCTCGTTCACAAAACGATCCAGGAGGTGCAGGATGAAATATCGATACATGGGCAAAACGGGGCTTTTGGTCGCTCGCGTCTGTCTGGGAACGATGACCTTTGGAGCCAAGGATTGGGGATGTGACGAAAAGACTTCGAGGGTGATCATCCATCGTTATTTGGAAGCAGGCGGCAATTTCATTGACACGGCGGATATCTATGCGGGCGGTGTCTCAGAGGAGATTATTGGTGAGGCCTTGAAGGAGAGAAAGCGGGATGAAATCGTTTTAGCCACCAAATGCTTTTTCCGGACCGGCAAGTCTCCCAACGCCAAGGGATTGTCGCGGAAGCATATTCTGGAGGCCTGTGAAGCGAGCCTCCGTCGGCTGAAAACCGACTATATCGATCTTTACTACATGCATGGAGCCGATCCTTTTACACCAATGGAAGAGACGATGCGAACCCTGAACGATCTGGTCCGACAAGGAAAAGTCCGGTACCTCGGATGTAGCAACATCTTTGCTTGGCAGATCCTGAAGGCCAATGGGATCAGTGCCCTCTACAACCTGGAGAGGCTCTCTTGCGGACAGTATCTGTATAACCTCATCAACCGCGAAGCAGAACGAGAGGTCTTGCCTGCCTGCGAGGATCAGGGAATGGGATTTACTTGTTGGAGTCCCCTCGGGGGTGGAATCCTTCTTGGGAAATACCGTCCAGACGAGGCCCCTTCTCCTGGAACGCGGCTCTATTATCGTGCCGAAGTGGATGGACCGAGGTTCCGGCATCAGAGAGGTTTCGAGATGGCCAGGAAACTCGAGGAGTTCTCCCAAAAAACCGGGATCTCAAAAGCCCAACTCGCCCTCGCATGGCCTCTCCATGATCGAAGGGTAACGTCTTTGATCATCGGTGTGAAGACCGTTGAGCAGCTGGACCAGAATCTCATTGTGGGAGATTGGGACTTGCCTCAGGAGATTTGGCAAGAAATGAATCGAGAGACGGCTCAGGATCTCGGTCATCTCACCCAGTTCGCGAATCACGCCCACAGAACTACCTTCGGAGAGGAGGAAATGCGACCTGGGTGAGGATTTGACATCTGTCTGAAGATTGTGATATCTAAGAAACAACACGTTCAGGTGGCTGAAAGCCGAAAAAGGGAACCCCGTGCGAGGCGGGGACGGCCACGCCGCTGTAATCCTGCCCTTTTTAAAAAGGGAACCCTTTCAGCAAATCACTGAGCCACTGTCCTTTGGTTCGTGGATGGGAAGGCCGCTGAAAGGGCGGGAGAGTCAGAAAACCTGCCTGAATGTGCTTCACGTTGGGTCTTCGATGGAAGACTGTGAAGGGGGAGCGCGAAAAGCCCAGTCTTTCTTCGGAAGACTGGGCTTTCTCTTTTTGGGACAAGGCGAGCCAGAGGGTGCCACCGAAAAGGAACGATGAAGATGAAACTCTTCCTCACTATTTCATTCTCCATCCATCTTGCTCTCTTTTCCACTGCGTCCATTCTGATTCCCGGGTTTGAGAGGACTCCTCTTCCAAATCTTCCTTTGGAGGTCACCCTCCATTCATGGAAGGCGGAAGAAGGAAGGGTCGCCAGCCCCACCAAGAAAGACCGGGAGGAAACGTCCCCCTCTTCTTCCCCACGAGTCGATGTCAGCAACCCCACTTCTCCATCCGAGAACCCAGTGGCGCTGAACGCTGCTATCGCTGATCAACGAAGCGAAGCGAGAGAGGATCCTCTCAGCGAGGATCCTTCCGTTCTCGCCCGAGACACGAGCGAAGAAGTCCGAGAGGAGGTTGAAGGGGATGGAAGTGGAATCGCCCTCGCTTCTTTAGACTCTCCACCTCCATTAACAAGAGAGAAGGAGGAAAGTTCTGACTCCATGCCAAATCCAGAGGCCCTCCTGATCCAGAGTCCTAAGACACAGGAAGTCTCTGAATCGACTCCTTCTCCGTCGCAAGGTCCCTTTCCAAGACCAATTTCAGAATTGCCACCCCCTTCCCCCTCCTTAGAAACAGAGATCGTCATCATCAAACCAAAGTATGCCGAGAATCCCAAACCCATATATCCTCTTGAGGCCAGAAGAAAGGGCATGGAAGGCGAAGTCGTATTGAGAGTGGAGGTTCTCCCCGATGGGCGTGTAGGTCATGTGGAGATAAAAAAATCCTCAGGTTATGAGATCCTCGATCGCTCTGCCCTCTCTACGGTGAGAAGATGGAAGTTCATCCCTGCGAAATTCGGAGAGAGGACGATCTCCACATGGGTGAACGTTCCCATCAAATTCCAACTTCAATGAGAACATGGCCTTCAAGAATCGAAAGGAAGCGAGACCGTTCCGACATGTTTCCGTCCGAGACCAATACGGAGATCATCGAGAGGAGAGGAGATGGAAAATTCCTCTCTCTGCTCTTCATAATTCTCCTCCTTCATGTTTCCGTCTGCCATTCCGGGCCTAAGAAGTTCAGAGACGAAGTGGGAAGGGAGGTAGCCGTCCCTTTCCCTCCAAAGAGGATCGTCTCCTTAGCGCCCAATGTTACAGAAATCCTCTTTAGCCTTGGTCTCGACCGAGAGATCGTCGGGGTCTCGATTCATTGCAACTTCCCTGAAGAGGCCAAGAAGAGGGCGAAGGTCGGAAGCTACATCAGCCTCGACTACGAGAGGATCGTCTCTTTGAATCCCGACTTGATCATCGCCACGGGGGCAGGCAATACCAGGGAGATGGTCGAGCGTCTCGAGCACTTAGGGTTTCCCACTTACGTGATCTTTCCAAAAAATGTCGAGGAAATACTTCGGAGTATCCATCACCTCGGCCAAATCACCTCCCGGGAAAGAGAGGCTTTGCGGATCATCGAAGAAATGACAAGGCGAAGGGCGGCGGTCGTGGAGCAGACTCGGGGACTTCCGAGACCTCGCGTCTTTCTGCAGATCGGTGAAGCCCCCATCGTCACCGTAGGCCCAAACAGTTTTGGAGACGACCTCATTCGATTGGCTGGCGGCGATAATATTGCGGGAAATGAGAAAGGGATGTATCCTCGACTGGGAATGGAGGAGATCCTCAAGCGAGCACCCGAGGTGATTGTCGTGAGTTCGATGAATCCGAAAGGAAATTACCAGAAGTCTCTTCGGGAATGGGCTCGCTGGAAGGCCCTCCCCGCTGTCAAGACCGGTCGAATCTATCTCATCGATTCCGATCTGGTGGATCGCCCCTCTCCCCGCATCATCGAAGGGCTGGAAGAGATGGCAAGACTCCTCCACCCGGGGCGATTCAGGTAACACCGATCCTTTTGCAAAATCAATGAAGCGACTTACCCCCCAGAAAGTTCTTATGGTCACTCTCCTCCTCAGCCTGTTGCTCGTTGGGCTCATCCTTCTCTCTGTCGTCACGGGAACGGCGAAGGTGGGGGTCCAACGCTCCATCTCGATTCTCTTCCAGTCGATGTTGGGTCTGGAAGGTGAAGGTACGGAGACGGAGCGAACGATCATTTTCTCCCTTCGACTCCCCCGAAGCCTCCTGGCGGCTATGGTCGGCGCAGGCCTCTCCGTCTCGGGGGCCATCTTTCAGGCCCTCCTGAGAAACCCGCTCGCCGATCCCTATATCCTTGGGGTCTCCAGTGGTTCGGCCGTAGGAGCGATCATTGCCATCCTGATGGGACTCGGTACTCTCTCCCTCGGCCTCCCTCTGGCCTCCTTCTGTGGAGGTCTCCTCACGATTCTCGCCGTTTTCTATTTCGGTCGGCAAGAAGGGAAAATCCATCCATACACGCTTCTCCTCGCCGGCGTTATCGTGAGTTCCTTTCTGTCGGCGGTCATCATGTTCTTTCTCTCCATCTCTCAAAGAGAGGACCTCCATACCATCATCTTCTGGTTAATGGGTGACTTCAGTGTCTCGAACTATGAGGCGATCTGCTTGGTCCTCCCCTACCTCCTGTTCGCCCTTCTCCTCCTCTACGCGAATGCCCGTCAATTCAACTTGATCCTCTTCGGGGAAGAGACCGCCCTCCAGTTGGGCGTCAACGTGGAACGGCTGAAACTCATCTCCTATCTCGGAGCCTCGTTGATGACAGCGGCTTCGGTCTCCACGTGCGGCCTGATCGGGTTTGTGGGCCTGATCGTACCGCACTCCGTGCGGTTGCTCTTTGGTCCTGACCACCGATTGCTCATTCCGGCCTCTGCCCTGCTAGGTGCCTGCTTTCTCGTGATCTCAGATCTCTTAGGAAGGACCCTCCTCGCACCGACAGAATTACCCGTCGGGGTCGTCACCGCAACTTTCGGAGGCCCCTTTTTCATCTATCTTCTAAGGACGAGAAAGACGGTGAAGGCTTTATGATCGAGCTCCGTTCGATTTCTTTTCGGTATCGTCGCGAATGGGTCCTTCGAGAAGTCAGCTTTCACGTAGGAAAGGGGACCTTCGTAGGTTTGATCGGCCCAAATGGTTCAGGAAAGACAACTCTTCTAAAGATCCTTCAGGGTCTCCTCACTCCGCAAAAGGGGGAGGTCCTTTTCGACCACCTGCCCTTAGGCAAGATGAGTCGGCGCGAGATTGCCAAGAGGATCGCCGTGGTAGCTCAGGAGATCTATCCCGCCTTTCCTTTCCGCGCCATTGAAATGGTCCTCATGGGACGATCCCCCCATCTTGGCCATCTCCTCTTCGAAAGGGAAAAGGATTTGGAGGTCGCCAGAAAGGTAATGGAATGGACGGAAACCCTCTCGATAATGGAAAGACCGATCGACGAGCTCTCGGGCGGAGAGAGAAGGAGGGTCTTTATTGCCAGGGCCTTAGCACAGGAACCGGAGGTGATTCTGCTCGATGAACCCACCGCCAACTTGGACATTCATCATCAGATCGAGTTCCTGGACTTGATTCTTGCGCTCAATCGGGAGAAAGGCCTCACGGTCGTTATGGCGTCCCATGATCTAAACGTGGCCTCGGAGTGGTGTGACCAACTCCTGCTTCTCCAAGAAGGAACGATCTTCAAGATGGGCCCTCCACAAGAGGTCATTACTAAGGAGAGCATTGAGAGGGTTTACGGGTGCGCCGTGTGGGTTGATGAGAACCCCATATCCGGGATGCCCCGTGTCACACTGTCGAAAAAAGGATGAGTTAGATGAGCCTTTGGAGAGAGATCGAATGGGCTCAGCGGAGGATTCAGGGGGTCGCCCTTCGAACCCCTACCCTCTACTCTGACGCCATTTCGAAGGTGACCGGAAAAGAGGTCTTTCTCAAACTGGAGAATCTGCAGAAAACAGGATCCTTCAAGATCAGGGGGGCATATAACCTTTTGTCCCAGGTGGCTCGATCCCTCCGGGAAGGGGTGGTTGCTGCCTCGGCGGGAAACCATGCTCAAGGGGTCGCCTACGCTTCCTCCCTCCTGGGAATCCCCGCAACGATCGTCATGCCCCTGGGCGCTCCCATCGCCAAACAGCTCGCAACGAAAAGTTACGGCGCGGAGGTCATCCTCTTCGGTCAAACCACGGATGAGGCGCTCCGTTACGCAAAGAAACTGACGCAACGCGGCAAATTCTTCGTTCACCCTTTCGATGACGAGAGGGTGATCGCTGGCCAGGGAACGATCGGCCTTGAGATCCTGCAGGATGTACCCGAGGTGGAGGCCATCGTCGTTCCGGTGGGCGGGGGAGGCCTGCTCTCAGGAATTGCCACAATCGTAAAGAAGAAAAGGCCCCGGGTGAAGATGTTGGGCGTCCAGTCCGCCCAGGCGGCATCCGCTTTCCACTCCTTAAAGAAGGGACGAATTGTCGAGGTCGATGTTCAGCCCACCTTAGCCGATGGGATTGCTCTCGAGCGCGTGGGGTCGATCACGTTTCCCCTTCTCCAAAAATCTGTGGATGAAATGATCACGGTTCAAGAAGATGAGATCGCCTCAGCCATTCTGATGTTGATCGAGAGGAAACGGGTCATCGCAGAAGGTGCGGGCGCGAGTCCATTGGCAGCTTTGCTTTCCCAGAAGGAAAAGATCAAAGCCAAAAGAGTTGCCCTCGTCGTCAGCGGTGGGAACATCGATGTCCATCTCCTCGATCGCATCATTGAGAAGGGTCTGTCCCAAACTGGAAGGATTGCCCGGTTCGAGGTGCTCCTCAGGGATGTCCCCGGATCCTTGGCTCGCCTCACGGGCTTTGTCTCAGAGCAGCAGGCCAATATCCTTCACATCGTACACGAGCGGGCGGAAAGAGAGATCCCCCTGGGATTCTCAAAGGTCGTCTTAATCCTGGAAACCCGAGGGCCCGAACATGTTCAAGAGATGAAAAGAGGGTTAAGCCAGAAGGGATACGCTTTCAAGATGCTCTATTGACCGAGAAAAAGAGTGATGCCTCACTGAAGCGTTGGGAAGCTCGGGCGATCGGACCGGAATATCTCCGAAAATCTTACAAAGCCCATGGGAGCTCTTGGAGCCAGGGGACAAGGGGAGGGTTCCCTATAAGATTCTCTCCGACATCCCTGTTCGATTCCGTTGAATCTCCGCAGTAGAGGGAGACGTTACGAAAAAGAAGGGTTTACATGTGACCCGTTTAATTGTAGGATGGGAACTGTAGGGAAAAACCGTGGCAGAGAGACGAGGATGAATGAGATAGAGCGGACCTTGGCTGTATTTATCGATTTTGAAAACATCGCCCTTGGTTTCAAAGGGAAGAAGGAGAAGCGATTCGACATCCAGAAGGTACTGGAACGCTTGGTCGAGAAGGGCAAGCTCATCGTAAAGAAGGCGTACGCCGATTGGGCGGAATACGCAGATTACAAACGAGCTCTCCACGAAGCGGCCATCGAACTGATCGACATCCCGAGACGCTCCATGAGCGGAAAGAACTCCGCCGATATTCGCCTGGCAGTGGACGCGATCGATCTCTGTTACTCGAAGGAGCACATAGACACCTTCGTCATCGTCTCGGGCGACAGTGACTTCTCCCCTCTCGTCTCCAAGCTGAAGGAGAACGGCAAGCGTGTCATCGGGCTCGGAATGAAGGAGTCGAGCTCCCATCTCTTGATCGACAATTGCGACGAGTTCATCTATTACGAGGACCTTGAACGGCCCGTGGGAACCCCTCCCAAGATCGAACAGGATCTTCCTAAGCAGAAGAAGGAAGCTTTTCAACTCTTGGTCGACTCTGTGCTGGCGTTGGTCCGTGAGAACAAAGAGGTCCTTTGGTCCTCTTTGATCAAAGAGACCATGAAGCGAAAGAAGCCCTCGTTCAATGAATCGTATCATGGGTATCGAACCTTCAGCGAGCTCCTGGAAGATGCGGAAAAAGAAGGAATCGTCCGCCTGAAGACCGATCCCAGAAGTGGCACCTATGTGGTGGTCGGATTCGGGAAGGCGGAAAAGAGGCGGGAGGCGGATGAATTGAAGGATTCGACAGAGCGAAAAACAACCAAGAGACAAAGGTCGCGCTGGCCTTCACGCCAGAGAAAACAGAAGACGGTTCCAGCTGTTTCCCCTTCGACGCGAGAACCAGAACCCTTGCAGACCACCGCCCATGATCCGGAGGCCGGCTCGTGATCCCCGTCCTTTCGGTTCAACGCCCAATGCCTCTAAACTAAACGGGTCACCCTCTCTGTCAATTTTGGATAATCGGTTGCCATTTTGAGATCGTGCCCCGGGAAGAGAAGGTCAGGAGAGGAGGCTTTCGATTTCAGCCTGTCATATGTCCTCATCCAGGCGATCATGTCCGTAATGAATACGCTCGGAATCTCCTCATCATAGTTTCTAAAAACGTGAGCACAATCCGACCCAACGATGGCCACGCCTCTTGCCGTATTTACTGCCACGACCTGAAGGCCCGGGGTATGACCGGGTGCGAGAAGCAGCTCGATTCCCGGCTTCAAAACCACATCACCCCTGAGGAGAACGAGCCTCTCCGTTCCCTCCAGCTTCGCGAGCCCCTTGTTTCTGCCCGGGGCAGACAACATCAAAAAGGGAGGCTTCTTGGCCACGGGATCCTTCATCCAGAAATTGAATTCCTTCTCTTGGACATAGAATGTTGCCTCGGGGAAGAGCCCGGTGCCGTCGGCATGGTCAAAATGGATATGGGTAATCACAACCTCTCTCACCTCGGAGGCTTGGATCCCGACCTCCCCAAGAAGGTCCACTGGATTGATGTATCCCTCGAGCCCCATCTCCTGTGCCAAGGAGGGAGAGACTCCGCAATCAACGATCACCGCCCGATCCTCTCCCTTGACGGCCCAAAGATAGTAATGGATCTCGATCTTCCTTTCCCAATCCGTATTCCAAAGAACCTTTGCCAGCGGGCGTTCGAATGGCCCCGCATATCGCACTGCGTAAATCTCGTAGACCGGGTTCTCTTGGGACATATCGCTGCCCATCGCTACTCTTTCTCTCCCCTCCACAGGGGCCCCCTCCTGAAGTTAGCCCCGCTCAAAGAGATCTTTGAATCTCCGCAGCCGTGTTTCCTGCTTCCGCAGCAGCAGGTGCGCCTCTTCAATCGAGACGGGAGTGAATCTCACCCGATCCCCAGGCTTCAGTTGAGCGACTTTCGTGAGGTCGACAGTGATGACCGTAGCGATCTTTGTGTAACCCCCTGTAACCAACTCCCTCAAAATAATGATCGGCTTTCCGTCCCCGGGGACTTGAATTGCCCCTGCTACTAAACTTTCTGAGATGATGGATTCGTCCACATCGGGCCGTCTTTCGATCTCAGGCCCTTCGAGTCGAACACCCATTCGGTCACACTGAGGGCTGACCTGATAGGATTCGCTGTAGAAGGTTTCAAAACCCTTTTCCGTGAAGTGAGAATCTTGAGGACCCGGGATGACTCTCAGGGTAACCTCTTTTCCAAAGGAAGGAATCCATTCCTTCGGGAATCGAAAGCCCACACGATCCAGCACAATTTCCCTTTCCTGTGCAAAGAGGATATCCCCCTTCCTCAGGCCTCTTCCCTCCAGGCCACCAAACCGACCGAAGAGATAGGTCGATTGGCTTCCCAGAACTTTCGAGGAGAGAAATCCTCCACAGACGGCTAAGTAGGCGCGACAGCCATTTCGAACTCCTTTAAAGCTCACCAGATCTCCCTCCACAAGGAGATGGGTTCTCCACATCTCAAGGGATTCTCCATTTAAGGTTGGGGAGAGATCCCCACCGGTGATCGCCACAGTGACCTCCCGGAGGGCTTTCAGTTTCGGTCCCATGATAAGAGTCTCGAGGGAGGCATCGTTTCTCTGATTCCCAACGAGAAGGTTTCCCACCTCGTAAGAAAACGTATCTAATGCTCCCGAGGGTGGAACCCCAACCTGGCCATATCCATAACGGCCGGCATCTTGGATCGTTGTCAGGATCCCTGGGTCCAAGACCTCAAACACAGCGACCTTCGTCACAGGTAGCGACTTCCCCCCTCGATTCAAGAGGATCGTGCGGTTTAGGGTTTCCCATTTTCATATATTGGACCTTAAGCCCTTCGCTCCGATTGCCACTCGCTGAATTCTTTTTCGTTGATGGGGTAGAACTGCACCCAATCTCCCATCCGAAGGAGAGAAGGGGGTTCTTTCTCAGGATCAAAGATTTTCATTGGCGTCCGCCCCAGGATCTGCCAACCTCCGGGGCTTTCGACTGGATAGATGCCTGTCTGCCTTTGGGCAATGGCGACAGAGCCAGCGGGTACTGAGAGCCTCGGTGTTTTGAGTCGCGGCACCACCAGTCGATCGGGGAGTTCTCCCATATAAGGGAAGCCAGGCATAAAGCCTATCATATAGATGAAATAGGGCCTGCTGCAATGGAGCCGAACAACTTCTTCAGAAGGAAGGCGAAGATAGTCTGCGACCTTCTCCAAGTCCGGCCCAAAGGGTCCCCCGTAAAGCACCGGGATCCTCGTCAGTTTCGGATCGGGAAAGGCGAACTCCCTCGAACTCGCCTCGAGCTCTTTCAACCTCCTCTTCAACTCTTCCAAAGAAATTTGTAACGGGTTGTAGATCACCAATAGGGAACGGTAAGTTGGAACGACCTCGAGGATCCCTTCAACAGCTTCCTTCTCAACAGCAAGGGCCATCCTCCTCACCTTCTCATTGACCTCGGTCCGGATCTCATCCCCAAATTCGAGGAGGAGACCTCGGTCCCCCATCAACAGATACTTTGTTTGCGCATAGAGACCCATTCGTCGAGAAATATCCAAAGGTCACGTGAATTAGAGGCCTTTGGAATGATCCTTCAAACGAAGTGCTTCATGGCGGTGACATCCACCCCCGCGGTCTTTAACTCCTGCCGGATCTTGCTCACCATTCGGACGGCTTCAGGATTATCCCCATGGACACAAAGGGTATCCGCCTTGAGCTCAATCTCCGTACCTTCCGCTGTGGTGATCCTTCCCTCCATCGCCATCTTGAGCGCTCTCCTGGCAACGAGTTCGGGATCGTGGAGCACCGCCCCTTTCTCTCTCCGAGAGACCAACCTCCCCTCCTTCGTGTAGGCCCTGTCCGGAAAGGCTTCGAAGGCCACTCGGATGCCATATCGTTTTCCCAGATGGAGGAGGGGCTCATTATTTGAGGAGGCCAACACAACGAGGATGATCTCACGGTCGACGCTGGCAATGGCCTCCGCAATCACCTCCCATATCTTGGGATTCGCTACTGCCATGTTATAGAGGGCTCCGTGGGGTTTCAGGTGCTGGAGCTTCAATCCCTGGGAAATGGCGAAGGCTTGCAACGCCCCCATTTGATAGAGGACATCGTCGTGAATCTCCTCGAGAGACGCATCCAGATTCCTTCTTCCAAACCCTATGAGATCCGGAAAACCGGGATGGGCGCCGACTTCGACCCCGTACTGTTTAGCCAAGGCGATCGTCTTTCTCATCACCCTGGGATCTCCCCCATGGAATCCGCAAGCTATGTTCGCAGAGGTCAGGTGGGGCATCACAGCTTCATCCATGCCCAATTTGTAGATCCCGTAACTTTCCCCTACATCCGAATTGATATCGATCTGTATCCTTCGACTCATAACCCTTCCTCCAAAACCATCTCAATAGCCCCCTTAGGACAGAGCGCGGCACAGAGGCCACAGCCTTTGCAATAGTCCAGGTCAATTGTCACTTCTCCGGTCTTCTCATCTCGGGTGATGCAGAGATCTGGACAGAAGAGGCTGCAGATTTCACAGGATTCACATCCCCTCAAGCTCAAACAACGCTGAGCCTCTTCAATGGCCCGTTTCTTCAGAAGGGGGAAGCTTACCGTCGATCCCCTCCTCCGGTCATTGGGGAAGAGCAACTTCCCTTTGGACCTTCGAGTGATTTCTTTCTTGCATTCTCTGACCATTGCCAATCCTAAGAGTTCGAAAAAACCTCGGGATGGGACTATATCGAGATTTCAAATCCTTCGAACTTTTTGAGCATTCTGCCTTGTTTTGAATTTCGTGCTCCGTATTTGGAATTTCCTCTTCTACCGCTATCCCCTTTCCTCTCTGCCTCATCCATTCATCAGGAGAGATGCTCGTGAATCGATCTCGCCCCCTTTTTACCGTCTGCAATGGCATCGATCGCCCATCCCGGACCTCTCACCAGGTCTCCTCCTGCAAACACTCCTTTCAGGTTCGTCGCGCCCGTACCCGGGTCGATCCGGACCGTTCCGTCTCTGTTCCTCTCCAGGCCTCTTAAGGCTCTTCCATCCACTCTCTGGCCAATGGCAACGATGACGGTATCCGCATGGGCAACGAAATTCGAGGCTTCCAAGGGGATGGGCCTCCTTCTTCCTGAGGCATCTGGAGAGCCAAGCTTCATCCGGATGCATTCCATCCCCGAGACTGCCCCTCCCCTTTCAATCATCCTAACCGGAGAGACAAGGAAATGGATTTTCACCCCTTCATTGAGAGCGTCTTCAACCTCTTCGAAGATGGCTGGCATCTCCTCTCTCGATCTCCGATAATAAACGTCCACCTTTTTCACATCTAAGCGGAGTACCGATCGTGCCACATCGATGGCTACATTCCCTCCTCCAACGACAGCCACGCTCTTCCCAACCTCCACCTTTTCCCCGAGGTTGACCCTCCTCAGAAAGTCCACTCCGGGAAGTACGCCTCGGAGGTTCTCTCCGGGTACGTTCAGCCTCATGCTCCGATGGGCCCCTGTAGAAAGGAAGAGTGCATCAAAACCCATTTTTTGAAATGAGGCCCCATCGCCGCCAAGAGAGAAAAAGCATCCCGTTTTCATTTCTACACCCAACTGCCGGATCCCTTCGATCTCCTTCTTAAGAACCTCCCGCGGCAAGCGAAAAGGAGGGATCCCAACGGCAAGCATCCCTCCCAGAACAGGGAGGGTTTCGTAAATTGTCACCCCGTATCCCAGAAGGCGCAAATCATGGGCCGCTGCAAGGCCTGCCGGTCCGGAGCCAATGATCAAAACTTTTTGAGGTCTCCTTCTCCTTATTCTTCGCCTGCCGACTTCCCCTGCGTACTCCGTGACGAATCGTTTGAGGAGTCGTATGGAGACGGGATCATCGACCCCCTCCCTTAGACAGGCCTCCTCGCACGGATGATGGCAAATGAATCCACAGACGGCCGGCAGGGGATTGACCTCTCGAATGAGTTCGAGGGCTTCTTTGAATTTCTCCCTTGCGATAAGGGCCACGTAACCTCTCACATCCTGTCCGATAGGGCAGCTCTTTTGGCATGGAGGCAGAGGCTGTTGTTTGTCAGGACCTAATGGATGCCATTTGCGCCGGTAAAGAACACCTCGAAGGCTTCTCTCCTCTTGGCGATATTCCGGGATAACCTCCGCAGGACAACCCTGAACGCAAATCTCGCAGCTACGGCATTTTTCAGGATGAATCACGGGCCTGTGAGTTCTTCCCTCAACCATCCACTCGTCCCCCCAATTCCATCCCGATTTGAAGGGCTCTGAGGTTGAGCGACCGGAACTCATGGCCCACATGACGTACGATCGCCTTGCGAATCGCTTGCCGGGAAACGATCTTTGTCATTTCGACGAGGGCTCCAAGAAAGATGAGGTTGGCGACTTGCTTGTTTTTCAATTTCCTCAGGGCCAATTCCGTGCACGGCAGGCCAACCTGCCTGACCCTCAACCCTTCCTGTGGCCTCACCAAATTGCAATCATAGAGAATCATTCCTCCCTCCTCTCTTACGTCTCTCCAATTGAGGTCATACGCGCCTTGCGACATGGCCAGGAGGATATCCACTGCCGTGAGATGAGGGAAGTCGATCCTCCCCCGAGAGAAGACAACCTCCGATTTACACCCTGAACCCCTGGCTTGAGCTCCGTAAGAATTTGATCCCGCGATCTGTTTACCATCAATGACCCCAGCCTCCCCGAGAAGAACACCGGCAAGAACGACTCCTTGGCCCCCAAACCCCGTGATTCGAACCTGTGTGATTTCTGGCATGATCAGAATTCTCCGACGATGATCCTCTCCGCCATCTCCTCAGGCGAGAGCCCCATGGCCTCTTCCTCCCTGATACATCGACGCATCAGATCCTGAATCATCTTTTCTGGCCGATCCGGCCGATTCCGTCTCCCAAATTGCGTGGGACAGGGGGAGAGAACTTCAATAAAAGAGAATCCTTTTTGAAAAAGCGATTTCTTGATGGCACCGATCAACGCCATGGGTTGGGCGACGGAAAATCGGGCTACGTACGCGGCTCCTGCTGCCTTCACGAGCTCGCACAGATCAAAGGGGCGGTAAGGATTCCCCTCCCCTGTGGTTGATGTCCGAGCTCCCTTCGGGGTGGTCGATGCGACCTGCCCCCCCGTCATGCCATAGATCATATTGTTGGCACAAATGACTTTCAGATCGATATTCCTCCTCGCCGCGTGGATGAGGTGATTCCCTCCGATGGAGGCGAGGTCTCCATCCCCGCTGATCACCATGACACAAAGATCCGGATTATAAAGCTTAGCACCAGTAGCAAAGGCTAAGGCCCTTCCATGGAGGGTATGGAGGGTATCTCCGTTGAAGTGAGGACTTGGGATCCAAGCTGCACAGCCGATGCCCGACACAAAGAGCATTTTCTCCATCTCGATCTTTGCTTCATCGATGGCTCTCAGAATGAGACCCATCAGGATCCCATGACCACATCCAGGACAAAAGGGCGTCGTTTTTACGCCGGGCCTCAGATATTTTGCCATCGCGCGGACCATATTTCACCTTTCACCCATTCACGCAACCCATCCCCTGGCATTCCCATCTCAGACTCCAAGTCGATTCTGAGCCTAACTCCAAAGGGCCAAAAGGGATTCTCCGATCGAGGAGCCTCCAATACTAAGAGGCAGCCTTCCGGAGGGCTTCTTTCAGCGCCTCCGGCCTTATGACCTGCCCATCTGTCTGGTTATAAGGGATAACCTCCCGTGGGCAAAGTTTTCGAACTTCCCCCACCACCTGTCCCTGATTCATCTCTGGAACGACGATCTTCCTTGCCCTTTTCACCACTTCCCCCACGGCCTCTTCTGGAAAGGGCCAAAGGGTTTTGAGCCGCAATAGCCCTACCCTTTTCCCTTCCTTCCGCAACTGTTTGGAGAGAAAGAGAGTTGTCCGGGCAGTGAAACCATAAGCAATGAAAACAACCTCGGCGTCATCTAAGAAATAACCTTCGGTGGCACAGATGAGTCGACGATGGTTCAAAATCTTCTTGTTGATTCGATCCACCAGCTTAGCGTGAGCCTGAGGATCGTCGGTTTTTCGAAAGCCAAGCTCGTCGTGGGTCGAACCCGTCACGAGCAGACGTTTCCCCTCCCCAAAAGCCGGCATCGGAGGAACGCCATCAATCTCCCTCGTTCCAAAGGGGGGACCATCGCTCTTCTCCCTCTGCCAAATCTCGACTCTCGCATTGACGGAGAGCCCCTCCCTTAAATGGCCCACGGCCTCTTCCGCCATGACGAAGGCAGGCACTCGGTACCGTTCGCTCAAATTGAACGCCTCTACTGTCAGGTCGTACATTTCTTGAACCGACCAAGGGGAAAGGGCGATGATCTGATAATCCCCGTGCGACCCCCACTTGGCTTGCATGATGTCACCGCTGCCAACGCGAGTTGCCTGTCCGGTGCATGGACCAGCCCTCTGAACATCAATGACCACACAAGGAGTCTCGGTGAAAGCCGCGTATCCAATCGCCTCCTGCATGAGACTAAATCCAGGCCCCGAGGTCGCGGTCATGGCCTTTGCTCCCGCCCAGGATGCACCGATGACAGCCGAAATGGAAGCGATTTCGTCCTCCATTTGGATGAAGACACCTCCCACGTCTCTCAATCGAATGGCCATCTTCTCCATAATTTCGCTGGAAGGGGTGATGGGATAGCCAGCATAGAAACGGCAGCCAGCTACGATCGCCCCCTCGGCAGCAGCCTCATTCCCCGAGAGATAATGCATCCCCTTCTGCAAGAAAGACCTGACCCATTTAGAAGGCATTTGCGACTATCCCTCTCTTCCTTTCAAATCGCACGGTGGACCAATAGGAGCGAACCGGATCCGCACGGATCGTAACGCGTCCCTGGAGCGAGCCTACGTTCCGTAACGAAACAGCAATGCTTCTGCAAATTCTGTGAAGCCTATGAATTATATTCTCACGGGCAGAGCAAAATTCCTGCCGGATTCCAATGAGCCACTGAGAGAGTCATGCATCGTCAAGCAATGGCAATGGCTCACGCTACAGTGGGAATTCCGAGAAATCGCGAAGAATCGCCATGCCTCCGTGAACCATTCCAAGCGATGTAGCCCCTGACTCTACCGGGGAAATTCCACGGAATCGGACAGGGATGTCGGAGAAAATCTTATAGCGGAAACCCCAGCCTGTCGCCGGGCTGGAACAATCCAATTAGAAGCTGGGAGGACTCTCCTGTCATAGGTGAAGTGACCTTTGCCAACGGATCATCCCAAATTGTCCGCTTGGTAAGATTTTGGAGATACTCCTGTCCGATCGCCCGATCTTCCCCGCGCTTCAGTGACGCATTACCCAAGCGATCCAAAAATTTTCTTGACAAATATTAAATTAAAAGGAATAAATAAATCAATATACGAGAGGAAGGCGGTGACTCTATGGCTTGCGGGATGAAGCACCCGAAGGCGAAGAAGGCGACGAAGAAGTCATCCAAAAAAAAGTAGTCGTCCGACAAAGGCGCTTCCTACAGAAATAGAAAAGGAGGAAGCGGCGAAATCTTTTTTTGTTGATTATTGCGGACAGACGAAACGAGGCCTGAACGAAGTGTGCTCCGAGTCGTGGGGTTGCAGGAGGCCATGGAAAAGTTTTCGAGACTTTCGCTCCGCGAGACGCCAGTTCCTGATCTACGCTGAAAGATAGGGAATAGGCCCGTGAACCTGACACAGCCGAATTCACGTGCCAAAGAAAGGAGGTAAGCCTCCCAGGGACACGCTTCGGCTCAAGATCTATTGAGATTCCTTTTCATGGCGAATTCTTGCCCCACCGTTAGGCATACGAAAACAGTCTGCATTCTAAGGTCCTCGGAAACGTCCTTACAGGAACACCACTGTGCAATGTTAACGGTGGGAGTACCCGTACCAGGAATTTTTTGCTTGACAAAGCCGCACTGTTTTTGTTATGCGTGTTTCTTAATGTGGGCTCGCGCGCAATCTCTGTTCTTTCCACGAAGGGATTGGGAGATTCATTGAGGAAAGGAGGTGAAGGGTAATGAAGAAAGGGCTCGGTATTCTTTTGGCGTTGGCGATGTTAACAGTTTTCTCGCTAGGGTGTGCGCAGGTAGCGAAAGACACAAAGATCAAATGTCCAAAGTGTGGTGCGGTCTTCACCGTAGATGAAGGCTTGGCCGAAATTCAGAAGAAGGGGTATTAAGCTCTCACTGGCTGCAGAGGTATCTTCCAGCCTTTTAAGCAGAATCTGAAAAGGGAAGAGATTTGCTCTTCCCTTTTTGTTTATCGATGCCTACCCTTCATAGATCGAATTCAACGGAACGGAGTTCTTGCGTCAGGACGGATGAGA
>FWPV01003180.1_pt1 | contig 37899 bp, 34 predicted proteins | sample 2228371 | NCBI WGS metagenome assembly FWPV01 (sample SAMEA103939776, study PRJEB20133) | metagenome | reverse complement strand
GTCTGCCATCCCGGGCCTAGGCGCCATCGTCCTGGTGCTGTTCATCATCTACTACGTCTTCGCGGTCATCGCCACCAACCTCTTCGCCGCCACCTATCCGGAATGGTTCGGTGATCTGGGTCGCTCCCTCTACACCCTGTTCCAGATCATGACCCTGGAGAGCTGGTCCATGGGCATTGCGCGGCCGGTGATGGAGCACTTCCCCTACGCCTGGGCCTTTTTCATTCCTTTCATCCTCATCGCCACCTTCACCATGCTCAACCTGTTCATCGCCATCATCGTCAACGCCATGCAGGGCGTGAGCGAGACCGAACACGCCGACACGGTGGCCGCCGTAGCGGCAGCGCGCGATCACATCGAGGCAGACCTGCACGGGGAGTTGCGGCAGCTGCGGCTGGAGATCGCGAAGCTGCGGCGGCAAATCGAGGCGACCGGCAGGCGCTGAGCCCCCTGCCGGGAATCTTCCCGCGATCGGGCTGCCCAAGGAATTTTGGGATGGTGAGGGGCCCATGCGGCGGATCGTCGGTATCCTTGTCCTGTCGGCGCTGGCGCTCGGTCTGAGCGGTTGCGGCAAGCCGCCTTACACCAACGTGGACAATGGGGGACTGCAGGTCCTGTTACAGCAGGGGGTGCCCCTCTACGACGTGCGGCGGCCAGAGGAATGGCGCCAGACGGGGGTGGTAGAGGGCAGCCGGCTCGTCACCTACGTGGACGGCCGCGGCCGCCTCAATCCGGAGATCCTGCCCCGTATCCAGGCCGAGGTGCCCAAGGATGCGCCCATCGCCCTCATCTGCCGCACCGGCAAGCGCACCGACCGTCTGGCGCGGGAGCTGGCGAGGCTGGGTTACACGCGCATCTACAACGTGCGAGACGGCATTACCCGCTGGATCGCCGAAGGGCACCCCGTGGTGCGGCCCTGAGCAGGGGTCAGTGGGTGCCCCCCACCGTCAGGCCGTCGATGCGCAGGGTCGGCTGGCCCACGCCCACGGGTACGCTCTGACCGTCTTTGCCGCAGGTGCCCACGCCCGGGTCCAGCTCGAGGTCGTTGCCGATCATGGTGACTCGCGTGAGCACGTCCGGGCCGTTGCCGATCAGGGTGGCGCCCTTGACCGGATGGGTGATGCGGCCGTTCTCGATGAGATAGGCCTCGGCGGCGGAGAAGACGAACTTGCCGCTGGTGATGTCCACCTGGCCACCGCCGAAGTTGACGGCATAGAGGCCATGCTTCACCGAGGCGATGATCTCCTGCGGGTCGTGCCGCCCGGCGTGCATGTAGGTGTTGGTCATGCGTGGCATGGGCAGGTGGGCGAAGGATTCGCGCCGGGCGTTGCCGGTGGGCTGCATACCCATGAGCCGCGCGTTCAGACTGTCCTGCATGTAGCCGCGCAGGATGCCGTCCTCGATCAGCACGGTGCACTGGCTGGGGGTGCCCTCGTCGTCTACGTTGAGGGAGCCGCGCCGCCCGGGCAGGGTGCCGTCGTCCACCACGGTCACCCCGGGCGCGGCCACCCGCTCGCCGATGCGTCCAGAGAAGGCCGAGGAGCCTTTGCGGTTGAAGTCCCCCTCCAGACCGTGGCCCACGGCTTCGTGCAGCAGGATGCCCGGCCAGCCCGGCCCCAGCACCACGGTCATGGTGCCGGCCGGGGCGGGGCGCGCTTCCAGGTTGGTCACGGCCTGGCGTACCGCCTGCTCGGCATAGCCGCGCAGGACCTCCTCCGTGAAGTAGGCGTAGTCGAAGCGGCCGCCGCCGCCGGCGGTGCCCTGTTCCCGACGGCCGTCCTGTTCCACGATGACCTGCAGCGACACGCGCGCAAGGGGGCGCACGTCGGCGGCCACCCGGCCGTCGAGGCGGGCGATGAATACCACCTCGTACTCACCGGCCAGGCTGGCCATGACCTGGGTCACGCGCGGGTCGAGGGCGCGGGCGTAGTCCTCTAGCCGATGCAGCAGCGCCACCTTGTCCGTCTCGCTCAGGGAGGCAAGGGGATCGACGGGGGCGTAGAGGCTGCGGCCGCTGATCCTAGTGACGGCGCGAGTTTGTGCCGCGCCGCCGGCCAGCGCAATGGAGCGGGCGGTCAGGGCCGCCTGACGCAGGGCGGCCAGGCTGATGTCGTCGGAATAGGCGAAGGCGGTCTTGTCCCCCACCACCACGCGCACCCCCACCCCCTGGTCGATGTTGAAGCTGCCGGATTTGACCCGGCCCTCTTCCAGGCTCCAGGCCTCGGAGCGGGTGTACTGGAAATAGAGGTCGGCATCGTCCACGCGGTGGGCGGCGAGCAGGCCGAAGATGGACTCCACCTGGGGGGTGTCCAGGTCGTTGGGGGCGAGCAGGGTGCTCTGGGCGGTGGCGAAGAGGGAGGCGGTATCGGTCATCGTAGGGGGATGGAGGATGGAGAATGGGGGATGGGTCAGACGGCCTTGACGAGTTCGACCACGCCTTCGCTGCCACAGTTCAGGGTCCGGTGTTTGAGGGCGGGCAGGCTCTCGCGCAGGCTGGCCTGGTAGGCCCGGTTGATACCGGCGGTGACCACCCCGGAGCCGCGCGGCAGACGGTCTAGGACGTTGCCCCAGGGGTCCACGATCATGGTGTCGCCATGGGTCTCCCGCCCCGAGAGGTGGTAGCCCCCCTGGGCCGGGGCGATGACATAGGCCAGGTTTTCGATGGCCCGCGCCCGCACCAGGGTCTCGAAGTGGGCCTTGCCGGTGGTGGCGGTGAAGGCCGAGGGTACCAGGATGATGTCCACCGGCCCCATGGCCCGGTAGAGCTCGGGAAAGCGCAGGTCGTAACAGATGGATAGGCCCAGCCGTCCGAACGGGCTGTCCACCACCACCACCCGCTCCCCTGGCAGGATGGTGGCCTCCTCCTGATAGCGTTCCGTGCCCAGGGCGAGGCCGAACAGGTGGATCTTGTCGTAGCGGGCCACCTGCCGACCCTTGTCGTCGTAGACCAGACAGCTGTTGTAGACCTTGTCCTGAAGGCCACAGTCCAGGGGCACCGAGCCGCCCACCAGCCAGATGCCGTGTCTTTTCGCCTGGGCGGCCAGGAAGGACTGGATGGGCCCCCTGCCAGGGACTTCCCGTACCGCCACCTTGTCGGTGTCCTTGAGCCCCATGATGGCGAAGTATTCCGGCAGGGCCACCAGTTTGGCGCCGGCGGCCGCAGCCATGGCGATGAGGCGCTCGGCCTCCGCCAGGTTGGAGGTCACGTTGGGTCCAGAGGCCATCTGGATGGCGGCCATGCGCACCACGCCGGAGACTTCAGTGGTGGGTCTGGGGGCCGAACGGCTGCGGGTCTTGGCGAAGCTGGAAGTGGCTTTGGAACGCACGCGGAGGATCCTTGTTTCTCGGAGCGGGCAGGAATGGGTGGAACTTACACAATCCCGGCCCGACGCGGCAAGGCCGGGCTGCCCTGTCACGGCGGGGTCTCTTGGCCCTCCTGGGCATTGCTGGGGCGCGGGATGCGTTTGACCTCCGGGTCGGACCAGCTGCCTCGTACGGCATATTCGAAGGTCGCCGCCTTGCTGATGGGGTCCTGCAGGACCTTGCTGGCCACCAGGGCGCCGATGCCCACCGCCGGGTTGACCAGCATGGCGCCGGCGGCCAGAGTGTCCTCCAGCCGGGGTTGGACGGCCACGCGCAGGTCCTGGGTCTCGCGCACCAGATCGATCTCGCCCTGGATACGGATGCTGGCGGCCGGCCCGCGCATCTGGAATTCGGCAAGCTGTGCCACCCCCTGCTCCAGATGCACGGGCCCGGCGATCTCGTCGAAGGCGAAGCCTTCCGAGAAGATGTCGCGGAAGTCCAGGGTGACGCGCCGGGGCAGGGCCTGCAGGCTGAGCACCCCCAGCAGGCGCCCGGCACCGGGGTCCAGCTTGAGGAACTGGCCCCGTTTGAGCTGCACCTCAAGGTCACCGCTGAGCCGCTCCAGGGCGAAGTCGGGTAGCCCTCCCCGCCAGCCCAGCCTGCCCTGGATGCTGCCCTCGCCACGCCGGACGTTGCCGGGATAGCCTAGGCGGTCCAGCAGCCCCCGCAGGTTGCCGCTTTCCAGGCGCACGTCCAGGCTGGAAAAACGCCGCGGGTGGTTGGAGAGCAGGCCCGTGACCTCCAGTTTGGCATCGGCATTCGCCAGCCGCAGGGTCTCGATGCGTAGCCCCAGCATTTCGGGTCGGGCAAGCAGGGTGAGGCTACCTAGGTCCCGACCCGAGAGGAGGAAGCTCGCCGCCTGGAGGTCAGCAGTGACCTGCCAGTCGCGTCTGGCCGCCTCTACGGGGGTGGCACCCGGGGCGGGTTCCGGCACGCCCAGGCGGCGGAAACGGCCCAGGATGCGGGGGGCCGGCGCCTGTGCATGGAGGTGGAGCTCCCCGTCCAGCTCCCGGCCCGCGACCCGCAGCTGCCAGCCATCCGCCGTGGGGTGGGCCTCGATCTGGGTACCGGTGAAGAGACGGCCGGCCAGGATCAGCTCCTTGGCGGCGAGCCGCAGGCTGCGGATGGGCAGCGTCGCCTCCCCCGGCCGTTCCGCCAACGCCAGCCACGGGTCCAACTCGAGCCGGTCGCGGACGGCCTCCAGGGTGAGGCCGGGCTCGCGCGGCTCTCCCGCCTCGCCCGGACCGATGCGGATCGTAACGGCGGCCGTCCCCTGCGCGCCTGCGGGCAGGAGCTTGGCCGAGGCGAGTTCTCCGTAGTGCAGTGCCAGGAGGCCCCGGCCGGCGCCATCCGGGGCATGAACGAGGCGGAAGGCCTGACGTTGCCCGGCGGCCTTGCCCAAGGGTTCCGGCAGGTCGATGACCAGGCCCTCCAGGGCGCTCTCGATATTGAGCTCAGTATGCTTCGGGTGCAGCACGAGCTCGGCGTGGTAGCCGGTTTCCCCCTTCAACCGGGCGAGCAGGGGGGCTGGCACCCATGGCGCCAGGCCGGCGGGCGTGATGCGGCCATCGAGGGTAAGACGCACGCGCCCTCCGGACGAGGTCTGCACCCCGAGGCTGACCGGCTTGCCCAAAAGCCGCGCCTGCAGCCCCTTGGCCGTCACCTCCCGGTGGGTGAAGTGCAGGTCCCCCGTGAGCCCCTCCAGCACGGGCAGGTCCCGGCCAGGGTCGAGACGGTTGTCCGCCATGCGGTAGACCCCGGCCACGGTGCTATCGTCGATGCGCCGCAGCGGCAGATTCAGGCGCAGGGCGAGCTCGCCCCGGCCCTCGGCCCGCAGCTCACCGGTGAAACGGTCGGTATAGTCGTGCACGGGGCTTGCCCGGACATAGTCCAAGAAGGCGGCCGTCGGACCCCGCGCCCGGCCCTCCATGTGCAAGATCTCGTCATGGGTGTGGTGTAGGTCAGGCACCAGCCCTTTGATGCCGTAGAGCTGGATGGCCGGGATCCCCTCGACCTGGGCCCGGTCCACCAGGATCTCCATGGCCTGGCCGCGAAACACCACCCAGCCGTTGACGCCCACGAAGCGGGGCCAGCCCGGCGCCACCTCGATGCGGGCGTCGCGCACCTTCACGTCCACGCGGAACTGGCCGCCGCCCTCGTGAAATGGGAAACGCTCCAGGGGCCCGCGCAGGACGAGGCGGGTGTCGTCCGAGACCCCAGCCAGGATGCCGCGCCGAAGCCACGCGTAGGCGTCGTCGGATACGGCGTGGGGCAGATAGCGCCACACGGCATGGCCTGCCCCGCGGGTAAGACGCGCCTCGATGTCCACCTCGGGCAAGGCGTGCGGGCGCAGCAAGATGCGTCCGGCGCCGCTCGCTTCCAGGTCCGGGTTGGCAAGGCGCAGGTCGCTCACCTGGATGGCGAGCACGTCGCTGGGGCGTCTTTCCCAGTCGAGCCTGGCGCGCGCCGTATCGAAGAGCAGGGGGTGACGCAGCAGGGTGGCATCCTCCAGCTTTAGGCCGCGGGCGTCGATGCGGGCCTCTCCACCCGCATGGGTGGCGGCGACCTCGCCCGTGAGGCCCGTGATGCCTGGGATGCCGTGGGCCGCGCGCAGCCCCGCCTCGCGCAACCGTGCCTCCAGGCGGTAGCGCCCGTCCTCCTTCCAGTCCAGGCGCAGACGGTCCACGTAGCCGCGCGGTGCGTGCGCCTCGATCAGGTCGTGGGCCTGGCGGGGGATGGGCACGGAACCGATGAGGGCGGTCAAGGCCTCCAGGCGCAGGTCCTCGACCTCCACACGCACGTCCCCCGCCCGGCCGTCGGGCCGCTGGGCCACATGCACGCGCACGCTAGCGGGGGGCGCCTTGTGCCCCTGGGGCGAGACGAAACCGAGCCGCTCCACGAAATAGTCGTGTCCTTGCCCGCTACGCCGCCAGCCTAGCCGGCCCTCGATCTGCGCGAAGCGGATCTCCGGCAGGTCCTTGGTGGGGCCGATGGCGACCCGGTGCAGCCGCACATCTCCCAACAGTCCATCGACCCGCCGCTGGGAAAAGTCCAGCCAGAAGCGCAGCGCCCCCACACCGCTGCGCACCGAGGGTTGGGCCCAGGGGGCCCAGGTGGCCAGCGCCCCGGAGGAGGCCCCCTCGGCGTGTACGAAGAGCCGGCCGGAAAAGTCCTCCAGCCGCGCGAGGCTACGCCCCCTGAAGTCGGCGCGCACGTCCAGGAAGCGGGCGACCGTATCCGGCGGACGGGCAGTCAGCCCCAGGCGGTGCCGCCCCAGGCGATTGTAGAGCACCAGCTTCAGGTCGGACAGGGTCAAAGGTGGCGCCCCGAGCAGATCGTCCTGCCAGACGACCGTGGCCTGGCGCACCACTGTGAGGCGCTGTCGCAGCAGCCAGTCCGGAAAGGTGGTGCCCGCACCCGGGGTGTTCACCGGGATGCCGGCGGCCCGGATGGTCCCTTGGCTATCCCGGTGGATGACCACATGGGGACGGTCGATCCGGATGGAGGACAGGCGCAGCTCCCCAAACAGGATGCTCGACCAGGAAACGGTGGCCTCCACTCGCGGCAGGGTCAGGTCGGGCAGCCGACCCGGGGGCACGAGGCGCACGTCCTCCAGGAGCAGATAGGGGGATAGCCCATGCCAGCCGGCCGCGAGTCTCCCGACCGCAGCGGGTACCCCTGTGGCCTCGGCGATCAGTTGGGCGAGCCGCAGTCGGTGGCGGTCGATGTCCGGCATGAGCCAAAGGCGCAGCAGGAGCGCTAGCGCCGACAGGACGATCACCACCCCGGCGGTGAGATAGATGCCGTAGTGGACGGCCTGGTGCAGGATGCGGGTCACGGGCGGTCAGTGCAGGGAGACCATACGCAGTGCCGACTCGATGGCCTCGGGCCCCAGGTCCTCGTAGTGCGCACGGCTGAACGTCACCATACCGCCCGCCAGCTCATACCAGGCAGGTCCCGCGGACCACTCGGGCACGGGGTGGCTGCCCTGGGGCCGGCGCGGGAACAGGTACATGCGTCCCGGCTGGTAGAGGGCGTTGTAGGCCGCCGCCTGCTGGTGCAGGTCCTCGATGGCCGCCCAGGCGGCCAGGGGGTCGTCGAAGGTCAGGCAGCGGGCCGGATACGGCGTGTCACCGCCATTGTGGGTCCAATGCTCCTGACACACGGGCAGGGGGGACGCACGCATGAAGGCCTGGAAATGCAGATGGTTCACCGAGGCATAGGCCCCGTAGCTGTTGTAGGCCAGCCCGAATCCGGGCAGCGCCAGCGCGAGCTCGAGCACCACCTCCCAGGCCCACTGGTGTAGGTCGGCTGGCAGGAACTGAGGTAGTTGCCGCTCGGGTTCCGGCACCAGCAGGGTATGCAGGGGGACGAAGGGGAACTTGTTGTAGAGCAGGCTCACGCTGCGGCCCAGGAGTTCGCCCGACCATAGGGTCTCCTGGCGCGGGCCGGGCAGGTTGAAATGGAAGCCCCGGGCGTCGAAGGGGCGGCTGATGCCCTGGACGGGGCGAGCGCTCGCCCGCGGGGGACGCAAGGCACGCAGGGGATTGAGGCTCACCTCCCAGGGTCCGGCGCGGCGGTTCTCCACCCTGGCGGCGGTTCCGAACCCCATGACCACCAGCTTGAGGAAGACCAGGAGATCGTCGTCCGGCTCGGCGAGGGGTCTGCCCTGGCGCAGGGCGGTGGTGATGAGGGCGGCCAGGTGATAGTGGCACTCCTCCAGGCGGGCCTCCAGTTGTTGCCAGAGGATGGGCTGCATGGCCGCATTGGCCAGCACCAGGATGTAATGGCCCGTGCGGGCGTCTGCCGCCAGCAGCCGCCCAAGCCCCGTCACGAAGGCGCGTTCGAGCGCATCGGGGGAAGCGAATACCTGGGGCAGGGAGGACATGGCATTACTTGACCGGGAAACTCAAAAATTGTAAACCTTGGGCCTGCGCGGGCCTTGCTGCATGCGGCCCACGGCAAGCTATGGACTAGGAGGATAACAGATGGAACTGCTTGAATTCGCCCATGGCCTGCTGCGTCAGGCCGATCCCAGCGTGCGCGCCCAGGCAGCCGGTCATCTGGACGCCCTGGCGAGCCTCCTTACGGAGGCCATGGAGGTATGGAAGACGGTGGACACCAACAAGCCCGTGGACAAACTGGGTTCCCTGGTGGCCATGGTGGAGCCAGCCATCGTCAACAAGCTGTATGCCCTGAGCCTGGATGCCGACCGCCACCTCAAGGCCTTTTGCACCCTGGCCGGTCCGGCGGCCGCCAGCCGCGCCACCATGCCCCCCCACCTGGTGGAGACCGCCTTCTGGCAGCTCAAGCAGGGTGAGACCCTGGCCGACCGGGTGGCGACCAATCTCTCCCGCATGACCGAGCGGGTGGAACGCATCAAGGAGATGCGGGCCGAGCTCGCCAGCGGTGAGCCCGCCAGGATGGCCGCCTGAGGCCGCCGAACCCGGACTGGGGCGCCGACCTCATTGCGGGGGATAGGCCAGGTTCGGGGCAAGCCAGCGCTCGGCGGTGGCCAGGTCCCAGCCCTTGCGGCGGGCGTAATCCTCCACCTGGTCCCGTTCGATCTTGCCCACGGCGAAATAACGGGACTGGGGGTGGGAGAAATAAAAGCCTGACACCGAGGCCGGCGGCCACATGGCATAGGTCTCGGTAAGCCGCACGCCGATGCGCTCGGTCGCCCCCAGGAGCTGGAAGAGGGGGCCTTTTTCCGTGTGCTCCGGGCAGGCGGGATAACCCGGCGCGGGGCGGATGCCCCGGTAGGCCTCATTGATGAGCTCGTCGTTGCTAAGCCTCTCGTCGGGCGCGTAGCCCCACAGCTCCCGGCGTACCAACTCGTGCAGGCGTTCGGCGTAGGCCTCGGCCAGCCGGTCGCACAGGGCCTTGAGCAGGATGGCGGAATAGTCGTCGTGGGCCGCTTCGAAGGCGCGCACCCGTTCCTCCTCGCCGATGCCCGCGGTGACCACGAAGGCGCCGATGTGGTCCGGCACGCCGCTTGGCCGCGGGGCGATGAAGTCGGCCAGGCACCAGTTGGGCTGGCCCTGGGGCTTGGCCATCTGCTGGCGCAGGTTGTGCCAGGTCATCAGCACCCGGTCGCGCGCCTCGTCGGCATAGATCTCGATGTCGTCGTCGCCGACGGTGTTGGCCGGGAACAGACCCACCACGGCGCGGGCCTCGACCCACTTCTCACGCATCATGCGCTCGAGCATGGCTTGAGCGTCCTGGAACAGCCTGCGCGCCTCCTCCCCCACCACTGCGTCCTCGAGGATCTTCGGGTAGCGTCCGGCGAGTTCCCAGGCCTGAAAGAAAGGGGTCCAGTCGATGTAACGGCTGAGGGTCGCCAGCTCCTCCTCCAGCACCCGGATGCCCAGGAAGCGGGGCACGGGGGGCCTGTAGGCGGACCAGTCGGTCCGGAAGCGGTTGGCGCGCGCCTCGGCCAGAGAGATCCGCCTGCCTTCGGACTTCTGCACGAGATGACGCTCTCGGGTGGCGGCGTATTCGGCCTTGATGCGCGCCACGTAGTCCTCGCGGGTCTCGCTGGAGAGCAGATTGGCACACACGCCCACGGCGCGGGATGCATCCTTCACATAGATGACCGGGCCCGAGTAATTGGGATCGATCTTTACCGCCGTGTGGGCGAGCGAGGTGGTGGCCCCGCCAATGAGCAAGGGCTGGGTGAAGCCCTGCCGCTCCATCTCCCGGGCGACATGGGCCATCTCCTCCAGGGAGGGGGTGATGAGCCCCGACAGGCCGATGATGTCGGCCTCGACCTCGCGCGCCGTGTCCAGGATCTTCTGGGCCGGCACCATCACCCCGAGGTCCACGATCTCGTAGTTGTTGCAGCCTAGGACCACCCCCACGATGTTCTTGCCGATGTCGTGCACGTCGCCCTTGACCGTGGCGAGCACGATGCGGCCCTTGGCCTGCGCCTCGCCGCCGGCCTTCTCCGCCTCGATGAAAGGCACCAGATAGGCCACCGCTTGTTTCATGACCCGGGCGGACTTCACCACCTGGGGCAGGAACATCTTGCCGGCCCCGAACAGATCCCCCACCACGTTCATGCCGTCCATGAGCGGGCCCTCGATGACCCGGATGGGGTGGCCCAGCTTGACGCGCGCCGCCTCGGTGTCCTCGGTGATGTAGGTGGTGATGCCCTTGACCAGGGCGTGGGCGAGGCGCTGCTCCACGGGCAGGCTGCGCCAGGCGAGGTCCTCCGCCGCCTCCCTGGCCTGACCCTTGACCGTCTCGGCGTACTCCACCAGGCGCTCAGTGGCGTCGGGGCGGCGGTTCAAGAGCACGTCCTCCACCCGCTGCCTGAGCTCGGCCGGGATCTCCTCATAGACCCCCAGCTGCCCGGCGTTGACGATGCCCATGTCCATGCCGGCGGCGATGGCGTGGTAGAGGAACACCGTGTGGATCGCCTCGCGCACCGGCTCGTTGCCCCGGAAGGAGAAGGAGACGTTGGACACCCCGCCGGAGACGCGGGCGTGGGGCAGGTTCTGCTTGATCCAGCGGGTGGCCTCGATGAAGTCCACGGCGTAGTTGGCGTGCGCCTCGATACCGGTGGCCACCGCGAAGATGTTGGGGTCAAAGATGATGTCCTCGGCCGGGAAGCCCACCTCCTCAGTGAGGATGCGATAGGCGCGCGCGCAGATCTCGATCTTGCGCTGATAGGTGTCGGCCTGGCCCTGCTCGTCGAAGGCCATGACGATCACTGCCGCGCCGTATCTCCTGGCGAGTCTGGCCTTCGCAACGAACTCCGCCTCGCCCTCCTTGAGGGAGATGGAGTTGATCACCGGCTTGCCCTGCACGCACTTCAGGCCCGCCTCGAGGATGGACCACTTGGAGGAGTCGATCATGATGGGCACGCGGGCGATGTCCGGCTCCGCAGCCACCAGGTTGAGATAGCGCACCATGGCCGCCTCGCCGTCCAGCATGGCCTCGTCCATGTTGACGTCGATCATCTGGGCGCCGGCCTCCACCTGCTGGCGGGCCACCTCCAGGGCCTCCTCGTAGTTGCCTTCCAGGATGAGACGCTTGAATTTCGCCGAGCCGGTAACGTTGGTGCGCTCGCCCACGTTGACGAAGAGGGAGCCCTCGCCCACGTTGAAGGCTTCCAGCCCCGCCAGGCGCAGGGCGGGGGGGAGGGTGGGGATGGCGCGCGGCGGGCAGCCGGCCACCGCCTCGTGTATAGCCCGGATGTGCGCCGGGGTGGTGCCGCAGCAGCCGCCCACGATGTTGAGGAGCCCCGCCTCGGCCCACTGCCGGATCTCGGCGGCCATGGCCTCGGGCGTCTCGTCGTATTCGCCGAAGGCATTGGGCAGCCCCGCATTGGGATGGGCGGAGACCAGGCAGTCGGCCTTGTGAGCGATCTCCTCCACGTGCGGCCTGAGCTCCTTCGCCCCCAGGGCGCAGTTGAAGCCGAAGGAAAAGGGCGCGGCATGACGCAGGCTGTTCCAGAAGGCCTCCACCGTCTGGCCAGAGAGGGTGCGGCCGGAGGCGTCGGTGATGGTGCCGGAGATCATGATGGGCCGCCGCTCGCCGGTCGCATCGAAATACTTGTAGATGGCGAACACCGCCGCCTTGGCGTTCAAGGTGTCGAACACCGTCTCGATGAGCAACAGGTCGGCGCCACCCTGGATCAGTCCGTCGGTGGCCTCGTAATAGGTGGCGACCAGCTCGTCCCAGGTGACGTTGCGATAGCCCGGGTCGTTGACGTCCGGCGAGATGGACAGGGTGCGCGAGGTGGGCCCCAGCACGCCGGCCACGAAACGCGGCTTGTCTGGGGTGCGGGCGGTGTATGCGTCCGCCACGGCGCGGGCGAGCCGCGCCCCCGCGTAATTGAGCTCGTACACCAGCGACTCCATGCCGTAGTCGGCCATGGAGATGGCGTTGCTGTTGAAGGTGTTGGTCTCCAGGATGTCCGCCCCGGCCTCCAGGTACTGGGCGTGGATGTCCCGGATCGCCTCCGGCCGGGTCAGGGTGAGCAGGTCGTTGTTGCCCTTGAGCTCCCGCGGCCAGTCGGCGAAGCGGCTGCCGCGGTAGTCCTCTTCCGTGAGCTTCAGGCGCTGGATCATGGTGCCCATGGCGCCATCCAGCAGGAGGATGCGGCGTGCGGCCAGGGCCTTCAGTTCGGAGGTACGGTCGGGCATGGGCGCCGTTGGCTGAAAAGCTTCATGTTACCACTCACTCGCGCCCAAGCCATGCGTGGAACCGGCCCGCGGGCCAAGACCAGCTTGACGGCGCAGATCAGCGCGGATGGTGCCCCGATCCGAAGTGCGCGATCACCTCTGTGATGGGTTGCGGCCGGCTGTAGAGAAAGCCCTGGGCGATGTCGCAGTCCATCTGGCGCAGGATGGACGCCTGCGTCTCCGTCTCCACCCCCTCGGCCACCACATCCAGCCGCAGGGCATGGGCCATGCGGATCATGGCCTGGACGATCTCGCGGTCCGAGGGATCCTGCTCCAGATTCTTGATGAAGCTGCGGTCCAGCTTGATGGCCTGGACGGGCAGTTGCCGGATGCGGGCGAGGTTGGAGCAGCCGGTGCCAAAGTCGTCCACCGCCACCCGCACGCCCATCTCCCCCAGGGCCTTGAGCAGCTCGGGCAGCTCCGAGCGTGTGGAGGCCAGGGCGCTTTCGGTCAATTCCAGCTCCAGGCGCTGGGGGTCAAGCCCCGACTCCAGGATCGACTGTCGCATCTGCTCCAGGCTGTCCGGGCCGATCTGCCGGGGCGACAGGTTGACCGCGATGCATGGGCGTAGATTGCCTATGGCGTCTGCGAGCCGCACCCCCTCCCGGCAGGCGTTCGCGAAGACCCACAGGCCCAGCTCGCGGATGAGCCCGGTCTCTTCGCACAAGGGGATGAATTCCTGGGGGGAAACCTGTGTGCCGCCCCGGCGCCGCCAGCGCAGCAGGGCCTCGACGCCGTGCAGGTGCCCATTGCGCAGGTCGATCTGTGGCTGCCACAGCAGGTATAGCCCCTGGCCGGTGGCGATCGCCTCCCGCAGTTCGGCGATCATGGCGGCGCGGCGCAGGATGCGCTCATGCATCTCGGCGGTGTGGAAGCGGAAGCCGTGCTTGCCGGCCTCCTTGGCGCCATACATGGCGGTGTCCGCGGCGCGCAGCAGGTCCTCGGCGCTCCTGCCGTCCTCGGGAAAGCGGCCGATGCCGATGCTGGCGGTGAGGAAGAACCGCTCGCCATCGAGGTCGATCGCCTGGGCGACCATCTGCATCACCTTTTCCGCGAGGTGAACGATGGTGGTGTCGTCGTGCACATGGTCGAGGAGGATGCAGAACTCATCCCCGCCAAGCCGCGCCACGGTATCCACCTCGCGCACGCTGTCGCGCAGCCGTTGGGCCACACATTGCAGGACCTGGTCACCGATGCCGTGACCGAAGGTGTCGTTGATGTCCTTGAAGCCGTCCAGGTCGAGGAACAGGATGGCGAGCCCCGGCTCCCGGTGCCTTTGGGCGCGGGCGATGGCCTGTTGCAGGAGCTCGAAGAACAAGGCGCGGTTGGGCAGCCCCGTCAGGGCGTCGTGGTAGGCCAAGTGGTGCAGCCTGGCGCGCAGCTCCTTGTGCTGGGTGATGTCGGAAAACACCCCCACGTACCACTTGACCTGGCCTGCGCCATTGCGGATGGCGTTGATGTGCAGCCACTCCGGATAGATCTCGCCGTTCTTGCGACGGTTCCAGATCTCGCCCTCCCAGTGGTCCTTCTCCGTCAGGCTGCGCCACATCTCGGCATAGAAGGTCTCGTCGTGACGGCCGGAGCGCAGGATGCGCGGGCCCTGGCCGATGGCCTCGTCGCGCCCGTAGCCGGTGGTCTCGCAGAAACCCCGGTTGACGAGGACGATCCGCTGCCGGGTATCGGTGACCATGATGCCCTGGGAGGTGGCCTCGAACACGGCGGCGGCGATCAGGTGCCGCTCCAGCTCTTCTTGCAGCCGCTCGATCAGCGCATCCCGTTCCTGGAGGAGCGCCCGCTGGTGCTCCACCAGGCGGTCGAGCACGCCCTGGCGCGACAAGGCCCCCAGGACGCCGCCCTCGCCATCCAGCACGGCGATGGCCCTGCCCCCGGCCTGTTCCAGGGCCGCCGTGACCGCCTCCAGACCGGCCTCGGACGATAGCGGCCGCGGCAGGCGGCGGCCGAGCAGGTCGGCGAAGATGCGGCTGGGGAACAGGGCCGCCTCGTGCCGCTCCACCAGCCCGATGCACTGGCGTTTTTCGTTCACGACGATGAAGATGTCGGGCGGGTCCCACCGATCGCCGACCACGTCCCGGTAGCGCTCATAAGCGCCGACGCAGGCGACGCGGGCGGCGAGCAGGTCACAGGCCTTCAGCATACCGCTCATGCGCCATCCGTCTCGATGAGCAGTTCCACCTGCAGCTCAAGATGGATGATCTCCTCCGGCCCCATGTGGGGCTTGACCTCCCGCAGCACGAAGGCCCGGATCTCGTCGGCGGAGAGCTTGCGCAGCAGCGCCGCGCGCACCAGCACATCGCCGATCACCTCGTCCTCGATGGGGATGTGCTCGTAAGGGATGGTGGAGAGCAGGTCCAGGGCACGGGCGATGGCCACATGACCGATGGGCGACTCCCGGCCCAGCACGATACCGTCGTCGATGGGCGGCAGGACGAACTCCCGCAGACGGGCGTGGATGGTGTGGCGGCGGGTTTTCTGCATGATCGTGGCGGCAGCGTCTGGTGTGGGCGTCTATCGGCGGATTGGGGTGAGACTTTTATGCCGATGACAAGGTGCGTAAATCGCATTAAGGTGACACTGAACGATTCCCCTCCCCCGCCTGCAGGGGGGCGTGTGGCCGTTCGTCCCTGGAGGCGCACACCCCTGCCGGGACGGAAGGCTGGGAGGGCGCAAGAGGGAGGAAGATGCCTGCCCATGCCCGACCCGGCGCTGTATCCCTCGATGACGTCAAGGGGGCCTATGGGCCCGTGCGATCCGGGTCCATAATGAAGGGGCGTTACAGGAGACCGGTTCATGACACAATTGCAACCCCTCGCGCCGCGCTACACCGTGCAAGACTATCTCTCCTGGGACGATGAGCGCCGCTACGAGCTGATCGACGGCGAGGCGTATCTCATGGCGCCGGCGCCGACATTACGGCACCAATCGATTGCGCTGGGCCTGGCCACTCAATTGCGCAAAGGTCTGGACGAAAAGCTGCGCGCCTCGCCGGACTGCCCCTGCCGGGTTTTCGGCGCGCCGGTGGACGTGGTGCTCGGCCCGGATACAGTGGTGCAGCCGGATGTGGTCCTGGTGTGCGATCCGGCGAAGCTTGCCAACGGCCGCTACGTGGACGGCGCCCCGGATCTGGTGGTGGAGGTAATCTCCCCGGCCACGGCCCGGCGCGACCGCCTCGTCAAGCGCGACCTCTACGAGCAGGTGGGGGTGGCGCAGTACTGGCTGGCCGACCCCGAGGCCCGGACCCTGGAATGCTACCGCCTAGAGGGGGGCGTCTATGGCAAACCGGCGGTCTACGGCCCCGGGGAGACGGTCCATCTGCCCTATTGCGGCGGCATCACCCTGGATCTGACCGAGGTCTTCGGCCCGCCTCCCGCCCCTGGCCCGCGCGGCCCCGATCTCACCTGAAAGGAACCCGCCCATGCAGCACCTGACCCCCAAGGAGGCCTACGAATTCCTCCAGTCTCACCCCGACGCGGTGTTCATCGATTGCCGCTCGGAATTCGAATATCTGTTCGTGGGCCATCCGGTGGGGGCCATCCTCATCCCCTGGTACGAGGGCATCAACTGGGACTTGAACCCCCACTTCCTGGGGCAGGTGCGCATGGCCGCCTCGCACCAGCGGCCGGTGGTGCTTATCTGCCGCTCCGGCAACCGATCCAAGGAGGCCGGCGAGTTCCTGGAGCGCCATGGCTTCAGCGAGGTCTACAACGTGCTCTATGGCTTCGAGGGCGAGCTGGACGAGCACCACCACCGCAGCAGCCGCAACGGCTGGCGCTATGATGGCCTGCCGTGGGAGCAGTGCTGACACGGGCAAGGTCTGCACTGCCCTCCTCCAACGAGGACATGTCTCTATTCCCCCTGAGGTAACACTGGATCATTCCCTCGCCCCCACCTGGGGGGCAGAGGACAGGCGTCCGTAGCCTCCCTCACCCCCTGCGGGGAATGGGGTTTCGTGTTTCTCGTACCACGGTCGTGCCGGTCATGTCTTGCGGGCGATGCGCCGTTTGTGCCGGTTCAGGCTGCCGGTGAGTTCGGAGAGGATCTCGCCGGCGGCGTGGATGATCTGGTTCGGGCTGAAGCCACAGTGGCGCATCTCCCGGTAAAAGGCCTTGGCCAGCATGCGGGCCACCCGCTCCGGTTCATGGGCGGACAGCAGGGTCAGGGCGCGGCTGTCGCGCATCCCCTCCCGGGTCAGGGCCATCTGGGCGAAGCGGGCATCCAGCATGCGGGCCAGACGCATGCTCTGCAGGTTGCGGCCGATGGCCATGGCAGCCAGTTCCGCCAGTTCCAGGTCCTGCTCGGTGAAGGCGGCAGCCGCCTTCGGCTCGCTCACGTTGAGGACGCCGCAGACCTCCCCGGCCAGCGGCACCGGGCAGGCCAGAAAGCTGGGGTGTGACTCGGGCCGTCGTGCCAGGTCACGGTAGTCCGAGCGCCGGATGTCCTGCACCAGCTGTGGGCAGCCGCTGCGCAGGACCTGAACGGCGATGCCCGGCTCTTCCGCCTCATCGTTCCAGGCCGCCTCCGGCAGGCTGCCGTAGAGGGCGGCCAGCCGCAGACGGGGGCGGCGGGTCAGGTCCGGCAACATGAGGGAGACGCGGCCGGCCTTTAGCATCTCGCCGACGATACGGGTCATGCCCTGGAGGGCGTCCTCGAACGGGCAATCCGGATCGTAAGCGATCAACTCCCGCAGCTTGGCAAGGCGCGCTTGCATGTCCCCCTCCCGGCGTTTTAATCCAAGGGTACAGCATAGGCCGGTGACCGGCCGGGTGGGAAGGGGTGGACATGCCTGACGGAAGGCACATACACGCCGTGCTGCTTAAGATGGGCCCGGCGGCAGGCCCGCGCGGCCTCAGTTCAGGGCGCTGGCCAGCTTGCGACGGTATTCGGACACCAGGGGACTCGCACCCAGGAGGTTGAACACCGACAGCATGGTCTTGCGGGCGGCCTCGTCCTTCCAGTGCCGGTCCCGACGCACCATCTCCAGCAGCTCGTCCATGCCCTCGGCATGGCGGCCGGCGGCGACGAGCAGATTGGCGAGCTGTAGGCGCGTTTCCATGTCGTCCGGGTTGGCGGCAATCCTGCTGCGCAGGGACTGCTCGTCCTGCCCGGCCTGGGCCGAGCGGGCGAAGGTCAGGCGTGCCAGCAGCTGCTGGGGGCGGTCTTCCATGCGGGTGGCAGGCGACAGGCTGTCCAGGAGTCTGGCCGCCTCCTCCGTCTGGCCCAGGTCGAGCAGGATCTCGGCGGCGTCCAGGCGCACGTCCTCGTTGGTCCTGTCCAGCCTCGCGGCCTCGGCCAGGGTCTGCAGGGCGCCGGCGGTATCCCCCACCGCCCGCTGGGCGGCCGCCTTGCGGCGCAGCTCTTCGGCCGGCGAGGGGATGATGCGCTCCAGGAACTCACGCACCGCCGCCTCCGGGATCGCCCCGGAGAACTCGTCCACCACCCGACCGTCCACGAAGGCCTTCACGCTGGGGATGCCGCGCACCCCAAAACTGGCCGCCAGGTCCGGGTTCTGGTCGGCATTGACCTTGGCCAGGATGAACTTGCCCTGGTACTCCTCGGCCAGCTTCTCCAGGATGGGCTTGAGCACCCGGCAAGGTCCGCACCACTCGGCCCAGAAGTCCACCACCACGGGGACCTTGCGGGAGCCTTCGATCACCACCTGCTGGAAGTTGTCACGACCGACGTCGAAAGAATATTGGCCCATGATCGTTCCAATCGTAATGAAACCCTGTTGTAGATGTAGACTTGCCTCCGGGATTCAAGACGGCCGGTTCAAGGCGCTTAGTCTCAGCCCTGCTGTCGCGCGATGCGGCGCGCCAGCGCTGCCGCCATGCCGGTGTAGCCGGCGGGGGTGAGGGCCAGCAGCCGCTGCTTGGCCTCCTCGGGGATGGCAAGCCCCTCGATGAACGCGGCCAGGGTCTCGCGGGTGATGCCGGTCTTGCCGCGGGTGAGGGCCTTGAGCTGCTCATAAGGGTTCTCCAGCCCATAGCGGCGCATGACGGTCTGGATGGGTTCGGCCAGCACCTCCCAGTTGGCCTCCAGGTCCTCGGCCAGCTGCTGGGGATCGGCGCAGAGCTTCTCCAGCCCCCGCCGGCAGCTCTCATAGCCCAGCAGGGCATGGCCCAGGGCGGCGCCCATGTTCCGGAGCACGGTCGAGTCGGTCAGGTCCCGCTGCAGGCGGGAGATGGGCAGTTTTTCCGCCAGATGTCTCAGCAGGGCGTTGCTCAGACCCAGGTTGCCCTCCGAGTTCTCGAAATCGATGGGGTTGACCTTGTGGGGCATGGTGGAAGAGCCCACCTCGCCCTCCTTCACCTTCTGGCGGAAATATCCCAGGGAGATATAGGTCCACAGGTCCCGATCCAGGTCGATGAGGATGCTGTTGATGCGGGCACAGGCATCGAAGAGTTCGGCCATGTAGTCATGGGGCTCGATCTGGGTGGTGTAAGGGTTGAAGGTGAGGCCCAGGGACTCGACGAAGCGGCGGGCGAGCGACTCCCAGTCCACCTCGGGATAGGCCGCCAGGTGGGCATTGTAGTTGCCCACGGCACCGTTGACCTTGCCCAAGATCTCCACCCTGGCCAGGCGCTTCATGCCCCGGTCCAGCCGATACACCACATTGGCGAGTTCCTTGCCCAGGGTGGTGGGGGAGGCGGGCTGGCCGTGGGTGCGGGAGAGCATGGGCAGGTCGGCCAGCTCCAGGGCCAGCCCGGCGAGTTTGCCGCGCAGGGCCTCGAGGGCAGGCAGTAGCACCCGGGCGCGGGCCTCCATGAGCATGAGGGCATGGGCCAGGTTGTTGATGTCCTCGGAGGTGCAGGCGAAGTGGATGAATTCCTTGACCCGCATCACCTCCACGTTGCCGCCTAGCCGCTCCTTGAGGAAATACTCCACGGCCTTGACGTCGTGGTTGGTGGTTTGCTCGATGGCCTTGACCCGCTGGGCGTCCGCCACCGAGAAGCCGGCCGCCAGGGTATCCAGCTCGCCCAGGGTAGCGGGACTGAAGGGGGGCACTTCCCGGATGCTGGGCTCGGCGGCCAGGGCCTTGAGCCATGCGATCTCCACCCGCACCCGTTGGCGGATGAGACCGTATTCGCTGAAATAGGGGGCGAGCCGCTCGCCGGTACGGCGGTAGCGGCCATCCAGGGGGGAGAGGGCGGTCAGGGGGGTAAGGTCCATGGGTCACTCCGATCGTTTGCCTTGGCGCATGGCCATGGCGAGCTGATTGCGCAGGGATTTCACCAGGCCCAGGGTCTGGGGTAAGAGTTCCAGGGGTGTGTCGCGCCGGTCCAGATAGATCATGGCCACACAGCGGCCGGAAGACAGGATGGGCAGCAGCAGGAAGGACTTGGCCGGACCCAGGCGCTGATACCAGTCCGGGATGCGGTAGCAGATGTTGTCGGCGCCGGTGTCGCTGATTAGGATGTCCGCGCCCTTGGAGACGGCGGCGTGGAAAACGTCGGGCTGGAAGGCCAGGGGGATGCGCAAGCCGGTGCGCAGCTGCTGCCAATGGCTGCCGTGGCCGATGCGCGCCGCGAGACACTGGCCTGCCGGATCCCTGGTGCACAGGACCACATTGTCGAAGCGGCCGCTACGGAACAATAGCTCCGCACCCACCTGCATGATAGCCGTGGGATGGGCATCCTCCAGCAGCAGGGCGGTGAGCTCCTGCAGGCCCTCGATGAGCACCGCGTCGGCATTCACAGACGGGGCATGCACCGGAGGGAGGGCTGGTTCATCCCCGGGCCCGGGGGATGGGGCAGGCTTGCGGTCCAGGAGGGCGCGCAGCAGCGGGCTTTGGCGGACGTCCGCCTGCAGCAAGGCCACCTCCTTCTCGGCCACCCCGCCTGCCTCATGGACTGCCTCGATCAACAGGGGGCCGGGGAGAGCGACGCTTTTCTCGAAACGCCGGGCGATCTCGTTTATGGCCTGCCCCAGCCTCTCCGGTGAAGAGTGCTTGACAGCGTCGTAGAGCTCCCGCGCCAGGTTGGCCAGGACCTGATGACGTTGCGCCGTCGCCTTGACCGGACCTTCCGGCAACGGCGTCATGCCCTCCAGCAGTCCTGCCGGCAGTTTCCAATGCCGGCCCACGGCCAGGCCGATCTCGTCATAACTCAGCCCTAGGATGCGGCGGGAGGCGGCCTCTTCCCTCAGGCCCTGCTCCCGCACCAAGGCGGCGACCTGTTCGGTGGCCTCGAAGAAATGCAGCCGCGCCATGAGCCGGCCCAGATTGCGGAACAAGGCGCAGATGAATACCTCCTCGGTGTCCCGCTGACCCAGCCTGCGGGCCAGCAGACGGCCGATGACGCCGCAATAGTAGCTTTCGATGGTCTCGGCCTTGAGTTCCCGGGCCTGGGCGTGGTTTTGCAGATGCTCGAAGAGCAGCAGGGACAGGGCCGCATCCCGCACCGCATCGAATCCCAGGATAATCACGGCGCGGGAGATGGTACTCACGGGCGAGTGGCCGAAAAGGCCAAACTGGGCGGAATTCACCAGCCGCAGCAGCTTGTTGGTGAGCGCCACGTCCTTGAGGATGACCTCCGTCAACTGCTCGGCATGGCTGTCCTCGGAGGCGGTGATGCGGTTGACCTGGGCGACCACCTGGGAGAAGGCCGGAAAGTCCTGGCTCGCGGCAAGCCGCTCCAGCAGTTCACTGCTGTCGAGGAAGAAGGGGTCCGCCGCCATGGCCCGGGTCTGTCCTCACAAGGGCTGGCGACCGACCTGCGCCGGCACCATTGTCCTGTTGCTGGTCATGCCCTGGCTCTGCCCGGGCCGATCTTGGAGGTGAGGCATAAGGGTCTGCCTAGACGGGGCGGCGGTCGAGATAGGCCTGGGCGATGGTCAAGCCATCCACGTATTCCAACTCCCCGCCGGCCGGCAGGCCACGCGCCATGCGGGTGACCTTGAGGCCGCGCGCCTTGAGCAACTCGGCCGCGTAGTGGGCGGTGGCCTCGCCCTCGACGGTGAAGTTGGTGGCCAGGATCACCTCCTCGGTCACGCCGTCCTGGGCCCGGGTGAGGAGCCGCTCCAGTCCGATCTGGCGCGGGCCGATGCCATCCAGGGGCGAGAGATGGCCCATCAGGACGAAATAGAGGCCATTGTAGGCATGGGTCTCTTCGAAGCGGTTGAGATCCACCGGCATCTCCACTACGCACAGCTGCCGCGGGTCGCGTCGGGGGTTGGCGCAAAGCTCGCAAATGGGCGTTTCGCTGAAGTTGTTGCAACGCTCGCAGGCGCGCAGCCGCTCCAATGCCGCGGTGATGCTGGCGGCCAGGTGCGCGGCGCTAGCACGGTCGCGCTGCAGCAGATGGTAGGCGATGCGGGCGGCCGATCTGGGGCCAACGCCCGGCAGGGCCTGCAAGGCCTCGATGAGGGCCGCGAGGGCGGGGGGATGCATGTCGGGAGCCAGCAGGGATTCGGGTTACAGGATACAAGATACAGGTTTCAGTGGGCGCGCCGCAGCGCGGCGCGACTGTCCTGGGTTAGGAATTAGAGATTAGGAATTAGAGATTAGTAATTAGTATTTTAGAGATCACTGACTTTCTAATCGCTAGCCACTAATCACTACCCTGTCACCTGAACCTGGCCGCGGAGAGTTTTGCAAGGGAACCACTGAATAGCTCCCTCTCCCTCTGGGAGCGGGCCGGGGTGAGGGAGAAAAATGCTTGGTTTCATACCCCCTTACCCTACCCTCTCCCCCGCAAGAGGGGGAGAGGGGATTTATTCAGTGTTTCCTTAGAGAACTCTGATCTTCTAATCACCACTCCTTCCTGATCCAGCCGGTTCAGAAGGGTAACTTCATTCCCGGTGGCAGGGAGAGGCCTGCGGTGATGCCAGCCATCATCTCCTGGGTGGCGGCCTCTACCTTGCGCACGGCGTCGTTGACCGCAGCGGCGATGAGGTCCTCCAGCATGTCCTTGTCCTCGCCCAGCAGTCCAGGATCGATGGTCACGCGCTTCACATCGTGCTTGCCGGTCATGACCACCTTGACCATGCCGGCGCCGGATTCTCCCTCTACCTCCAGCTGCGCGATCCTGGCCTGGGCCTTTTGCAGGTTTTCTTGCATGAGCTGGGCCTGTTTCATCAGATTGCCGATGCCGCCTTTGATCATGTCGCCTTCCTCTCTAGCGGTTGGATGAGGGTGATTTTCGCATCGAATTGCCTGAGCACCGTCTGCACGAAGGGGTCGGCCTCGATGGCGGCCTCGGCCTCCGCCTGTCGGCGGGCCTGCTCCCGGGCCGCCACCTGGGCGGGGGAGGCCCCGGCCGTGTCCCCGAACTCGAACTCGACCCGCAGCCCCCCGCCCAGTCTATCGCGCAGTGCTGCGCGCAGCCGTTCGCCGAAGCTCTCCAGCAAGGGCCTTTGTACCTCCGGCAGCCGCAGGCGCAGCCGCTGGCCGCGGTACTCCAGCAGGGTGCAGTGGGAGGCGAGCTGTTTGGCTCCGCCCGTCAGACGCTGGGTGAGGTCCAGCCAGTCCAGGGCGTCAGATTCCTCGTCAGGGCCGCCCACCCTCGTGGCCTCTGGCCTCGTCTGCGCATCGCCTGGCTGGGGTGCCGCCTGCGACCCCGCGGCGGGCGTGGATCTCACCGGGCCCGGGGCTTGAGCCCGTGCCGGTAACCCAGGGCCCTGCCCGGCCTGCCCGGCATTGGAGGGGGTGGCGCAGGCAGCGGTCGGCGCGTCCTGACCCACCGTGGCCGCGTCCGGATCCCTGGCGGGGGGCGCACCCTCTCCTGCGCCGGGCGTGAAGGCCAGCATGCGCAGCAGGGTCATGCGAAAGCCCGTCTGCTCATCCGGCGCCCAGTCCAGGTCCCGCCGGCCCAGTGTGGCGATCTGGTAATAGATCTGTACCGTCTCCGCGTCCAGGCGGCAGGCGAGGTGAAACAGCCGATCGCGATCCGGTAACTCGGCATCCACCGCCTCTGGTACGGTCTGGGCCAGGCTGAGCTGGTAGAGCAGGGCGGCCAGGTCAGCGAGCGCCCCGTCGAAGGCCAGGCTGCGCTCGGCCAGACGGTCGGCCTCTTGCATCAGCCGCGGGCCGTCGCCATCGGCCAGGGCCTCCAGCAGGGGGTAGAGATAGGCCTGGTCGATGACCCCCAGCATGGCACGCGTTTCCGCCTCCAGGACCCGGCCGCCGCCATAGGCGATGGCCTGGTCGGTGAGCGACAGGGCATCGCGCATGCTGCCGGCCGCGGCCCTGCCGAGCAGGTGCAGGGCGCCAGGTTCGAAGGGCACGCCCTCGGCGTCCAGCACCTGCCGCAGGTGCTCCACCACCCGCGCCGCCGGCAGTTGCTTGAGGTTGAACTGTAGGCAGCGCGAGAGCACCGTTACCGGCACCTTCTGGGGGTCGGTGGTGGCCAGTACGAAGACCACATGGCCCGGCGGCTCCTCCAGGGTCTTCAACATAGCGTTGAAGGCGCTCCTGGACAGCATGTGCACCTCGTCGATGATGTAGACCTTGTAGCGGCCCGCGGTGGGGGCGTACTGGGCGTTGTCCAGCACCTCGCGCATGTTGTCCACACCAGTGTAGGAGGCGGCGTCGATCTCGATTAGATCCACGAAACGGCCCACCTCTATGCCCTGGCAGGCGGGGCAGGCGCCGCAGGGGGCGGGGGTGACGCCCCGCTCGCAGTTCAGACACTTGGCCAGGATGCGCGCGAGCGTGGTCTTGCCCACCCCGCGCGTGCCGGTGAAAAGATAGGCATGGTGCAGCCGTCCCTGGGCTAGGGCATTGGACAGGGCTCGCACCACGTGCTCCTGGCCGACCATCTCGGCAAAGCTGCGGGGCCGCCACTTACGGGCAAGGACGAGGTGGCTCATGTCGCCGGTGGGGGGTGTAGCGTGATTGGTGAAGGTGGGCAAGGCCCCATGACACCTCATCCCCAACCCGCACCTCTCGGAAAATGGGTGGCGAGCCTGAACCCCGGCACTGGCATCGGCCGCTATGGCTGCTTCCTTCCGGACCTGACCAGGTTCACGGCTTAGCCATGCGGGGAGACCCGCCACAAGGCATTTTAACATCGCTGCAAGGGGCAGGGTGGGTGCGCATGCGCCGACCGCCAGCCTTCTTGCCTCTGCCTGGCGATCAGGGATCCTCTTGCGTCTCGGCGACACGCCGGCGGCTACGCACCGCCTCGGCCAGGCGGCGCAGCATGGGCTCGGTGTCCTGCCAGCCCAGGCAGGCGTCGGTGATGGACACCCCGTAGGCCAACGGTTTGCCCGGGCAGAGGTCCTGACGGCCGGGGTTGAGGTGGCTTTCCATCATCACGCCGATGATGCGCTGATCGCCGGCGGCGATCTGCCCGGCCACGTTCTCGCCCACCTCGAGCTGGCGCAGGTATTCCTTGTTGGAATTGGCATGGGAGAAATCGATCATCACCTGCTGGCGCAAGCCGGCCGCGGCCAGCTCGGCGCAGGCCGCCTGGACGCTGGCGGCATCGTAGTTTGGAGTCCTGCCGCCGCGCAGGATGACGTGACAGTCCTCGTTGCCGGCGGTCTTGAACACGGCCACGTGCCCGGACTTGGTGATGGAGATGAAGTGATGCCGGGCGGCGGCCGCCTTGATGGCGTCCACGGCGATCTTCAGGTTGCCGTCGGTGCCGTTCTTGAAACCCACCGGACAGGACAGGCCCGAGGCCAGCTGCCGGTGTGACTGGCTCTCCGTGGTGCGCGCGCCGATGGCACCCCAGGCGATGAGGTCGGCGATGTACTGGGGGGAGATGAGGTCCAGGAACTCGGTGCCGCAGGGCAGTCCCAGCTCGTTGATGTCGAGAAGCAGCTTGCGGGCAAGGCGCAGACCCTCGTTGATGTCGAAGCTCTCGTCCAGATGGGGATCGTTGATGAGGCCCTTCCAACCCACGGTGGTGCGGGGCTTTTCGAAGTACACGCGCATGACCACCACCAGCTCGTGGCTGAGCTCGTCTGCGACGGCCTTGAGGCGCCTGGCGTAATCCAGCGCCGCCACCGGATCGTGGATGGAACAGGGCCCCACCACCACCAGCAGCCGGTCGTCGGCGCCGCGCAGGATGTCGTGGATATGGGCGCGCGCCTCATAGGTGGTCTTGAGCGCCCGCTCGCTCGCCTTGTGCTCGCGCATGATCTGCATGGGCGCCAGCAGCTCGTCGCCCTGTTCGATACGGGTATCGTCGGTGCGGTATCCCGGCATGGTCAGACTCCAGATTCCTGAATAAAAAAAACCGCCAGGGGCTCTGGCGGTTTTTCGGTCGGCCTGCATCGCTTGCCCGCGTCAGCGCCTCCCGCCCGCCAGGGCATTGGGAAAGCCGAAGGGAAAGAAATGCGCGCGCAGATGCTTCATGGTTGCGATGCTAGCAGAGCAAGGCGCTGTCCCACAAGGATTCAGGCATAGCTACGCAGTTTCAGGGAGAACTGGCTCAAGGCCTCGATGCCGCTTTGCTCGGCCCGCTGGCACCAGTCCTTGAGCTGCTGCAGGAGCTGCTCGCGGGAGGCCGTGGAGCGGCCCCACAGGGCCGCCAGCTCCTGGCGCATCTGGTAGAGGGTCTGCAGCTGCGGGCTGTTGGCGAGGATCGCCATCAGCTTGGCGCGTTCCACCTCACCCAGACGTTTGAGGTCCATGCTAAACCAGCGGCGGAACTGCCGCCGGCTCACCCCCGCCAGATGGGGCAGCCGCGCGCCGAGCTTTTTGAGCTCGCCGTAGAGCACCGATTTCACGCTGCGGGTATAGCGGGTGAGGACGTCGTAACGATGGGTCACCAGGGTGGCCAGCAGTTCCGCGTCCGGGAAATGTTTGATCTCGCCCCAGCGCACCTTAGGGGCCACCTTCCTGACCTGGGCCAGTCTGAGCAGCGCCAGCAGCCGGATATAGAGCCAACCGATGTCGAATTCATACCAGCGCGCCGACAGTTTGGCCGAGCTGCCGTAGGCATGGTGGTTGTTGTGCAGCTCCTCGCCGCCGATCAGGATGCCCCAGGGGAAGATGTTGGTGCTGGCATCCTCGCAGTCGTAGTTGCGATAGCCCCAGTAATGGCCCAGGCCGTTGATGACGCCGGCGGCGAAGAAGGGGATCCAGAGCATCTGCACTGCCCAGATGGTGATGCCTATGGGGCCGAAGAGCAGCACGTCGATCGCCAGCATGAGGCCAATGCCCAGGAAGTTGTGCGGGGTATAGAGCCTGCGCTCCAGCCAGTCGTCCGGGGTGCCATGGCCATAGCGCTCGATGGTCTGGGTGTCCTTGGCGGCCTCCCGGTAGAGTTCGGCCCCCTGCCAGAGCACCTTTTCGATGCCCAGCACCTGCGGGCTGTGGGGGTCCTCCGGGGTCTCGCACTTGGCGTGGTGTTTGCGGTGGATGGCCACCCACTGCCTGGTGATCATGCCGGTGGTGAGCCACAGCCAGAAGCGGAAGAAGTGGCTCACGATAGGGTGCAGATCCAGGGCCCGGTGGGCCTGGGCGCGGTGCAGGTAGATGGTGACGCTGGCGATGGTGACGTGGGTAAGCCCCAGGGTGACCAGGACATAGCCCCACCAGGGCAGTTGGACGAGACCGTCGAGCATGTGGTCAAGACTCCTTCGAGCGGGTTTGCACGGTTTTCATTGTATCCCCTGGCAGGGGGCCGTAGAGATAGTAATGACGATGAGACCCTAGGAGGTCAGGAGGGTTCCTTCAGCCGGCGTTGGCGCGCAGGGCGGGGGTGAGATGGGGCGCCAGGGCCTGCAGGAGCTGGGCGAAGACCTTGGGGTTGCCGGCCACCACGTGGCCCGATTGCAAGTAACCTTCCTCCCCCTCCAGGTCGCCCACCAGGCCGCCTGCCTCCAGGATCAGCAGACAGCCGGCGGCGATGTCCCAGAGGTTGAGGCCCAGCTCGAAGAAGCCGTCGGTGCGCCCGGCGGCCACCCAGGCGAGATCCAGGGCGGCGGAACCGGGGCGGCGAAGCCCCGCCGTCTTTTGCGTGAGGTCGCGGAACATGCCCATGTAGGCGTCCAGGTGGGTGAAGTCCCGAAAGGGGAAGCCCGTGCCGATCAGGGCCGACTTGAGCCTGTCGCGCTTGGACACCCGGATCCGGCGGTCGTTGAGAAAGGCGCCGCGGCCCCGGCTGGCAGTGAAGAGCTCGTTGCGCGTTGGGTCATAGACCACCGCTTGGGTGAGCTGCCCCCGGTGCAACAGGGCGATGGAGACGGCGTACTGGGGGAAGCCGTGCAGGAAGTTGGTGGTCCCGTCCAGGGGGTCGATGACCCACTGGTACTCCGATTCCCCGGTCACCCCCGATTCCTCGGCTAAGATGGCGTGCTTGGGATAGGCGGTGAGCAGGGTCTCGATGATGGCCTGCTCTGCGGCGTGGTCTATTTCGCTGACGAAATCGTTTTCCCGTTTCGAGCGGACGGTAAGCAGGTCCAGATCCAGGCTGGCGCGGTTGATGATGGCGCCCGCCCGGCGGGCGGCCTTGACCGCCGTGTTGAGCATGGGATGCATAGTGTTCTATGACTGGACGTGACGACTCGACTGGCGCCAATTCTACCGTGAACCCCGCAGCCCCTCTGGAAAATGTCCGCATCGTGCTGGTGGGTACCAGCCACCCGGGCAACCTGGGGGCGGCGGCCCGCGCCATGAAGACTATGGGGCTCGCCCGTCTGTACCTGGTCGCGCCCAGGTGCGACGTGGATGACACGGCGCGGGCGCGGGCCTCCGGCGCCTTGGACGTCCTGGAGGCGGCTATCGTCTGCCAGAGCCTGGCCGAGGCCCTGCGGGGCTGTCTGCTCACGGCGGCCTGCACCTCGCGGCGCCGGGATCTGCCCCACCCCGCCTATACCCCGCGTCAGGCCGCCCCAGAGCTGCTGGCCCAGGCAGCCGTTGGACCGGTGGCGCTGGTATTCGGCTCCGAGACCCACGGTCTCGACAACGAGGCGCTCCGGCAGTGCCGCTGGCTCATCCACATCCCGGCCAATCCGGCGTACATGTCCCTCAACCTGGCCGCGGCGGTGCAGGTGCTGGCCTATGAGCTGCGCTCGACCCTGGCCGATGCGGTGCTGCCCCTGCCCCGTTTCGAGGCCGCCCGCCACGAGGAAGTGCAGGACCTGCTCACGGAACTGGAGCGCGCCCTGGTGGCGATCGGCTTTCTGGACCCGCGCCACCCCAAGCGGCTCATGCCCCGGCTGCGTCGCTTCTTCGCCCGCGCTGGCTTGGAGCGGGAAGAGGTGGCCATCTGGCGGGGCATCCTCAAGGCCTGCATGAAGTCGCAGCACAAAATTTGACGCATTTAGTCGGGAACCCCATACTTGCGTGTTCGGATTGCAGATCATCGCATCGTCTTATGCCATTGTTCCGTCGCCTGCGGGAGGACATTGGCGTCGTGTTCGAACGGGACCCGGCGGCGCGCACCTTTTTCGAGGTGCTCACCACCTATCCCGGCGTGCATGCCGTCCTGTGGCACCGGCTGTCCCACCGGCTTTGGAACTGGAAACTCAAGTGGCTGGCGCGCTTCTCTTCGGCGCTGGCACGCTGGTTCACCGGCATCGAGATCCATCCGGGCGCCAAGATCGGCCGGCGGGTGTTCATCGACCATGGCATGGGGGTGGTGATCGGCGAGACGGCAGAGGTCGGAGATGACTGCACCCTCTACCACGGGGTGACCCTGGGCGGCACCTCCTGGCAGAAGGGCAAGCGCCATCCCACCCTGGAGCCGGGAGTCATCATCGGCGCCGGGGCCAAGGTGCTGGGCCCCATCACCATCGGCGCCGGGGCCAAGATCGGCTCCAATGCCGTGGTGGTCAAGGACGTGCCCGCCGGCGCCACCGCCGTGGGCATCCCCGCCCGCATCCTGGACGAGCGGGACAAAGGGGGTGAGAAGGCCAGGGAGCAGGCTGCACGGCGGCTAGGCTTTTCCGCCTACGCGGTGAGCGCCGACATGAACGACCCCATCGTCAAGGCCATCCACGGGCTCATCGATCACTCCGTCACTACAGACCAGCGCATCGAGGCCATCCTCGCCGAGCTCAAGAGGCTCGGGGCGCGTGTGGACGAGGCCCAGGGCCCCAAGGATCAATTCGATCCGGATTACCTGAACAAAATCGTCGATTGAACGCCTAAGCAATACTTGACTAAATTCCTCAGGAATAGTAGAGTCCCCCCATCGACTGCGAGAGGAGTGCAACATCATGCGGCTGACGACCAAAGGACGTTTCGCGGTGACGGCGATGATCGACCTGGGCATGCGCCAGCACAGGGGCCCCGTGACCCTGGCGGGGATCAGTGAGCGCCAGAAGATCTCCCTGTCCTATCTGGAGCAGCTCTTCGGCCGGCTGCGGCGCAGTGGCATCGTGGACAGCGTGCGCGGCCCAGGCGGCGGCTACACCCTGGCCCGCCCCATGCACGAGATCTCGGTGGCGGACATCATCCGGGCCGTGGATGAGCCCATCGACGCCACCCAGTGCGGCGGCCTGGGCAACTGCCACGACGACCACGAGTGCATGACCCACGAGCTGTGGACCAAGCTCAACGAACACATCTACCTCTACCTGGAGGGGGTGGACCTGGCCAGTCTGGTGGAGACCCAGCTTAAGAAACAGGCCCAGGCGGCGGTCAAGAAGGGCGAGCCGCAGGTGCTGGGCACCGCCGAGCTCAAGGCCGTGGTCCACGGCTGAAGCACCAGGAGCACGAGCACATGGTCAAGACCCCGATCTACATGGACTATGCCGCCACCACACCGGTGGACCCGCGTGTGGCGGAGAAGATGATCCCCTATCTCACCGAGAAGTTTGGCAACCCGGCCTCGCGCTCCCACAGCTTCGGCTGGGAGGCGGAGCGGGCCGTAGAGGAGGCCCGCGCGCAGGTGGCCGCCCTGGTCAACGCCGACCCCAGGGAGATCATCTGGACCTCGGGCGCCACGGAATCCAACAATCTGGCCATCAAGGGCGCGGCCCATTTCTACAAGGCCAAGGGCCGGCACATCATCACTGTCAAGACCGAGCACAAGGCGGTGCTGGACACCTGCCGGGAGCTGGAGCGCCACGGGTGGGAGGTGACCTATCTGGGGGTCAGGGAAAACGGGCTGCTGGACCTGGACGAGTTCCAGGCCGCCATCCGCAAGGACACGGTGCTCGCCTCGGTGATGTTCGTCAACAACGAGATCGGGGTCATCCAGGACATCCCCGCCCTGGGCGAGATCTGTCGCGAGCGCGGCGTGCTCTTCCACGTGGACGCCGCCCAGGCTACGGGCAAGGTGGACATCGACCTCGGCCGCCTCAAGGTGGACCTGATGAGCTTTTCCGCCCACAAGACCTATGGGCCCAAGGGCATAGGGGCCCTGTACGTGCGGCGCAAGCCGCGCGTGCGCCTGGAGGCCCAGATGCATGGCGGCGGTCACGAGCGCGGCCTGCGCTCCGGCACGCTGGCCACCCACCAGATCGTGGGCATGGGCGAGGCCTTCCGCATCGCCCGCGAAGAGATGGCGACCGAGATTGACCGCATCCGCATGCTGCGGGACAAGCTCTTGAGGGGCATCATGGACATCGAGGAGGTGCACATCAACGGCGACCTGGAACGGCGCGTGGCGGGCAATCTCAACGTGAGCTTCAGCTACGTGGAGGGTGAGAGCCTGATCATGGCCATCAAGGACCTGGCGGTGTCCAGCGGCTCGGCCTGCACCTCGGCGAGCCTCGAGCCCTCTTATGTGCTCAAGGCCCTGGGGCGCAACGACGAGTTGGCCCACAGCTCCATCCGCTTCTCCATCGGCCGCTTCACCACGGAGGAGGAGATCGACTACGCGGTGAAGCTGCTGCACGAGAAGATCGGCAAGCTGCGCGACATGTCCCCCCTGTGGGAGATGTACAAGGAAGGCATCGACTTGAATACGGTGCAATGGGCGGCACATTGAAAATCGGGGATGGGTGATGCGGGATGAGGAATGGGGGGGGTTGTCCCATCCCCCATCCCTCCTCCCCCATCCCTCGCGAGGCAAGGAGCAAACATGGCATACAGCGAAAAGGTCCTGGACCATTACGAAAACCCCCGCAATGTGGGGTCCTTCGACAAATCCGAGCCCAATGTGGGCACCGGCATGGTGGGGGCGCCCGCCTGTGGCGACGTGATGAAGCTGCAGATCAAGGTCAATGAGCAGGGCATCATCGAGGACGCCCGCTTCAAGACCTATGGCTGCGGTTCGGCCATCGCCTCGTCCTCTCTCGTCACCGAATGGGTGAAGGGCAAGACCCTGGACGAGGCCCTGGCCATCAAAAACACCCAGATCGCCGAGGAGCTGGCCTTGCCGCCGGTGAAGATCCACTGTTCCATCCTGGCCGAGGACGCCATCAAGGCGGCGGTTGCGGACTACAAGCGCAAGCACGGCCTGAGCGGCGACGAGTACACCGCCTGCAACCCACCGAAGGAGCATTGACATGGGAGCTGACACCTGCAGCGCGCCGGAAGGCGTGGAGATCAAGGAACTTCGCCTCGATGCAGCGGGGCTGGCGGGAGCGCGCATCAGCCTGTCGGAGCGGGCCGCCGAGCACGTGCGCAAATTCCTCGCCAAGCGCGGCAAGGGTCTGGGCATCCGTCTGGGGGTGCGTACCTCAGGCTGTTCCGGTCTGGCCTACAAGCTGGAATACGTGGACGTGGAGGACCCCCAGGACGTACGCTTCGACTGCCACGGGGTGAGCGTCTACGTGGACCCCAAGAGCCTGGCCTATCTGAACGGCACGGAGCTGGACTACGTGCGTGAGGGGCTCAACGAGGGGTTCAAGTTCAACAACCCCAACGTCAAGTCCCAGTGCGGCTGTGGCGAATCGTTCAATGTTTGATCTAGTGGCTAGTTGTTAGAGGTTAGAGTTTAGGAATTAGAGTTTAGAGCCTCTTGCACAACGCCTGGGGTGGAGGGGATTTTTCTGGCGCAGAGGGTCATTCAGGTTACAGGGTACAGGATTCAGTGTGCGTCGCGACGCGCCTGTCCTGGGTTAGGAATTAGAGATTAGTGATTAGAATATTAGAGATTTCTATACTTCTAATCACTAATCTCTAACCTCTAACTACCAGCCCATGTCCTTCAACCAGAACCACTTCGAGCTCTTCGGCCTGAAGCCCGCCTATGCCCTGGACCGGGGCGAGCTCGAGCGCGCCTACCGGGACCTGCAGGCGCGCATCCACCCGGACCGCCACGCCAGCGCGGGCGAGGCGGCGCAGCGCCTGGCCGTGCAGTGGACGGCGCGGGTCAACGAGGCCTACCAGACCCTGCGCGAGCCCTTCGAGCGGGCCCGCTATCTGCTCTCCCTGCAGGGCATCGAGGCGATGGACACCCGCCACACCGCCATGCCGGCGGATTTCCTGTTGCAGCAGATGCAATGGCGAGAGTGCCTGGAGGAAGCCCGCGCGCAGGGAGATGCGGACGCCCTGCAAAGGCTGGAGCGCGAGGCCCGCGGGCAGGCGGCCGCCCTGGAAGGCGATCTCGCCCGTCTGTTGGATGCAGAGCGCAACTACCCGCAGGCGGCCGAGGTCTTGCGCAAGCTGCGCTTCGTCACCAAATTTCTGGAAGAGATCGAAGAGGCCCACGAGGCCTTGCTCTGAACCGGCCGCCCCCTACCTGTCATTGCCCCTCATCGCATGGCCCTACTGCAGATCGCCGAACCCGGCCTGTCCACCGCACCCCACGAACATCGGCTTGCCGTGGGCATCGACCTTGGCACCACCAATTCCCTGGTGGCCACGGTGCGCAACGGCATCGCCGTGGTGCTCAACGACGAACACGGCCGCCCCTTGCTGCCCTCGGTGGTGCGTTATCTCCCCGATGGCCGCACGGTGGTGGGCTACGAGGCCCAGGCCCAGGCGAGCCTGGACCCCCACAACACCATCGTCTCTGTCAAACGCTTCATGGGCCGAGGCCTCCAGGACCTGGCGGATACGGCCACCTTGCCTTATCACTTCGTGGACGCGCCGGGCATGGTGCAGATCAGGACAGTGGCCGGGGTGAAGAGCCCGGTGGAGGTATCCGCCGAGATCCTTAAGGTGCTCAAGAGGCGCGCCGAGGCAGCCCTGGGCGGGGATCTCACCGGCGCGGTGATCACCGTGCCGGCCTACTTCGACGACGCCCAGCGCCAGGCCACCAAGGACGCAGCCCGGCTGGCGGGTCTCAACGTCCTGCGTCTGCTCAACGAGCCCACCGCCGCGGCCATCGCCTATGGCCTGGACCAGGCCGCTGAGGGCATCTACGCCGTCTATGACCTGGGCGGCGGCACCTTCGACATCTCCATCCTGCGGCTCACCAAGGGGGTATTCGAGGTCATGGCCACCAATGGGGATTCCGCCCTGGGGGGCGACGACTTCGACCGGCGCATCTTCTGCTGGATCATGGAGCAGGCCGGCCTGCACACCATCAGCGACCAGGACAAGGCCCTGCTCATGGCCAGATCAAGGGAGGCCAAAGAGGCCCTCACCGAGCACCCGCAGGTGCGCATCACCACCCTCCTGAGCGGGGGAGAGATCGTGGATCTGACCCTCACCGAAGAGGTCTTCAACCAATTGACCGAGGGGCTGGTGGCCAAGACCCTGCTGCCCTGCCGCAAGGCCCTGCGGGATGCGGGCCTCAAACCCGCCGACGTGAAGGGGGTGGTGATGGTGGGGGGGGCTACCCGCATCCCCCGCATCCAGGCGGCGGTAGGCGAGTTCTTCGGCCAGACGCCGCTGACCAATCTCGACCCCGACAAGGTGGTGGCGCTGGGGGCGGCCATTCAGGCCAACGTGCTGGCCGGCAATAAGTCAGCGGATGACTGGCTGCTGCTGGACGTGGTGCCCCTGTCGCTGGGCATCGAGACCATGGGGGGGCTGGTGGAGAAGATCATCCCCCGCAATACCACTATTCCCGTGGCCCGGGCCCAGGAATTCACCACCTACAAGGATGGTCAGACCGCCATGGCCATCCACGTGGTGCAGGGCGAGCGGGAACTGGTCAAGGATTGCCGCTCCCTCGCCCGCTTCGAGCTGAGGGGCATCCCCCCCATGGTGGCCGGAGCGGCGCGTGTGCGGGTCACCTTCCAAGTGGACGCCGACGGGCTGCTTTCCGTCAGCGCGCGGGAGATGAGTACCGGGGTGGAGTCCCACATCCAGGTCAAGCCCTCCTACGGGCTCACCGACGAGGAGGTGGCGCGCATGCTGCAAGACTCCTACGCCCATGCCCAGGAAGACATGGCCGCACGGCAGCTAGCCGAGGCCCGCGTGGACGGCTGGCGCCTCGTGGAGGCAAGCCGCAGCGCCTTGGCCCAGGACGGGGAGGCCTTACTCACCCCCGAGGAGCGCGGCGACATCGAGACCATGATTGCGGCCCTGGAGACCGCCCTGGCGGGCGAGGACTTGAAGGCGATCCGTGCGGCGAGCGATGCCCTCAACAAGGGCACGGTGGAATTCGCTGCACGCCGCATGGATGCCAGCGTGCGCAAGGCCCTCAAGGGGCACAGACTGGAGGAACTCGATGTCTGAGCGTTTCGACCCCCAGGTCGTCGCAGCCCTTCGCCAGCGGCTCGAGGCCCATCCCATCTACGGGGCGCTCAAGACCCTGGACGACCTGCGGGTGTTCATGGCCCATCACGTCTATTCCGTATGGGACTTCATGTCCCTCGTCAAATACCTGCAACACACGGTGGCGCCGGCCCGCTGGCCCTGGACCCCGGGGCCGGACCCCACGGTGCAGCGCTTCATCAATGAGCTGGTGTTGGAGGAAGAGACGGATGCGGCCGCCCCCGGCCAGCCGGGCGAGTTTTCCAGCCATTTCCAGCTCTATCTGGGGGCTATGCGCGAGATCGGCGCGGATGCGGACCGGCCCGCGCACTTCGTGGCGCTGGTGGCGGAGCAGGGACTGGAGGCGGCCCTGGCCTCCGGTCTGGTGCCCGAACCAGCCCTGCGCTTCACCCGTGTGAGCTTCGGCTTCATCGCAAGTCACAAACCCCATCGCGTGGCCGCGGCACTGGCCCTGGGGCGGGAGCATGTCATCCCGGGCATGTTCCGCGCCTTCCTCGCCCGCATGACCGTGGGTGAGACCGAGGCCCCCATCTTCCACTACTATCTCAAGCGACACATCCACCTGGACGAGGATTTCCACGCCCCCCTGTCGCTGCGTCTGCTCGATGCGCTTTGTGCCGCCGATCCGGTCCGGATCCGTGAGGCCGAGGCCGCCGCCGTCGAGGCCATAGATGCGCGCATCCGCTTCTGGGACGGGGTGATGGCGGCCCTACCCAGTCAACGACAGCAACCCGCAGCCTACGCATGCCACAACTGATCGTCCTTCCCCATGTGGAGATCTGCCCCGAGGGGGCCGTCATCGACGCCCAAAAGGGGGTGTCCATCTGCGACAACCTGCTCGCCCACGGCATCGAGATCGAACACGCCTGCGAGAAGTCCTGCGCCTGCACCACCTGCCACGTCATCCTGCGGGAGGGCTACGAAAGCCTGTCCGAGCCCACCGAGGCGGAGGAGGACCTACTGGACAAGGCTTGGGGTCTGGAACCCACCTCGCGGCTGTCCTGCCAAGCCCTGGTGGGGGACGAGGACCTGGTAGTGGAGATCCCCCGGTACTCCATCAACATGGTGAAAGAGGGCAAGGGGTGAACCCGGAGGATCCATCCGGGAAACGCTGAAAAGCCCTACTTCTCCCACTGGGCTTGGCATGACTCACGAATCCGCTACACACGGCAGGCGCGGAAAGTGCGAGCATCTCGACGGACGCAACGTTTTCCGATCCATATCAGCTGCTCCCGGGGGGCATTCGTCTCATGGCCGGATTCGGCCTGTCTTGACTGACCAGGGCCCTGTGGTGCAGGATCGGGTCATGAAATGGACTGACACCCTGGATATCGCCATTGCCCTTGCCGAGCATCACCCCGATGTGGACCCCAAGTACGTGCGCTTTACGGACCTGCACCGCTGGGTGATGGAACTGCCCGGCTTCGACGATGACCCCAACCGCTCCAACGAGAAGATCCTGGAGGCCATCCAGATGGCCTGGATGGAAGAGGTGGACTGAGCATAGGAAACACTGAAAGCCCCCTCGCCCCCGCTTGCGGGGGAGAGGGAGTTCTTCAGCGTTTCCCTTCAGGCTCAGTCGGGCAAGGCCTGCAGGGCGGTGCGGATGGCCTCAAGCTCGCCGCGGGCGTTGCCGCCCCAGGTCTCGTATCCGTGGGGCGTGCGCCGGTACCAGTAGCGGCTGTTCCAGGCATCGCCCTCGATTTTGTGCAGCACGGCATGGATCCAGCAGGCCATGGGGTCGTGTTCGTCCTGCTGCACGATGTGATGGGCCCGCTGCCAGTCGCCGGCCAGGGCGGCCTGCACGGCCTCCAGCAAGGTTTGTTTGTGCATCTTGTCAGTAGATCAGGGTAGCGCGCGGATTGACGATCTCCAGGATCTCCACCGCCTCGAGCAAGGCGGCAGCGCGGACCTCCGGCAGGCAGGTCGGGTCCAGCCCCAACAGGGTGGCGGCCGCCGGGTCGAAGGCGGGCTCGTAATCGGTCGGTTCCTGCCCGGTCTTGAGATGGGAGGTGATCTGGGCTGCCATGTCCTGGGCCACGTGCAGGATGGCCGTCTCCTTGGCATGGGCGGGGGCCGCGAGGGGGCGCAGCTGATAACCTACGGCGGTCACTAGCATGGGGGGCAGGCGCCAGGCGGCTAGCAGTGCCGCGCCCAGGTCAGCGTGATCGAAACCGAATAAGTGTCGCTCCCGCTCGGCAAGTGCCTCGGCCTGGATGCCGTGGCCGGCCTTATCCAGGATTTGCCGGTAGTGCAGCGGACGCCTGGCGAAGAATACCAGTCTTCCCACCCCATGCAGCAGTCCGGCGAGGAAGAGTTCCTCGCCCTGGCCGATTTGCAACCGGCGCGCCAGGGCGCGGGAGATGGCGGCGCAGGTGGTGCTGTTCTCCCAGAAGGACTGCATGTCCACCAGGTCCGCGGGTAGCCCCTTGAAGACGCGGGTGACGCTCACCGCCAGCACCAGGCTGCGCAGGGCCTGCTGGCCGAGCAGGTTAAGGGCCAGGGGGATGCTGCCCACGCGGCCGGACAGTCCGTAGTAGGCGCTGTTGACCATGCGTAGCACCGTCGCCGTCAGGCCGGCATCCTTCTCGATCACCTCGGCCATGTCTTGCAGGGTGGCATACGGCTGCCGCATCAGTTCTTCGAGGCGCAGCGCCGCCTCGGGCAGGATGAAGAGGCTCCTGGCCTCCTGCACGAGTTCTTGCGGGGTCATGGTCAGCGGGGCGAGGTCGGCAGTGGGTCGGTCAGCGTCTGGGTGTCCGTCAGGATATTGATCCGAAAAGAATAATCCTAAAAACCGCAGTTGACCGCTCCATTGGATACATAACATGAGGAGAACATTACGATTTATGCCTTCGCTGTAGGACA
>FWPV01003179.1_pt1 | contig 37901 bp, 40 predicted proteins | sample 2228371 | NCBI WGS metagenome assembly FWPV01 (sample SAMEA103939776, study PRJEB20133) | metagenome | reverse complement strand
CCGGCCGCGCCCCGGCAAGGGCAGCGCCAGCACCAGCCGCCCCGCCCGCGCTGCCGCGCCCCAGACCAGGTCGACCTCGAACACACGGTGCGGCGCATCTTCCAGAACGATCGGCAGCGACCGCGCCTCGGGCAGGTGCAGCTGATAGCGCCAGCCCCGGGCCCAGCGGGCGTCCGGGCCGGCGGCCAACGGCGCCTCGAATTCCGCCAGCACGCGGTCGACAAGGTCGCAAACCAGCGCCGCATCGGTCCGCGTCGGGCGCCGGGCCTGCGCCTCGCGCGTGCCGATCCGGCCCATGGTCCTCGCCTCGATCACCGCCGACAGGCTGCCCGCGTCCAGCACGCAGAGCCCGGTGCCGTCCTCCGGACCCAGCAGGACGGACAGCAGCGGATAGTCCGGCAGGCTCTCCATCACCTCGGCAGGCGTCAGGCGGCGGTCCTTCGGGTCGCCCGGAACGACGCTGACCGACAGCTCCGCCTCGACCGCGCGGCGCAGCGCGTCGGCCAGCGCCCGCCCCGGCGTGCCCGCCGTCCGTGCGTCCTCCGCCGCCGCCCGCGCGGCGTCGAGCTTGCGCCTGAGTACGGATGCCCTGCCGCCGTCCGCCATGCTCCGATCCAATCCTCCGGTTCCTGACCTGCCCGAAGTTGATTGACGAAGCCTTAAACCGCGCCGCCCCTCACGCCGCCTGGGCCGCGCGCACCGGCAGGATCACCCGGAACGCCGCGCCGCCCTGGCCCGGAACGTAGGCGATGGACCCGCCCAGCTTTTCCATGATCTCGCGGCAGATCGCGAGGCCCAGCCCCGCGCCGCCCGCCCGGGTGTGGTCGCCCAGGCGGGCGAACTTCTCGAAGATGATCCCCTGGCTTTCGCGCGGAATGCCCGACCCGTTGTCCATCACGTCGATCTGCACCCGTCCCCCGCGGCGGCGCACCTCGATCCGCACCTCCTGCTGGGGCGCGTCGCAATACTTCCGCGCGTTCGTCAGCAGGTTGATGAACACCTGCGCCAGGCGGTCGGGGTCGGTTGTGACGGTCACGGCCTCGGCCTCCGGCGTGCGCAGCACGCGGAACGGCCGGTCCCCCGCCGCGGCGCTGGCCGTCGATACCGCCCGGTCGATCACCGCCCGCAGCGTCGTGTCGCGCAGGTTCAGCTGCACGTTGCCGCTTTCCAGCACGCTGAGGTCCAGCAGGTCGTCCAGAAGCCGCGTCAGGCGCACCGCCTCGTCGTTGATGACGCCGGCGTAGCGCGTCCGCTCCTCGTCGGTCAGACCGGCCTCGCCCAGGATCTCGGAAAACGCGCGGATCGAGGTCATCGGCGTGCGCAGCTCGTGGCTGATCTGGCTCAGGAACGCGTCCTTCTGCACCGACAACTCGCGCAGCTTCTGGTTGGCCGCCCTCAGCTGCCGGGTGGTCTTGGTCAGTTCCTCCGACTGCGCCTCCAGCTGCTGGGAATACTCCATGATCTGCTGCGCCTCGTTCGCGACCGCCATCAGGTCGTCGACCGAAACGATGGTCCCGCCGCCCGCCTGCGCGATCATCGCATGCGCCGTGGCCGAGCCCACGGCCGCCGCCAGCCGCCGCTCCAGCCGGTCGAGGAAGGCGGGGGTCACATCCGGAAGGAAGCCACCCGTGCCCTGGCCTGCGGCCTCATCCTCGAACAGGCGCTGCGCCTCGCCCTTGCCCAGGATGTGCTGCGCCATCACCAGAAGCTCCTCGGCCCCCGCCGCGCCCCCCTGCCAGCTCCGGGGCGAGGTGCCCTCGCCCTCGAACACGCCCACGAACTCCACGCCCTGCAACCGCTCGACCGGGCCGGGGAAGGTCATCAGCGACACGCCGACGAAGGCCAGCGTGTTCAGCGCCATCGACCAGAAGACCGCGTGCACCAGCGGATCGAGCCCCTCGATCCCGAACAGGGCCTGCGGCTTCAGCCACGCGATTCCATAAGGGCCGATCGCCTGCACCTCGGCCCAGAGGGTCGTGGAATCCCCGAACGATGGCAGGAACAGCGTATAGGCCCAGACCAGGAACCCCGTTACCAGCCCCGTCGCGGCCCCCGCCCGCGTCGCCCCGCGCCAGAACAGCCCGCCCAGCATCGCGGGAAGGAACTGGGCAACGCCCACGAAGCTGATCAGACCGATGGCCGCCAGCGCCGCCCCCCCGCCCGAGAGGCTGTAGTAGATCCACCCCAGGCCCAGCACCGCCGCGATCGACAGCCGCCTGACCCGCAGCACCAGGCGGCGGACATCCTCGGACAGGCGTGAGCGCGGCTCGCGGAAGGACAGCCAGATCGGCAGGACGATGTGGTTCGACACCATCGTGGCCAGCGCGATGGCGGCCACGATGACCATCGACGTCGCGGCCGAGAACCCGCCCAGGAAGGCCAGCATCGCCAGCCCTTCCTGCCCCTCGGACAGCGGCAGCGTCAGCACGAAAAGGTCGGGGTTGGCCCCGGTCCCGAACCTCTCCAGCCCCGCCACCGCGATCGGCACGACGAACAGGCTGATCAGGAACAGGTAAAGCGGAAAGGCCCAGGACGCCGTGGCAAGCTGCCGTTCGCTGACATTCTCGACCACCAGCACCTGGAACATCCGCGGCAGGCACAGAAGGGCCGCGCCCGACAGGAACGTCAGCGCGATCCACCGCCCCGGGTCCAGCGACCAGTCCGCGATGGGCGAGGCCTCGATCCGGCTGAGCATGTCCGCGGTGCCGTCCGACAGGCCCCAGACCACGAAGACCCCCACGCCGATCAGCGCGGCCAGCTTCACCACCGCCTCGACCGCGATGGCCAGCACCACCCCGTGGTGGCGCTCGTCCGCGTCGAGGTTGCGCGTCCCGAACAGCACCGTGAACAGCGCGAGCCCGCCGGCGACCGCCAGCGCGGTCTGCTCGGCGTTCCAGACATTGCCGCTGCCGGCGAAGACCGAGAAGGCCAGCGTGACCGATTGAAGCTGAAGCGCGATGTAGGGCGTCGTGCCCGCGACCGCGATCAGGGTGACGATCGCGCCCACCAGCGCCGATTTGCCGTAGCGCGCCGCCAGAAGATCGGCGACCGAGGTGATGCGCTGCGCCTTGCCGATCCGGACGAGCTTGCGCAGCACCAGCCACCAGCCGGTCATCACCAGGGTCGGGCCGAGGTAGATCGTGATGAACTCCAGCCCGGACCGCGCGGCATAGCCCACCGCACCGTAGAACGTCCAGGCGGTGCAATAGACCGACAGCGACAGCGTGTAGACCAGCGGGCTGCGGATCCATCCCACCTTTCCGCGCGCCGCGGCGCGCTCGGCCGCGAAGGCCAGAAGGAACAGCGCCGCCGCATAGGCGATGCAGGCGGCCACAAGCACGTTGAAGGACAGCATCAGCCGCCGTCCCCCTCGCCGGGCCTTGTCTGCGCGGGGGCCGCGGCGGCCTCGGCCTGGCTGACGCGGTCCAGCCTGCGCGACAGAAGGAACGCGGCGACGATCAAGCCGCCCCAGACGGCGAAGACATAGACCCCGCCCGCCGCAGTATCGGCGTCGGGGGTTTCCTGCGGCCCCCAGAGGACCGGCAGAAGGAACAGGATCGCGCCCAGAACCGGCAGCAGCCGCGCGGCATCTGCCAGCCGGCGGCGGCGATAGGTCTGCCGTTCAAGAAACAGGGGCGGCCGCGGCCGCCTCATGCCACGCCCGCAAGCTCGTTCACCGAGGCAAGGACCTCGGCGTTCGAAAACGGCTTGGTCATGTATCGGCTCGCGCCCGACCGCTCGGCCCGGTCGCGGTCGGCCGTCTGGCCCTTCGCGGTCAGCAGAAGGACCGGTAGGCCAACCGTCGCCGGATCGGCGCGCAACTCCTCCAGGATGTCGAAGCCCGACCTGCCCGGCAGCATCACGTCCAGTATCACGACGTCAGGCCTGGACTCGCGCACCCGCGCCACCGCATCGACCCCGTCCGAATGTGTCTGCACCGCCCAGCCCGCGCGGGTCAGGATGAACCTGATCGCCTCGACGATGCTCGGCTCGTCCTCGATCAGAAGGACGCGTCTGTCCATCCTCCGAATTCCCCCCGGGTGGCGTTCGCCTTGTCGTACTTTTTTGCACTATCGCCAAGCAACCCCGCCCTGTCAAAGGCCGCGTCAGGCCGGGGAAGGGCCCAGGATCGACGGCTCGCGCCGCGCGGGGCACTCGGGACGGGGGCAGATGCGGCAGGTCGGCCCCACGGCAAGCGGCGCGCCCTCCGCGCCGCCCGGCGTCAGCAGCATCACCGCCTCGAAGACCGGCACCGCCGCGAAGCCCGCCCCGTCCTTCGGAAGGGCGACCGCATGCGCCATCAGCCTCCGCGCGGCTTGCCCCGGCATCTCGACCGGTGCGGCGATGGGGACCGCGGGACGCGTCAGCGCCTGGTAGAGCGGCCAGAGCGGGCAGCCCGCGCCGTGCCGCGGCAGCGCGAAACCCGCGACAGGGCGGCGGAAGGTGACCGCGCCCGCCCCGTCCGCGACGATCAGCCCGGCCTCCCGCCCCGGCAGGAAGGCAAGCCGCCGCAGCACCGCGTCGGGCGGCGCCCGCAGCACCGCCGCGACGGTGCCCGGCGGCTCGCCCGCCATCGCCATCACCCGGTCGAGCGGCATCAGCCGCGCATCCGACAGGTACCGCTCCAGCGCCGCCCGCGCCAGCACACGGCCCGCGGCGCTTTCCAGCTCGGCCGCCCCCTCGACGATGGCGCGCACCTCCGCCTCGCCCGCGCCGGGCGCCTCCAGCGCCTCGACGTGCCAGCCCCGCGCGGCGAACATCGCCTCGACCTCCTCCTGCGGGGTGGTCGCGCCGCCCTGCGCTGTCGCCGGCCCGTCGAGATAGCGCACCAGCGCCGTCGCCCCTTCGGCCAGGCGCCGCCCCTCGGCATCGAGGTTCGCAAGGAACCGCGCCGCCCACTGCGGGTCCAGGTCCTCCGTCCCCGCCAGGATCGACGCCGTCGACCGGATCGCCGTCGCCGCCGTCAGAAGCTCGTGGACCGACGCCGACAGGTGCGGGTCCAGGGCCAGCCGGTCCGACAGCACCGCCACCTCGCGCTCCAGCCGCTCGACCCGCGAATGCCGCTCGGCCAGAAGCGCCGCCCAGCCGGGAAAGCGGCCGGCGAATTCCTCGGCCCGGTCGGCCTCGGCCCCGGGCCCGGCTGCCGCCGCCGCCTCGCGCAGCGTCGCCAGCAGCACCGCCTCGGCGCCTTCGGTCAGGGTGATGACCTCCGACCCCAGCGCCCTCGCGATCTCGGCCAGAAGCTTGCCCCCGATGGCGCGGCGATTGTGCTCGATCAGGTTGAGGTAGGAGGCCGAGATACCGACCCTCTGCGCAAGCTCGGCCTGCCGCAGCCCGACGGCAAGCCGCCGGTCCCTGATCCGGCTTCCGGTGACGGTCCCACGCGGCATCCGCGCCCCTTTACAGGCCTTACCCCTCGCAGGTTTTCAGAAGAACCCCGCGCACGCAATGCCTTGCAGGCGCTTTACACATCGGCGCCCCAGATGCGAAAACGGCGCGCCCCGGGTGGGGCGCGCCGCAGCTTCCGTGTGCCGAAGTGCTTACTGAAGCGCCTTGTCCGTGATCGCGCTGGTCCAGGCCATGCCCTCGGGCGCCTTGGTGATCGCCGGGTTCTCCGGGCTCACCGCCGCCAGCAGCGCCGCAACCGTCGCGTCGAAGTCTGCCGGATCGAGCGCACCGTTCGACCCGGCGGTCAGCTTCGCCACCTCGCCCATCATGTAGGTCTGGTGCTCCAGCGTCTGAAGACCCGTCTGGTCGGCGTCCACGACGATCTGCGCGGCCTCCTCGGGGTTTTCCTCGGCATACTTCCAGCCCTTCATCGAGGCGCGGACGAACCGGACCATCTTGTCCTCGAACGCCGGGTCGGACAGGCTCGACTCCAGCACATAGAGGCCGTCTTCCATGACCTTCACGCCCTGGTCCGCGTAGCTGAAGAACGACAGCTGCTCGGGCGTGTAGCCCGCATCCAGCACCTGGCCGTATTCGTTGTAGGTCATCACGCTGATGCATTGCGCCTGCCCGTTCAGAAGCGCCTCCACGTCGAAGGCCTGCTTGAGGACCGTCACGCCGCCTTCGCTGCCGTCGGTCGCCAGACCCAGCTTCGCCATCCAGGCATAGAACGGGTATTCGTTGCCGAAGAACCAGACGCCCAGCGTCTTGCCGGGGAAGTCGGCCACCGTCTCGACGCCCAGGTCCTTGCGGCACACGAAGGACAGGCCCTGGTTCTTGAAGGGCTGCGCGATGTTGACCAGCGGCACGCCGCGTTCCCGCGCAGCCAGCGCGGCGGGCATCCAGGTGGTGATGACATCGGCGCCGCCGCCGGCGATGACCTGCTCGGGCGCGATGTCGGGGCCCCCGGGCAGGATCGTGACGTCCAGGTTCTCCTCGTCATAGAAGCCCTTTGCCTCGGCCACATAGTAGCCGGCGAACTGCGCCTGCGTCACCCACTTGAGCTGAAGCCGCACACTGTCCTGCGCCCATGCACCCGTTGTCGCCAGTGCCGCGAGCACCGCGCCTGCCAGTATCTTCTTCATTCCGACGTTCCTCCCGTTGTCATCTCCGTCCCCTGTGCGACGGATGCCAGAACGTGACGCGCCGTTCGATCGCCGTCACGAATGCGAAAAACACTGTCCCCGCCGCCGCCGCGACGGCAATCTGGGCCCAGACCATGGGCAGCGCAAGCGACCCCACCGCCGTCGAGATGCGGAACCCCATGCCGCGGGTCGGCGAGCCGAAGAATTCGGCGACGATAGCACCGATAAGCGCCAGCGTTGTCGAAATTTTGAGCCCGTTGAAGATGAACGGCATCGCCGCCGGCAGCCGCAGCTTCAACAGGGTCTGCCCGTAGCCCGCCCCATAGGTGCGCATCAGGTCGCGCTGCATCCGGTCGGCCGCCGACAGGCCCGCGACCGCGTTGACCAGCGTTGGAAAGAACACCATCGCGAAGACCACCGCCGCCTTCGACTCCCAGCCGAAGCCGAACCAGGTCACCATGATCGGCGCGATCCCGACGATGGGAAGCGCGGCGACGAAGTTGCCGATGGGCAGAAGGCCGCGCGTCAGGAAGGGCGACCGGTCGATCAGGATCGCCGTCAGGATCGCCGCGCCGCAGCCCATGAAGTAGCCCGGCACCGCGCCTTTCAGGATCGTCTGGACGAAGTCGCCCCAGAGGATGCCGAGGTTCCCCGCGATGGCCCCGGCCACCACGCTGGGCGCGGGCAGGATGACCTCGGGCACCGACAGCGCGCGCACGAGCCCCTCCCAGAGGATAAGGATCGCCAAGCCGAACAGCACCGGAATGACGATCCGCGCGCGGCCCGTCAGCACGCGCGACAGCCAGATGTTGACGCCCCACAGCGCCAGCCACGCGGCCAGCGCCGCCAGAAGCGCCGTCCAGGCCACGGGCGCCCCGGTCATGCCCGGACCCCCATCCGCCGCGCCGCCAGCCGCTCCAGCATGCCCACGCCCAGGATCAGCACCCCCGCCACCAGCGCGGCGGCGAACAGCGACGCCCACATCAGCAGCGGTTGCCCGAACTGGCTCGCCACCAGCATCCGGGCTCCCAGGCCCTCGACCGCGCCGGTCGGCAACTCGCCCACGATGGCGCCCACCAGAGCGGCAGCGATGGCGACCTTGAGCGAGGCGAAGAGATACGGCACCGACGCCGGCAGGCGCAGCTTGGCGAAGCTCTGCCAGCCCGAGGCATTGTAGGTCGACAGAAGGTCCAGCTGCATCGCATCGGGGCTGCGCAAGCCCTTCACCATGCCGACCAGCACCGGGAAGAACGACAGGTAGGCCGCGATGATGGTCTTGCTGACAAGCCGGTTCTCGATCCCCAGACGGTCGCCCAGGCCCAGCGAATTCGACAGGACCACGATCATCGGCGCCAGCGCCACGATGGGAATGGTCTGGCTGATCACCGCCCAGGGCATCAGCGAGGCGTCGAGCACCCGGAAATAGACGATCCCGACCGCCATGAGCACGCCCACGACGATGCCCAGCAGGAACCCCGACAGGGTCGCCTCGACCGTGACCCAGGAATGATAGACGAGGCTCCGCTTCGAGGTCACGGGTTCTCCCGCGATCCCCTCCCACAGCGCGACGGCGACCTGGTGGGGCGCGGCGACCAGCGGGCGGGTCTGGCTCATCGTGTCGGCCAGGACCTCGGCCAGCGTGACCTCGGTTCCCGACCGCGCGGCCTGCCCGTAGGTCGCGGCCGAATTCGCCCAGAAGGCCCCGACGTACCAGACCGCCAGGATCGCGGCGAGGACGGTGAGGATGGGAAGAACGCGGTTCATGCGGCCCGTCCGATCCGCAGCGTTCCGTGCACTTCCGGTGCACATCCGGTGCACGCTCTGTGCAGGCCCTCATTCGTCATAGGCATGCCCCGCCCTAAGCCCCTCGCGGACGCGGTGGGCGATGTCCAGGAACTCCCGGCTGTCGCGGATATCCAGCGGCCGTTCGCGCGGCAGCGGGCTGTCGATCACGTCGGTGATCCGCCCCGGACGGGGGCTCATCACCACGATCTTGGTCGACAGATAGACCGCCTCGGGGATCGAATGGGTGACGAACAGCGCCGTCATCCCGGTCCGCGCCCAGAGCTTGAGGACCTCCTCGTTCAGCCGGTCACGGACGATTTCGTCAAGCGCGCCAAAGGGTTCGTCCATCAGAAGGATATCCGCGTCGAACGCCAGCGCCCGCGCGATGCTGGCCCGCTGCTGCATCCCGCCCGACAGCTGCCAGGGAAACTTGCCCCCGAACCCGCCCAGCTCGACCAGCTCCAGCACGCGCTGCACCCGCTCGTCCTGCTCGGCCCGGGAATAGCCCATGATCTCCAGCGGAAGCCGCACGTTCCCCGCAATCGTTCGCCACGGATAAAGCCCCGCCGCCTGGAACACATACCCATAGGCCCGCGCCCGCCGCGCCTCGTCCGGAGACATCCCGTTGACGGTCAACGTCCCCTCGGTCGGCGCCTCCAACGCCGCCACACAGCGCAGGAACGTGGTCTTGCCGCAGCCGGAAGGGCCGATGAACGACACGAAGTCGCCCTTGGCGATGGACAGGTCCACGTCCGTCAAGGCGCGGACCGGACCGTCGGCGGTCTGGAAGGTCAGGCCGAGGGATCGCGCTTCGATAACGGTTTCGTAACGCGTGTCTGTCATGATGCGGGTTCGGCTTTCTCGTGTGCCCCTGTCATCTGCGAAGGCATCCCTTCGATCCGCCCGCACGGAACACGCCCGACGAGGCCCCCGCCAGCCGCTGACGCCGATTTCACCGCCATCACACCCCGCTTGCCGGTATCCCCGACCGCTGCACCGGCCTCGGCGCGGTCAGCTCCTTCCAGGTCGACAACGCCCGGTTCACCGAACCCATCGGCTCGCGGGCGACGAACTCGCCGTGCCCCTCCTCGGTCCTCACCTCGCCGTCGTGGATCGCGACCTTGCCGCGGGTCAGGGTAAACCTCGGCAATCCCTTGACTTTCTTGCCTTCGAAGACGTTGTAGTCGATGGCCGACTGCTGGGTCTTCGCGCTGATCGTCTTCGACTTCTTCGGGTCCCAGACCACCAGGTCGGCATCCGCCCCCACCAGCACCGCGCCCTTCCGTGGGTAGATGTTAAGGATCTTCGCGATATTGGTCGACGTGACCGCGACGAATTCGTTCATCGTGATCCGCCCTGTCGCGACGCCGTGGGTCCAGAGCATCGGCATCCGGTCCTCCAGACCCCCGGTGCCATTCGGGATCTTGGTGAAGTCGCCCACGCCGTAGCGTTTCTGCTCGGTCGTGAAAGCGCAGTGATCTGTTGCAACGACCGACAGCGACCCCGAGGCGAGGCCTGCCCACAGGCTGTCCTGGTGCTTCTTGTCGCGGAAGGGCGGACTCATCACGCGGCGGGCTGCATGGTCCCAGTCCTTGTGCTTGTATTCGCTCTCGTCGAGCGTCAGGTGCTGGATCAGCGGCTCCCCCCAGACCCGGCGGCCGAGGCTGCGCGCGCGTCGGATCGCCTCGTGCGCATCCTCGGACGAGACGTGCACGACATAAAGCGGCACACCCGCCATGTCGGCGATCATGATCGCACGGTTCGTCGCCTCGCCCTCGACCTCCGGCGGGCGGGAATAGGCATGGGCCTCGGGGCCCGTGTTGCCCTCCTCCATCAGCTTGCGCTGCAACTCGGCCACCACGTCGCCGTTCTCGGCGTGGACCAGCGGGATGGCGCCAAGCTCGGCGCAGCGGCGGAAGGCCGCGAACATCTCGTCGTCGTTCACCATCAGCGCACCCTTGTAGGCCATGAAATGCTTGAAGGTGTTGATGCCGCGTTCCGTGACGTCCTTCATCTCGTTGAAGACCTGCTCGCCCCACCAGGTCACGGCCATGTGGAACGAATAGTCGCAATTCGCCCGCGTCGACTTGTTGTCCCACATCTTCAAGGCATCTAGCAGCCCCTGACCGGGCGAGGGCAGCGCGAAGTCCACGACCATCGTCGTGCCGCCCGCCAGCGCCGCGCGGGTGCCGCTTTCGAAGTCGTCAGAGGAATAGGTGCCCATGAAGGGCATCTCCAGGTGCGTGTGGGGGTCGATCCCGCCCGGCATGACATAGCAGCCGGTGGCGTCCAGCACCTCGTCGCCCTTCAGCTTCGGTCCGATCTCGACGATCCGGCCCTTCTCGATCCTAACGTCCGCCCTGTAGGTCAGGTCGGCGGTGACGATGGTGCCGTTCCTGATGACTGTCGTGCTCATCCTCGATCTCCCCGTCTGTCCAAGGCGCGGATCCTTTGCCCGCTCCTTCATCCTGTCACAAATACTCCGGGGGGTCCGGGGGGCAGCGCCCCCCGGCGTCCCTCACCCCACGACCTCCGCCGTCTCCACCACCGCATGGAACAGCACGTTCGCACCCTTGGCTGCCCACTCCGGGCTGATCTCCTCGGCCTCGTTGTGGCTCAGCCCGTCGACGCAAGGGCACATGACCATTGCGGTGGGGTAGAGCCGGTTGATCCAGCAGGCGTCATGCCCCGCGCCCGAGACGATGTTCATGTGGGAATAGCCCAGCCGCTCGGCGGCCCGGCGGACCGCCGAGACACAGCCCTCGTCGAAGGTGACAGGGTCGAAGTGGCCCACCGGCTCGATCTCGATTCCAAGGCCCAGGTCGCGGGCGATCTTCGGCGCCTCGGCCTCGAGCCGCGCGCGCATCCCGTCGAGTTTCTTCTGGTCGGGGCTGCGGAAGTCGATGGTGAAGACGGCCTTGCCCGGAATGACGTTCCGCGAGTTCGGATAGACGTTGGCCTGTCCCACGGCGCCCACGGCATTCGGCTGGGCCGCCATGGCGATCTCGTGTACCAGTTCGATGATCCGCGCCATGCCCAAGCCCGCGTTCACCCGCATGTGCATCGGGGTGGAGCCGGTATGCGACTCCTTGCCGGTCAGCGTGACCTGAAGCCACCAGAGGCCCTGGCCGTGGGTGACGACGCCGATGTCCTTGCCCTCGGCCTCCAGGATCGGACCCTGTTCGATGTGCAGCTCGAAGAAGGCCTTCATCTTCCGCGCGCCGACCTCTTCTTCGCCGACCCAACCGATGCGCCTGAGTTCGTCGCCGAAGGCCTTGCCCTCGGCATCGGTGCGGGCATAGGCCCAGTCGAGGTCGTGGACGCCGGCGAAGACGCCCGAGGCCAGCATGGCGGGGGCAAAGCGGGTGCCCTCCTCGTTCGTCCAGTTGGTGACGACGATGGGGTGCCTGGTCCTGATCCCGAGGTCGTTCAGCGTGCGGATGACCTCCAGCCCGCCCAGAACGCCAAGCACGCCGTCGTATTTCCCCCCCGTCGGCTGGGTGTCGAGGTGGCTGCCCACGTAGACCGGCAGCGCGTCCGGGTCGGTCCCCTCGCGGCGGGCGAACATCGTGCCCATCTTGTCCACGCCCATGGTGCAGCCGGCTTCCTCGCACCACTTCCGGAACAGGGCGCGGCCCTCGGCGTCGGCGTCGGTCAGGGTCTGGCGGTTGTTGCCGCCTGCGACCCCGGGGCCGATCTTCGCCATTTCCATCAGGCTGTCCCACAGCCGCTCGCCGTTGATCTTCAGGTTCTCGCCGGGCGCGGCCATCCATCCCTCCTGTCGTTGTCGTTCCTCATGACCCGCCCCATTTCGCGGCGCGGGCCGGTCGTTGGCTCAGGCGGCTGCCTTCAGCACCTCGCCCAGCTTGCCGATCAGCTCGTCGACATGCGCCTTCTCGATGATCAGCGGCGGCGACATGGCGATGATGTCGCCGGTGGTGCGGATCAGGATGCCCTTGTCGTAGGCGGCGAGGAACGCGCCGAAGGCGCGCTTGGTCGGCTCGCCCGCGATCGGGTCCAGCTCGATCGCGCCGATCAGGCCCATGTTGCGGATGTCGATGACATGCGGCAGGCCCTTCAGGCTGTGAAGCGCCTCCTCCCAGTAGGGCGCGATCTCGGCCGCACGTTCGAACAGGCCCTCTTCCTTGTAGGTTTCCAGCGTCGCGATCCCGGCGGCCGAGGCAATGGGGCTGCCCGAGTAGGTGTAGCCGTGGAACAGCTCGATCACATGCTCCGGCCCCTGCATGAAGGCGTCGTGAATGCCGGCGGTGGTCAGCACCGCGCCCATCGGAATCACGCCGTTCGTCAGGCCCTTGGCGCAGGTGATCATGTCGGGCATCACGCCGAAATACTGCGCCGCGAACGGCGCGCCGAGGCGGCCGAAGCCGGTGATGACCTCGTCGAAGATCAGAAGGATGCCGTATTTCTGCGTGATGGCGCGCAGCCGCTCAAGGTAGCCCTTGGGCGGCAGGATCACGCCGGTCGAGCCCGCGACGGGTTCCACGATCACCGCCGCGATGGTCTCGGGGCCGTGCAGCGCGACGATGCGCTCCAGCTCGTCCGCCAGTTCCGCGCCGTGTTCGGGCTGGCCTTTCGTGTATGCGTTCTGCGCTGGCAGGTGCGTGTGCGGCAGGTGGTCGACGCCCGTCAGCATCGTGCCGAAGAACTTGCGGTTGTTGACGATGCCGCCGACCGAGATGCCGCCGAAGCCCACGCCGTGATAGCCGCGTTCCCGCCCGATGAGCCGCGTCCGCGTCCCTTCGCCCCGGGCGCGGTGATAGGCGATGGCGATCTTGAGTGCCGTGTCCACCGCCTCGGAGCCGGAGTTGCAGAAGAATGCGTGTTCCATCCCATCGGGCGCGATGCCGATCAGGCGGTTGGCCAGCTCGAACGCCTTGGGGTGGCCCATCTGGAAGGCGGGGGCGTAGTCGAGCTCGGCCGCCTGTTTCTGGATCGCCTCCGTGATCTTCGGGCGGGTGTGGCCCGCGTTGCAGCACCACAGGCCCGCCGTGCCGTCCAGGATCTGCCGGCCATCGGCCGAGGTGAAGTGCATGTCCTTCGCCGCGACCAGCATGCGTGGAGCCTTCTTGAACTGCCTGTTCGCGGTGAACGGCATCCAGAAGGCGTTCAGGTCGTTGGGCGCGGTGTTGCGGTCAAGTGCCATGTTGGGCCCCACGGGAAAGGCCCCAGGGTCCGGTCCCCGGGGGCGGATTTCATCTTTGACCGGCTGGTCAACATCACGCTAGGAGAGGTGAGGGGCCCGCGTCAAGGATTGTCCGGGTCCTGCCTGTCGGCTAGCCTGCCAGGCGTGTGCGCGCAGCAGTCTTGGGCAGATTTCGGACGAGGACGGAGAGGCCAGTGAACGGACGGATATCGCCCGCCCCACGACCGAAGACCCGCATCCAGCGCGAGAACCACAGGGCGATACTGGATGCCGCGCTCGAGGTCTTTTCGACACACGGCTTCCGGGGCGCGACGCTCGATCAGATCGCCGAGGTCGCGGGCCTGTCGAAGCCCAACCTGCTCTATTACTTCCCGTCCAAGGATGCGATCCACGCCGCGTTGCTCGAGGGGCTTCTGGATACGTGGCTCGACCCGCTGCGCGACCTCGACCCTGAGGGCGAGCCGCTGGCCGAGCTGATGACCTACGTCCGCCGCAAGCTTGAGATGAGCCGCGAGATGCCGCGGGAAAGCCGTCTCTTCGCGAACGAGATCCTGCAGGGCGCGCCGCGGCTGGGGCCGCTCCTGGGAACCGGGCTGAAGGCCCTGGTCGACGAGAAGTCCGCGGTCCTGCGCGCGTGGATGGACGAGGGCCGCATCGCGCGCGTCCACCCTGCGCACCTGATCTTCTCGATCTGGGCGCTGACGCAGCATTATGCCGATTTCGACGTGCAGGTGCGCGCCGTCCTCGGGCCCGAGGGCGCCGACCCCTACCCGGAGGCGGAGCGCTACCTGGAGACGCTGTTCCGCCGGTTGCTGACCCCGTAGCCCCGATCGTGCATCGATACTGGCGGAACCCTGTCTGACCGGCCGCGTTCTCTTCCCGACAGGAAAGGAGAACGCCATGCAAGCGACGCTCACCCTTCGGCACATCGAACCCGTGACCCGCGACACGCACCGGCTGGTCTTCGACCGGCCAGAAGGATTCGACTTCAAGCCCGGCCAGGCGACGACCCTTGCGGTTCAGCGCGACGGCTGGCGCGGGGAGCAGCGGCCCTTCACCATGACCTCGCAGCCCGAGGACCGGAGGCTGGAGTTCATCATCAAGAGCTATCCCGACCATGACGGCGTGACGGCACAGATCGCGACGCTGAAACCGGGTGAACAGGTCGCCGTGACCGACCCCGAGGGCGCCATCACCGATCAAGGCCCCGGCACGTTCATCGCCGGAGGCGCCGGCGTCACGCCCTTCATCGCGATCCTGCGGCGTCGTGCCCGCAAGGGCGAGCTTCGGGATTGCCACCTGATGTTCTCGAACCAGACCGAGCGCGACATCATCCTGCGCGATGAATGGGAGGCGATGGATGCGCTGGAGACTACCTTCGTCGTGACCGACGACCCGGAGAGCGACCAGCCGAAAGGCCCGATCGACCGAGGCTTCCTCGAAGGCCGCATCGACACCGGCGGGCGCTTCTACCTCTGTGGCCCCGAGGCGATGGTCAACGACGTCCGCGACGCCCTGAAGAGCCTCGGAGTCAAGGAAGACAGGATCGTGACCGAAGCAGGCTGGTGAATCGTGCACCCGTCCCGATGTAACGGGATCCTGCCGCCGGGGCGTTGAAGACGCCGCGTCGGATGCAGGTCCTACTGGCAGCGAGGGGCGGGGACGAGGCTGGGATACTTCTCGTGAGCGATGGCGCCCAGCAAATCCGCCAGTGCAGGGGCGCGGTCACTGGTCCAGTCATGGCGCGCCTGCCAGAGCGGCCCCGAGGCGGCGGGGGTTCGCTCGCGGTCGGCGTCGAAGAATCCCATCGGCAGCGCGCCCAGCAGGGCGAAGTCGCGGGTGCCTTCGACGCGCCAAAGGACATCGTGCCGCGTATCCCTCGCGATACGACCCCAGCACTGGACGAGCTTTTCGTCCGGGCCTTCGAGGTATTGCAGGTATTGTTCTTCCGAATACAATAGCATGCCCCCAAGGGCCCCTGCCGTGTTGTGACGCTCGGCGACTCGCGCCACATCAAGAATCGTGGCCGGCCACGGAGAAACCGTGGGCCGGCTTCGGTAGATCAACCAGTTCACGCCCGTACTCAGTCCCAGTGGCACGACGACCGGCTTATATGGTAGGTAGGAGACTACGCAAAACCTGACTTTTGGGACAGGATTCTTCGACCCGCGGCCCACAATTTTCGGCGCCATCATGCCGATTGGGGCTTTGAAGTGACGGGCCGAAGCCATAGATACTGTTCCGCGTACGGTCGGGCGGCGCATCGGTCGCCTGCTCAGGGAGAAGACTATGCTTAACAACATCGGCCTTCCTGGCCTGCTCCTGATTGCGATCGTGGTGCTTGTCCTGTTCGGACGTGGGAAGATCTCGTCCCTCATGGGCGAAGTCGGCAAGGGCATCACGGCATTCAAGAAGGGCGTCAAGGAAGGCACCCAGGAAATCGAGAACGCCTCTACGGACAACGCCCGCGACGTCACGCCGGCCGAGAAGGACAAGGTCTGACCGACCTCATGGCGCGAGGGGCGCGCTGACCCATGTTCGATATCGGCTGGAGCGAACTGCTCGTCATCGGCGTGGTGGCCCTGATCGTGGTGGGGCCAAAGGATTTGCCGCGCATGTTCGCCGCGCTCGGGCGGTTCACGGCCAAAGCGCGGGGGATGGCCCGCGAATTCCAGCGTGCCATGGATGACGCCGCCCGCGAAAGCGGCGTCAAGGAAGCTACCGACGAGATGAAGGCTATGGTCTCGAAGAAGAACCTCGGGATCGACCGGATCGAGGATGCAGCCCGCAAGTTCGAGACGTGGGATCCTGTGAAATCCGCCAAGCGAGAGGTCAAGGCAGCCGTTACCGGCGCAGGGTCCGAGACGCAGAAGTTGGCCGAGAGCAAGGCCTCCGAGGCCGAGGCGCGCACAACCGCCGCGGCCGTGGCGCAGAAGCACGAGGCTACCGAACCCGCTCCGCCCGCGCCTGGCACGCCTGACAAGGGCGGCGACGCATGAGCCCCCGCGACGCCAAGGACGAGATCGAGGACAGTTCGGCCCCGCTGATCGAGCACCTCGCCGAACTTCGCAACCGGCTGATCCGTGCGATGCTCGCCTTCATTGTCGGCGTGGTCATCTGCTTCGGCGTCGCGACGCCCATCTTCAATTTCCTCTCGGCCCCGCTTTGCGACGTGTTGGCGCAGCGGGGCCAGGACTGCGACCTGATCTTCATCAGCCCGCAGGAAGGCTTCTTCGTCGCGATCAAGATCTCGATGCTGGGCGGCTTCATCCTGGCCTTCCCCTTCATCAGCTACCAGCTTTGGCGCTTCGTCGCGCCCGGGCTCTACAAGTCCGAGAAGAATGCGTTCCTGCCGTTCCTGATCGCCTCGCCGTTCATGTTCTTCCTGGGTGCGGCCTTCGCGTTCTACGTGGTATCTCCGCTCGCCTACGATTTCTTCCTGGGCTTCCAGCAGTTCGGGGCCGAGGGCGAGGCGGTCGCCGAACCCGCTGGGCCGCAGGGTCTGAACGTGGTGTTCCAGGGATCGGCGCAGGAATACCTGAACCTCACGGTCAAGTTCATCGTGGCCTTCGGGCTTTGCTTCCAGCTTCCCGTCCTTCTGACGCTGATGGGCAAGGCCGGCCTGGTGTCGTCCACAGGCCTCGCCGACGTGCGCAAGTATGCCGTCGTCGGCATCCTGATCCTTGCGGCCATCGCGACGCCTCCGGACGTCGTCAGCCAGATCCTGCTGTTCAGCGTCGTCTATGGCCTTTACGAGGTCTCGATCTTCCTGGTGCGCCGGGTCGAGAAAAAGCGCGAGGCCGAATTGCGCGCCCAGGGGCTTTGGTTCGAGGACGAGGATGACGAGGCCTCCGGGCAGGCCGAGGGCCCGGGCAAGGCATGACAGACGCCGCGGCCGAGACTCTGGCGCGCATCGCGGCCGCGCTGGAACGGCTGGCACCGGCCCCGATGCCCGCGCCCGACTTCGCCAGCGCCGAGGCCTTCGTCTGGCACACGAACCCCGACCGGCTCGACCCCGTGGCCGAGGTCAGCCGCGTGGCGCTTCCGCTTCTGGTCGGTGTGGACAGGGCGCGCGACACGCTGCTTCAGAACACGCTCCAGTTCGCGAAAGGGCTGCCTGCGAATAATGCCCTGCTCTGGGGTGCGCGCGGGATGGGCAAGTCCTCGCTGGTCAAGGCCACGCATGCCGAGGTCCGGCGGCAGGGGCATGACCTCAAGCTGGTCGAGCTGTCTCGCGAGGACCTGCCCTCGATTGGGCGGCTTCTGGCGCATCTGCGTGCCGCGACGTCGCACCTCTTCGTCCTCTTTTGCGACGACCTGTCGTTTTCCCACGACGACCAACATTACAAGGCGCTGAAGGCTGTGCTGGATGGCGGAGTCGAGGGGCGGCCTGCCAACGTGGTTTTCTATGCCACGTCGAACCGTCGCCACCTGATGCCCCGCGACATGATCGAGAACGAACGTTCCTCGGCGATCAACCCGTCGGAGGCGGTGGAGGAGAAGGTGTCGCTGTCCGACCGCTTCGGTCTTTGGCTGGGGTTCCATCCGTGCAGTCAGGACGAATTCCTGGCGATGATCCGCGGCTATTGCGATGCCTTCGGGATCGTCATTTCCGACGACGAGCTTCGGGCGGAGGCCGTGGAATGGTACACGACGCGCGGCGCGCGGTCCGGTCGGGTGGCCTGGCAATACGTCACCGACCTCGCCGGTCGGCGTGGCGTGAAGATCTAGGCGCCGTCAGTTCAGCAGTCTGTCCGCCAGCCCGATGACCGCAAGGACGGTCAGCGTGTCGGGGTCGGCACGGACCAGCATGTCGCGCACGAGGTAGTATCGCCAGTCTGACCGGTAGGGGTCGAGCCCGTAGCGCGACGGGTCGCGGATCAGGATGTATTCGCCCCGCGGCAGCCGGTCGCCGCGTGCAAGTCTCAGCCCGTCCCGCAAGCCGTCCTCGTAGCCTTCGCGGTATTCGCCCCGGTTTCCGTCCCTGTAGCCGTCACGGTCGTCCCCTCCGCGCCTCGCCAGTCCAGGCGGAACGCAGGGCGGGTTCTTCTTGGCCAGTCCCGGAGGGCAATGCGCGGAACCCGCTTCGGCGGGCGTCTGGCCCGCCGCTGCAAGAACGAGGGCGAGGGCAAGTGTATGTTTCATGCCCCCGATATGCCGTCTCGCGCGCCGCACTCCAAGGCCGTGGCGCGGGCGGTGGCGGAACCCTGCCGGTCCGATCAGACCCGCTTCATCGGGCAGGTCGACACGCCCAGGATCGAATAGAGCGGGCAACTCGACATCAGCCCCGTCGCCAGCGGCACGATGCCGATCAGGAAGGCCCAGCGGTAGGGCGCCTCGGGCCAGACAAAGAATGCCGCGAGAAGCGCGATGCCGACGACGATGCGCAGCACGCGGTCGATTCCGCCGACGTTCTTTTTGAGCATGGGATGTCTCCTTTCCCTGAAGTTATGAGGGAAGTATAGGCGCGCGATCCGCGCCGTTCGGTGACGGAGTCACCGACCGCACGCGGCAGCCTGACGCAGGGGCCGTTTCAGCCGCGGCCGCGTTTCTCGAACCGCGGCAGCATGGCGGAGAAGTCCATGCCGCGCCCGCCCTCCTGTTCGACGAACCGGCGGTAAAGCTCGGTCGCAAGCGCGCCCATCGGCGTGTCCGCATCTGCCGCCTCGGCCGCCTGCTGGCTCAGACCGAGGTCCTTCAGCATCAGTTCGGCGGCGAAGCCGGGCTTGTAGTCGTTGTCGGCGGGGCTCTTCGGGCCGACACCGGGGGCGGGGCAGTAGCTCGTCATCGACCACGATTGCCCTGACGAGGTCGAGACCACGTCGAACATCTTCTGCCGGTCCAGCCCCAGCTTGTCGGCCAGCGCGAAGGCCTCGCAGGTGGCAATCATCGTGACGCCGAGGATCATGTTGTTGCAGATCTTCGCGGCCTGACCCGCCCCCGAGTCGCCGCAGTGGACCGCGCGCGAGCCCATCACGTCGAACAACGGGCTGACCTTCCCGAACGCCTCCGCGCTGCCGCCGGCCATGAAGGTCAGCGTGCCCGCCGCCGCGCCGCCGACACCGCCCGACACAGGCGCGTCAAGCGCCAGAAGCCCGGCCCGTGCGGCGTCTGCCGCGACTGCGCGGGCGCTGTCCACATCCACGGTCGAGCAATCGCAGAGCACTGCGCCCCGCTGCATCGCCGGGATGACCTCGGCCGCGACCGCACGCAGGATCGCGCCGTTCGGGAGCATGGTGATGACGACCTCGGCTTCCTTGACGGCCTCGACCGCGCCTGCGGCGGGCGTCACACCCTCGGGGCAGGGGGCGACGGTATCGAAACCCGTCACGTCGTGGCCCGCGGCTGCGAGGTTCTTCGCCATGGGCGCGCCCATGTTGCCCAGGCCGATGAATGCCACCTTCATGTCGTCTCCTCCGTCAGGTTCAGCGCCTCTTCTCCGAGCGGCATCAGCATCCTCGCGACCTCGGCCATCGGAACGGCCTCGGGGTCGGCATGGCGCCATTTCGGGCTGCGGTCCTTGTCGATGATCGCCGCGCGAATGCCTTCGAGGAAGTCGCCATGCTCCATGGCGCGGTGGGTGAAGCGGTATTCCAGGTCCAGCGCCCGTTCCATCGACGGCGCGCCGCGCAGGCGGTGAATCGTCTCGACCGCGCAAGCCATCGACAGGGGCGAGTTCTTCGACAGCCGCGCCAGCGCGTCCCGGGCGAAGTCGGTCCCGTCGGTCTTGAGCGCGCGCACGATGTCGCCCAGCCGCTCGCCGCCAAAGGTGCGGTCGATGTCCGGTTGCCGCGCGGCAAGCTGCCCTTCAGGGGCCGGCTCCGCTGCGGCGCCGACCAGATCGGCATTGCCGGTTCCGGCCAGCCGCGCCTTCAGCTCCTCCCATCGGTCCTCCGGGACGAAGTGATCCGCAAAGCCCGCGTAGATCGCGTCGGCCGGGCCCATCCGGGCGGCGGTGCAGGCCAGGTATTCGCCGCAGCGCCCCGGCGCCAGCGCCAGCATCAGCGACCCGCCCACGTCCGGCACCAGCCCGATGCCGCATTCCGGCATGGCAACCTGCGCCGTCTCGCCCACGATCCGGTGGCTTGCATGGCAGCCCACACCCACGCCGCCCCCCATTGTGAAGCCCTGCAGGAAGGTCGCGATTGGCTTGGGGTAGTGGAACAGCTTCGCGTTCAGCCGGTATTCGTCGCGCCAGAACCGCCGACCATAGGCATAGTCGCCGGCCATTCCGGTCGCGTACATCTCGGCGATGTCGCCGCCCGCGCTGAAGGCGCGGTCGCCGGTAGCGTCGATCACCACCACGGCGATCGAGGGATCGTCGCGCCAGCGGTCGATCGCCCGCTCGATCTCCAGGCACATCGCATGGGTCACCGCATTCAGCGCCTGCGGCCGGTTCAGAGTGATCCGGCCCGCGCGGCCTTCGGTGCCGACGATCAGGTCGCTCATCCGGTGCGCCCAGCCAGCAGATGCCGTGCCACGATCAGGCGCATGATCTCGTTCGTGCCTTCGAGAATCTGGTGCACCCGCAGGTCGCGCACGATCTTCTCGACCCCGTAATCGGCAAGGTAGCCGTAGCCGCCGTGGAGTTGCAGGCACTGATCGGCGACCTTCGACCCGGCCTCGGTCACGAACTTCTTCGCCATGGCGCAGAACTTGGTGGCGTCGGGTGCGCGCTGGTCCAGCTTCCATGCCGCCTGGCGCAGGAAGACGCGCGCGGCCTGAAGCTCGATCTCCATTTCGGCCAGCCGGAACTGGAGCGCCTGGAACTGGTCGATCGTCTTCCCGAACGCCTTGCGCTCGCCCATGTAGGTCAGCGTCGCGTCAAGCGCCGCCTGCGCCGCACCCAGCGAACAGGCCGCGATGTTGAGCCGCCCGCCGTCGAGGCCCGCCATCGCGTAGGAAAAGCCGCGCCCCTCCTCGCCCAGAAGGTTGTCGAGCGGTGTCAGGCAGGCATCCATCTGCACCTGCCGCGTCGGCTGCGACCGCCAGCCCATCTTCTCCTCGAGGCCCCCGAACGACAGCCCCTCTGCGCCGTCCTCGACCACGAAAGCTGAAATCCCCTTCGGCCCTTCGCCCCCGGACCGCGCCATGACGATGTAGGCGTCCGAATAGCCCCCACCCGAGATGAAGGCCTTGGTCCCGGTCATTCGCCAGCCTTCGTTCGTTCTCTCGGCCTTCGTGCGCAAGGCCGCCGCGTCCGAGCCTGAGCCAGGTTCCGTCAGGCAGTAGGAGAACACCGTCTCCATCGTCAGCGCGCCGGGCAGGTAGCGGGCCTTGAGGTCGTCCGACCCGAAGTCATCCAGCATCTTGGCGCACATGTTGTGGATCGACAGGAACGCCGCGACCGAGGGGCAGGCCATGCTCAGCGCCTCGAAGACCAGCGTCGCGTCGAGCCGCGTGAGCCCCGACCCGCCCGATTCTTCGGAGACATAGAGGCCGCCGAAACCCAGTTCGGCCAGCCGGGGCCAAAGCTCCTTCGGAATCGTCCCCGCGGCCTCCCACGCCCGCGCGTGGGGCGCGATGTGGTCCGCTCCGAAGGCGCGGGCCATGTCGAAGATTGCCTGCTGTTCCTCGGTCAGCGCGAAATCCATGAGGCTCCTCCCAGGCCGTGAATTGAACGCATGTTTAATTTCCGACCTTTGCAGAACTATTGCAAGGGTCAGAGGCCGTCGTGGAATTCCTCGATAAGGTGGCGCACCACGGCGCACAGCGCCTCGTCGTGGTCGGCGCCGCCGAGCTTGGCGCGTTCCAGCACCGCGCGTTGTCGCCCGGCCGAAGGGCCGTCCGCGGCAAGGCTGCGCGCGCGCTCGCATTCCGAGGTCGAGCGCAGCCAGCCCGCGTCCTCGGCCACAAGGTGCAGCCATTCATCGACCAGCTCGGGCAGGGGCACGATCTCGCGCCGGCCGAAGTCGATCAGGCCATGCGCGGTGCCATACCGCTGCGCGCGCCAGCGGTTCTCGGCAATCAGGAACGTGTCATAAAGCCGCCAGCGCTGATTGCGCTGCGAGAGTCGCCAGAGCATCCGCACCGTGGCTTGCGTCAGGGCGGCCAGCGTCAGGGTGTCCTCCAGCCGGGGCGAGACGTCGCAGATGCGGCTCTCGATCGTCGGGAACCGGTGCGAGGGTCGCAGGTCCCACCAGATCTTCGTCGCGTCCTCGATCAGGCCCAGGTCGCGCAGCACGCCGACCGACCGCTCGAACTCGCCCCAGCTTCCCAGCCGCGGGGGCAGGCCCGTTCGTGGAAGGTTGTCGAAAACCGTCAGCCGGTAGGAACAGAGCCCGGTGTCCTGCCCCTGCCAGAAAGGCGAAGAACAGGACAGCGCCAGAAGGTGCGGCAGGAAATAGGACAGCTGGTTGCACAGGTCGATGCGCTGGTCGCGATCCTCGATCCCGACGTGCACGTGCATCCCGCAGATCAGCATGCGCCGCGCCACGCCCTGAAGGTCGCGCGCCAGCCCGACATAACGGTCCTTTACCGTATGATGCTGTGCCTTCCAGTCGCTGAACGGGTGGCAGGACGCCGCGATCGGCGCCAACCCGTGCCGTTGCGCGACCTCTGCCACCGTCTTGCGCAGCCGGCGCAGATCGTCGCGCGCTTCCCCCACGGTTTCGCAGACGCGGGTCCCGACCTCGATCTGGCATTGCAGGAATTCGGGGCTGACCTGTCCCGCCAGCGCCTCGCTGCACTCGGCCATCAGCGCCTCCGGCGCCTCGGCCAGCGCGCAGGTCTCGAGATCGACCAGAAGGTATTCTTCCTCGATCCCGATGGTAAAGGGGGGTTCGGTCATGCGTCGGTCCCCGAGTGTCGCTGCGCGCAGTTGACCAGAGGGGCCACCACCTCGCAAGAACCCGTCCTCTTGTCACGAATACCCCATGGGGATGGGGGGCGCGAAGCCCCCCGCCGCGCCGTATCAGTCCATTGCCTTGAAGTGGAACTCGCCGCCTTCCTTCAGGCCCGAGGGCCAGCGCGCCGTCACCGTCTTGGTCCGGGTGTAGAACCGGAACGCATCCGGTCCGTGCTGGTTCAGGTCGCCGAAGCCCGACTTCTTCCAGCCGCCGAAGGTGTGGTAGGCCAGGGGCACCGGGATCGGCACGTTGATGCCCACCATGCCGATGTTGACGCGGTTGGCGAAGTCGCGCGCGGTGTCGCCGTCGCGGGTGAAGATCGCGGTGCCGTTGCCGTATTCGTGGTCCATCGCGTAAGCCAGAGCTTCCTCGTAGGTCTTGGCGCGCACCGTCGACAGGACCGGGCCGAAGATCTCCTGCTTGTAGATGTCCATGTCGCGCGTCACGTTGTCGAACAGCGTCGGGCCGACGAAGAAGCCGTTCTCGTAGCCCTGAAGGCGGAAGTCGCGGCCGTCCATGACAAGGGTCGCGCCCTGTTCGACTCCGCTTGTTATCAGCCCCTTCACACGCTCCATCGCCGCGCGGGTGACCAGTGGGCCGTAGTCGACATCGTTCCCTGCGGTATAGGGGCCGACCTTCAGTTTTTCGATCCGCGGGACCAGCTTCTCGATCAGCAGGTCGGCGGTCTTGTCACCCACCGGAACGGCGACCGAGATCGCCATGCAGCGTTCGCCCGCCGCGCCGTAGCCCGCGCCGACCAGCGCGTCGGCCGCCTGGTCCATGTCGGCGTCGGGCATGACGATCATGTGGTTCTTCGCGCCGCCGAAGCACTGCACGCGCTTGCCATTCGCGCAGCCGCGGGCGTAGATGTATTCCGCGATCGGGGTCGAGCCGACGAAGCCCACCGCGGCGATGGTGCGGTTGTCGAGGATCGCGTCCACCGCTTCCTTGTCGCCGTTGATCACCTGGAGAACGCCGTCAGGCAGGCCCGCCTCCTGCATCAGTTCGGCCAGCATCAGCGGGACGGACGGGTCGCGTTCGGACGGCTTCAGGATGAAGGCGTTCCCGGCCGCCAGCGCGGGGCCCATCTTCCACATCGGGATCATCGCGGGGAAGTTGAACGGCGTGATGCCGGCGGCCACGCCAAGAGGCTGGCGCATCGAGTACATGTCGATGCCCGGACCGGCCGAGTCGGTGAACTCACCCTTCAGAAGGTGCGGCGCGCCGATGCAGAATTCTATCACCTCGAGGCCCCGCTGCACGTCACCCTTGGCGTCGGGGATGGTCTTGCCATGCTCGCGCGACAGAGCTTCCGCCAGCTTTTCCATGTCGCGGTTCAGGAGGCGGACGAACTCCATCATCACGCGGGCGCGGCGCTGCGGGTTCGTGGCGCCCCAGGCCACTTGCGCCTTCGCGGCGGAGGCCACGGCGGAATCGAGCTCGCCCTTCGAGGCCAATGCGACCTTGGCCTGCACTTCGCCGGTGGCGGGGTTGAAGACGTCGGCAAAACGGCCCGACGTGCCGGCGACGCGCTTGCCGTCGATCCAGTGACCCAGTTCCTGCATGGCTTTCCTCCCATCTGTTGCGGCGCAGGATAGTCTTGCGCGAATGCCCTTGAAAGAGGCAGGTTGGCAAAAGCGTTTTGCGGAAATCCAGGTATGACGGCCGAAGCGGATTGGGATGACCTGCGGATTTTCCTTGCCGTCGCGCGCGCGGAAAGCCTGTCGGGCGCGGGACGTGCGCTCAGGCTCGATCCCGCGACGGTGGGACGGCGGATCGCCCGGCTGGAAGTCGCGCTGGGCACGGCGCTGTTCGCGAAGTCCCCGCAAGGCTATGCGGCCACGGCCGAGGGCCAAAGGCTCTTCGAGGAAGCCCTGCGAGTGGAAGATGCGATGGCCGGCGCGCTGGGGGCGGCGCGTGGGCAGGGGGGTGGTGCTGCCGGCAAGCTGAGCGGCCAGGTGCGGATCGGGGCGCCGGACGGCTGCGCGAATTACCTTTTGCCCGGCGTCGTCGCGGGGCTCGGCGCCGAGCATCCTGGACTGGAACTCCAGATCGTCGCGCTGCCCCGGGTCGTGAACCTGTCTCGGCGCGAGGCCGACCTGGCCATCGCCGTGTCTCGGCCGACGGGCGGTCGGCTTCTGGCCGAGCGTCTGGCCGACTATCACCTGAGTCTCGCGGCTGCCCGCGTCTACCTCGCGTCCCATCCACCGATCCGGACGCGCGCGGACCTCGCACGGCATCCCATCGTCGGCTACATCCCGGACATGATCTTCGATCGCGAGTTGGACTACCTCGCCGAGGCCGGCCTGGATCGCGTGGCCCATGCGTCCAATTCGGTCGCGGTGCAGTTGAACCTGATCAGGGCCGGGGCGGGGGTGGGCATCGTGCATGACTTCGCCTTGCCCCATGCGCCCGACCTCGTGCGGATCCTTCCCGCCGAGATCCGCCTGACGCGCACCTTCTGGTTGCTGCGGCACGCCGATGACCGGCGGTCCGAACGGCTGGGCCGTTTCGCCCGGACCTTTGCCCAGGCCATGCGCGAGGAACTTCAGCGCCTCGAAACCCTTTCTTGACAGAAGGCCGGGCCAGGGGCGACGCTGGACGCAACGACCCAGAACGGGAGGAGCCCATGCAAGTCCATCAGATATTGCGGACCAAGGCCGATGACGGGGTGGTCACCGTCGCCCCGGGGACGCCGCTGTCGAAGGCGGCGGAAATACTGTCCGCCCGGCGGATCGGGGCGGTCGTCGTTTCGCCCGACGGCAAACGCGTCTCGGGTATCCTGTCCGAACGCGACATCGTGCGGGAGCTGGGAAAGCGCGGACCCGCCTGCCTGTCCGAGACGGTGGACACAGTGATGACTTCCCGGATCGTCGGCTGCACCCGTGACGACAGCGCTCAGGATGTCATGCAGAAAATGACGGACGGCCGCTTCCGCCACATGCCGGTGATGGAAGGCGACGAAATGGTAGGCCTCATCTCGATCGGCGACGTGGTCAAGGCGCGCCTTTCGGAACTGGCGATGGAAAAGGACGCGCTCGAAGGGATGATCAAGGGGTTCTGATCCCGCGGGGCTGCAATGACCGCAACGCGCCTCTTGCAAACGGCGACGCAATATTGTTGCCTCTGGCCCGAGACTGCGGGGGACTTCCATGCGTATCGGCCTCTACCCGGGCACCTTCGACCCGCCGACGCTTGGGCATATCGACATCATCCGCCGCTCGGCCATGCTGGTGGACCGTCTGGTGATCGGGATCGCGATCAACCGCGACAAGGGCCCGCTGTTCAGCCTGGAAGAACGCGTCGGGATGATCGAGGCGGAATGCGCCCAGCTGATGCGCGAGACGGGGATCGAGATCGTCGCGCATCCGTTCGAGAACCTGTTGATCGATTGCGCGCAGGACGTCGGCGCCTCGATCATCATCCGTGGCCTGCGTGCCGTGGCCGACTTTGAATACGAGTTTCAGATGGTCGGCATGAACCGTCGGTTGAATGCGAGGATCGAGACCGTCTTCCTGATGGCCGAGGCACAGCACCAGGCCATCGCATCGAAGCTGGTCAAGGAAATCGCGCGCCTGGGCGGCGATGTCACGCCTTTCGTGACGCCGCCGGTCAAGGCCGCCCTCGACGCCCGGTTCCCGAGGCGTTGAGGCCCGCCCGGGCGGGGAGGGGAGGCCCCGCCCGGGTACTGTTACGGTCGAGAGTCGCTGGCGCAGCCCGCTGTCAGGCCCCGTAGACCGCGCGACGGGCGATGAGCCGTGCGTCCTCCCGGAAGATGTCGAGATCCAAGGCCACGTCCAGCGGCATCCGCTCGATCTCGGCCACGGTGCGGCGGTAGCGCGAATAGGCGTCGAGGCGGCTGCGCAGTCTGGTCAGGTTCAGCATCGCACGCTCCTTCGAAAGAGGGTGGTCACCGCCCGAATATGCGCCTCTCGTTAGCGCGAACAACGTCCGTGACGGCAAGGGTGCCATGCACATGCCGCAATGCGGCGAAAACAGGAACGGCCCGCCAGAGCGGGCCGTTCGACAAAACCGTTCTCTGGTTCAGATCAGCTTGCCCATCGCCACGGCGGTGTCGCTCATCCGGTTCGAGAATCCCCACTCGTTGTCATACCAGCTCAGGATTCGGCACATCGTGCCTTCCATCACCTTGGTCTGGTCCATGTGGAAGACCGACGAATGCGGGTCGTGGTTGAAGTCGGACGAGACGTTCTTGAACTCGGTATAGCCCAGGATGCCCTTGAGCGGCCCGTCGGCGGCGGCCTTCACGGCGGCGTTGATCTCCTCGACCGTGGTGTCGCGCGCGGCCTCGAAGGTCAGGTCGACGACCGACACGTTCGGCGTCGGCACTCGGATCGCCACACCGTCGAGCTTGCCCTTGAGCTCGGGCAGGACGAGGCCCACTGCCTTGGCCGCTCCGGTCGAGGTGGGGATCATGTTGAGTGCCGCCGCGCGGGCGCGGTAGAGGTCCTTGTGGTAGGTGTCGAGCGTCGGCTGGTCACCGGTGTAGCTGTGGATCGTCGTCATGAAGCCGCGCTTGATGCCGATGGCGTCGTTCAGCACTTTCGCCACAGGTGCGAGGCAGTTCGTCGTGCAGGAGGCGTTCGAAACGACGACGTCGTCCTTCGTCAGCGTGCCGTGGTTGACCCCGAAGACGATGGTCTTGTCCGCCCCGTCGCCGGGCGCCGAGATCAGCACGCGCTTCGACCCGTTTTCGAGATGCGCCTGGCACTTTTCCTTGGATGTGAAGATGCCCGTGCATTCCATCACGATATCGACATGCCCCCACGGCAGGTCGGCTGGGTTGCGCATGGCCGTCACCTCGATCGGGCCGCGGCCCACGTCGATGGTGCTCTCGGTGGTCTTGACCTCGGCCGGGAAGCGGCCGTGCACGCTGTCGAAGCGCAGCAGGTGCGCATTGGTCTCGACGGGGCCTAGGTCGTTGATCGCCACGACCTCGATGTCGGTTCGCCCGGATTCGATGATCGCGCGCAGAACGTTGCGCCCGATCCGCCCGAACCCGTTGATCGCTACCTTGACGGCCATCTCGTCGCTCCTCTTCTCAGTGCCCCGCTGGGGCCAATACAGGTTGTTCGGTAGTTACCCGCCGCGGTTTCGAGCCGCAAGCGCGCGTCACACCTGTTCCACGGTCGCCTTGTCCGGGTAGAAGGCGAGGTGCCCCTTGATCCGCTCCATGCCGGCTTTTGGATCCTCGTAGGACCAGACGGCATTCCGCAGGGTCGTGCTTTTCGTGATGATCGAATAGTGGCTCGCCTCGCCCTTCCAGGGGCAGGTCGTCGCATGGTCGGTCTTGTCGAGGAACGCCATCGCCACGTCCTCGCGCGGGAAGTAGATGACGGGCGGATAGTCGCCTTCGGTCAACTCCAGAGCATTGGTCGACTCGCCCAGGACCGCGCCACCCGCGCGCACCACCCATGTTCCGGCCGCTTTCCGGATCGTGATATGCTCGGCCATCGGGTTTCTCCTCGCCTTGTTTGGCGCGAACCTAACCCGACGTTCACGACAGGTCCATGACCCGATCAGAGCGGCGCGGTCGCAGCCTTCAGCCACTCCAGCGTCGCGGCCGACACTCTGGGGCCGATCCGCTCAAGCACCCCTGCGTGGTAGGCGTCGAGCCACGCGCGTTCGTCGCCGGACAGCCGGTCGGCCAGGATCAGACGACGGTCGATCGGAACCCAGGTGAGCGTGTGGAAGGCCAGCATCTCGCGCCGGTCTGCGCCGGGCAGGTCGGGCGCTGGTTGCACGGCGATCAGGTTTTCCAGACGGATGCCGAAGGCACCTTCGCGGTAGTAGCCGGGTTCGTTCGACAGGATCATCCCCGGCTCGAGCGGCACGTCCGAGATGCGGGCGATCCGCGCCGGACCTTCGTGGACGCTCAGGTAGACGCCGACGCCATGGCCCGTGCCGTGGTCGTAATCCTGCCCGGCAAGCCAGAGGGGGTAGCGCGCCAGTGCATCGAGGTGCATGCCCGCCAGCCCCTTGGGCCAACGCAGGCGGCTGATCGCGATCATGCCTTGCAGGACGCGGGTGAAGCAGGCCTTCTCTTCGTGACCGACGTCGCCCACCGCGACCGTCCGGGTGATATCGGTCGTTCCGTCGAGGTACTGTCCGCCCGAGTCGACCAGCAACAGCTCGCCCGGTCGGACGGGGCGGTTCGTCTCGGTCGTCACCCGGTAATGGATGATGGCCCCGTTCGGACCCGCGCCGCAGATCGTCTCGAAGCTGATCTCGCGCAGGGCATTGGTCGCGCGGCGAAATCCTTCCAGTTTCTGGACCACGTCGATTTCCGTGAGCCCGCCCTTCGGCGCCTCGCCGTCGAGCCAGCACAGGAACTCGGCCATCGCGGCGCCGTCGCGCAGATGCGCCTCGGCCGTCGCGGCGATCTCGGCTTTGGTCTTTTTCGCCTTTGGCAGGACGGTGGGGTCGCGGTCCCAGGCGATTTCGACCCCGCAGGCGGCCAGGATAGACGACACCGCAACCGGTGCGGTGGCCTTGTCGATCCGTACCGGTCCCGCCAGGTCCGACAATGCCGGCGCGAAATCCTCGGGCTCGCGCACCTCGACCTCCGTGCCGAGATGAGCGCGCAGATCCTTGGTCAGGCGGTCGGACGACAGGAACAGCGTGACGCGCCCGTCGTCGTGAAGGATCGCGTTGGCCTGCACGATCGGATTGCGCGGGATATCTTCGCCACGGATGTTCAGAAGCCAGTTCACCCCGTCCGGCAGCGTGAGCACCGCCGCGCGCTGGCCCGACTTGCGGAGAGCTTCAGCCGCCGTGGCGCGCTTTTCGGCGGCGCTCGCTCCGGCAATGTCTTCGGGGAAGATCTCGATCCTGCCTGACGGTGGGGCGGGGCGGTCGGTCCAGATGTCGTCAAGGAAGTTCTCGGTCGCGGCCAGCGTGATGCCGCTGCCGGCCAGGCCCGTCTCCATCCGGTCGATTTCGTCCCGTGTGTGCAGCCAGGGGTCGTAGGCGACGCTTCCGCCTCGGGGCAGGGCCTCGCGCAGCCAGTCCGCGGGCTTGGTCTCGGGCCAGTCGACCGGCGTGAATACCGAGGTGTCGATCTGCGCCTTGACCTGCAAGCGGTACCGTCCGTCCACGAAGACGCCGGCGCGGTCCTTGAGCGCGATGCAGAAGCCCGCCGATCCGGTGAACCCCGTCAGCCAGGCGAGGCGGTCGTCGCAGGGGGCCACATATTCGCCCTGGTGGCGGTCCGCCCGCGGCACCAGAAAGCCGTCATGGCCCGCCTTTTCAAGGGTTTCGCGCAGTCGCGCCAGCCTGGGCGGCCCCTGGTCGGGCCGGGTTGTCGGCGCAAAGGTCTGGAACATCGAAACACCCCCGGGGCTGATACTCCCGGGATACCACCCGGCGTTCCGGAAGTGCAACGCGCAGAAGTCAGTTGTCGTTGATGTCCCGGTCCCAGATCCGGACTTGCCCTTTGCGCACGCCGAGCAGACGCCGCAGCATCGCCCAGGCCACGAGTGATGCCAGCGCGAACAGCAAGACAAGCGGCGCGAGGGCCGATGGCACCCAGCCGAAGAGCCCGCCGACCAGAAGGACCGCACCCACGGCCACGGCGCCGGAGATGAAGCCGGGTGTCACGACCTCGAGGATCCCCAGGACGAGTCCTGCGACCGCCCAGACCCACCACAACTGCCAGATCATGCCCCGCGACCCTTCAGAAGGGTGAAGGCATTGGCGAAGGCATCCAGCGCTGCTGCCGGCACGATCACGGTCTGTTTGCCCTGGCCCTGACCGACGGCGGTCAGCGCCTCGACCTGTTTCAGCGCGACCTGGTATTGCGCCGCCTCGAGCCCGTTGGCGGCAATGGCCGATGCGATGGTCTGGGTGGCGTAGGCCTCGGCATCCGCCAGGATGCGGCGCGCCTTTGCCTCCTGCTCGGCGGCGTAGAGCTCGCCGTCGGCCTGAAGCTCCACCGCGCGTCGCTTGCCCTCGGCCTCGGTCACGAGGGCCCGACGGGCGCGCTCTGCGTTCAGCTGCTGGAGCATCGCCGCGCGGGTAGCGTCGTCGAGGTTGACGTCAAGGATTTCGGCGCGCGTCACCTCCACCCCCCAGTCGTCAACCATCAGCGCGACCGCCTCGCGCACCTTGTGGATCAGCTCGGCCCGATTCGACTGCACCTGGTCCAGTTCCAGCTTGCCGATCTCGCTGCGCACGATGCCTGCGACCGTTGTGGCGATGGCGCCGTCCACGTCCCGGATCCGGTAGACGGTCCGTTCCGGCTCGGTCACGCGGTAGAAGACGCTGGTCTCCACCTTCACCAGGACGTTGTCCGAGGTGATCGCGTCCTGCGAGGCATTGGGGAGCTGCCGTTCCAGAACGCTGACGCGGTGCGCCACCCGGTCGAGGAACGGCACGATGAAGTTCAGGCCCGGCCCGAGCACCGCCCGAAGCCGGCCGAAACGTTCGATCACGTGCTTTTCGCTCTGCGGCACGACCCGCACCCCCAGCAGGATGCAGGTGATGATGAATGCCGCCGTTACCAGCCAGACGGCATTTGCGCCGATCAGTTCCTCGATGGTCATCGCACCCTCCGATAGCTGTGCCGCAGGAATACGGGGAGGGACACGACGCAATTAAGGCGCAGGCCCTGAGGATGGCAAGGTTCGCCGCAGGGTGCGGCCCCAGCGCAACAGGTTGGCGCCGTCCTAGCGCGCTGCGGCCTTGCGGATCCCGCCAAAGCGGGCACGGGCGCGCGGGTCCGCATCGAAGAGGCTTGCCAGCTGTTCGGTCATCGCACCGGCCAGCTGCTCCACATCGGTGATGGTCACTGCACGCTGGTAGTAGCGTGTCACATCGTGGCCGATACCGATGGCGATCAGTTCGACCCGCTTCATCCGCTCGACCATCGCGATCACGTCGCGCAGGTGCTTTTCGAGGTAGTTCGCCGGGTTGACCGACAGCGTCGAGTCATCCACCGGAGCGCCGTCCGAGATGACCATCAGGATGCGCCGCGCCTCGGGGCGGGCGAGCATCCGGCGGTGTGCCCATTCCAGCGCCTCGCCGTCGATGTTTTCCTTCAGCAGGCCTTCCTTCATCATCAGGCCCAGGTTCTCGCGCGACCGCCGCCAGGGCGCGTCGGCCGACTTGTAGATGATGTGGCGCAGGTCGTTCAGGCGGCCCGGCTGCTGAGGGCGGCCGGCCTGAAGCCAGGCCTCTCGGCTCTGCCCGCCTTTCCAGGCGCGGGTGGTGAAGCCTAGGATCTCGACCTTGACGTCGCAGCGTTCCAGCGTGCGCGCCAGCACGTCGGCGCAGATCGCGGCGATCGAGATCGGGCGCCCGCGCATCGAGCCGGAATTGTCGAGGAGAAGCGTCACCACGGTGTCGCGGAACTCCATGTCCTTCTCGACCTTGAAGCTGAGCGGCGTGGTCGGGTTCGCGACCACCCGGGCCAGCCGGGCCACGTCCAGGATGCCTTCCTCGCGGTCGAAGTCCCAGCTGCGGTTCTGCTGCGCCTGAAGGCGACGCTGGAGCTTGTTTGCCAGGCGCCCGACGGCGCCCTTCAGCGGTTCCAGCTGCTGATCCAGATAGGCGCGCAGCCGCTCGAGCTCGGCGGGGTCGGCAAGGTCCTGCGCCTCGATCTCCTCGTCGAAGTCGGTGGTGTAGACCTGATAGTTCGGGTCGGCTTCCGAATGTGGTGCGGGAGGGGGCGGCTCCAGCGGGGCCTCGCCCTCGGGCATCTCGGCCTCTTCGTCGAACTCGACGTCAGCCATGTCGTCGAGCGTCACCTGCGCCTGGCTCGAATCCTGCGCCTCCTGGCTGTCGTCGGGCTGTGCGTCCGAGTCGTCCTGGTCGGCCTCCTCCTCGCCGGTCGAATCGGGGCTTTCCTCGTCCTCGTCCTGCGGTTCGTCCTGCGCCTCGTCCTGGTCGCCCGCGTCCGGATCTTCGCCCAGCTGGTCGCCATAGCCGAGGTCCTGGATCACCTGCCGGGCCAGCCGCGCGAAGGCGGCCTGGTCGGACAGACGGTCTTCCACGTCCTTCAATGCATCGGACGCCGCACCTTCGATGAAGCCGCGCCAGAGGTCCATGACGTTCGCCGCAGCCGGTGGCAGGTCGCGGCCCGTCGCGAGGTGTCGCACAAGGTAGCCCGCCGCCTGCGCCAGAGGCGCCTCGGCCGCCTCGCGGATCTGGCCGTAGCCCTTGCGATCGGCCTCGGCCGCGATCTTCGCATCGATGTTGCCGGCGGTGCCCGGCATCATCCGGGCGCCCATCGCTTCGCAACGGGCGGTTTCCATCGCGTCGTAGATCTCGCGCGCCATCTGCCCCTGCGGCCGGTAGCGCGCGTTGGTCTTGAGGTCATGGAACCTGTGGCGCAGCGCGAAGGCGTCCGCCGTGCCGCGCGCCACCATCACCTCGTCCCTCGTCATCCGCCGGCTGACCTGCGGCAGGCGCACGCTGTCGGTCGTCATGCCCGGCGGATCGACCGAATAGGTCACCGTCAGGTCGGGGTCGTCTGCCATGACCTTCGTGGCCTCGGCCAAGGCCTTCTTGAACGGATCTGCGGGGTTGTCGGTGGGCTTGGTCATGGCGAAGATAAAGCACCACGTCGGGGGCGCGGCAAGCCCGCGAGCCGGGCGGGGGCCGGAAAACCCTGCTGTGCGGCCGGGCCGGGGCAGGCTAGGCGAGTGTCGGCCGATGATGGAGACCCCTATGCGCATCGCAGCCGTGCTGATCCTGACCACGCCGCCCCGGCAGGCCCGGACCTTCGACCCTCCGCCGGGGTTCTCGCTCGACAGCGCGATCACCTGCCTCGCCTTGGCAGTGAACGAGATCGAGCGTTACCCTGACTATGCCGCCAGCCGTGCGGAATGGATGGTGTCCTTTTCCCGCCTGATCGCGGTGAAATCGTCCGAAACCGAACTGGCTGCCTTCGGGTCCCGCTTGGCCAGGGAACTGGCGTCGCTCCGCAATCCCATGATCGACCAGGGGATCCTCGCCACGCCCGAGGAGGCTGATGAGATCCTGACCGGGACCGGCAAGATGTGCTGGTTCCACGCGCTTGCGACCGAGGGCGGTCCCTTCCACGATCCCTGATCCGGGTGCGCCAGGGCACTGAACCGGCGCTGGACTTGCCCAGCGGTATCGAGCGCTGCGTGGCGACCGGCACCGTATCCGCCGTCAGACCCGGCGGGTCGACCGCATGGGTGGTCGTCAGGCCGGCGTCGTCGGCCATGACCTTCGCAGCCTCGGCCAACGCCTTCCTGACCGGATCGGCAGGGTTGCCGGTCGGCTTGGACTGGGCCGTAGGTCCCCACCGGGCAGGGTCGGTCGCGGCCTCGGACAGCTCGACGAACGGCTCGCGCCGTCTGGCCGCTTCGTCCGACGCCGGGTCATCATGCGGCCAAAGATCCTCGGTCAGAGCGGAGCACCGCCCGGCGCATTCGGCGAATGGTTGTCCCGGGTCGGGCCTGAAGTCGCCGGCCCCCACCTCCGTGCAGAGGAAGGCAAAGCACGCCAAGGCGAGAACTCTTCGCAAACCGCCCGTGAAGTCACCATGAGCTCCGGAAATACAGTCCTTTCATGGGCGCGTTGTTCGCGATTCTCGCTGCGCCGGCCGCTGTGGCTCGACCTCGGCCCGAGGTATGTGCGCCCGTGCACGAAAGTGCGGTCGTGGTTGGGCAGTTGAAGGAGAACACCATTCCCGAACGTCTGAAGGTCGTCCTTGTCTTTGGCTCCACCCGCGAGACCCGCTTGCCGACAAGCCGGCTCAATGGTTTCTGAAGCACGCTGCGAGGCGCGAGGACATTGATATCCAGATCCCTGACCTTCGGGATTTCGAAGGCTTGTTGTTACTGGTGGCCGAAGAACCGCACTCGATGATCGGTGTGCTGAGGAACGCACTCGACCAAGTCTGCAAGGAATGGGGCCGCAAGCCGATGTCCGCACTGGCCTGTGGCTCGACGGACGGTGCGCCGGCGCTGGAGCAGCTGCGCGGCATCGCGGTCGGGTTGCAGGTGGCCCTGGTGCGCGGTGCGGTTCACCGAGGCGGTGCAGACCTCTTCGCGGTGCATCCCACGGGCGGCAATGCCGGGATCGAGTCGGTGGAAGAACGACTGCCGCCCGCCCAGAACGATGCGCTGCACAATCTGGTCTGGCGGGGCAAGACAACGAAGGCCGCGCGGCAAGCCTGAGGCACCTGCGATACGTGGGCGCGGCGGTCTTCCGCCGTGCTAGCGCATCGCCTGCGCCGCGGCGCTTTCGGGCAGTTCCTCGTCGAAGCAGCGCTGGTAGAACTCGGCCACCGTCTGGCGTTCGAGCTCGTCGCACTTGTTGAGGAACGTCAGCCGGAACGCATAGCCGACATTGCGGAAGATCTCGGCGTTCTGCGCCCAGGTGATGACCGTCCGGGGGCTCATCACGGTCGAGAGGTCGCCGTTCATGAAGGCCGTGCGCGTCAGGTCGGCGACGGTCACCATCTGGCTGATCGTCCTGCGGCCCTTCTCGGTGTTGTAATGCGGGTTCTTTGCCAGCACGATCGCCGTCTCGGCATCATGCGATAGATAATTCAGCGTCGCCACCAGCGACCAGCGGTCCATCTGCGCCTGGTTGATCTGCTGAACCCCATGGTAGAGGCCCGTCGTGTCGCCCAGGCCCACCGTGTTGGCGGTGGCGAACAGGCGGAAATACGGGTGCGGGGTGATGATCTCGTTCTGGTCCAGAAGCGTCAACTTGCCGTCATGTTCCAGAACGCGCTGGATGACGAACATCACGTCAGGGCGTCCGGCGTCGTATTCGTCGAAGACGATGGCGACGGGGTTGCGCAGCGCCCAGGGCAGGATGCCCTCGTGGAACTCGGTCACCTGCTTGCCGTCGCGCAGCTTGATCGCGTCCTTGCCGATCAGGTCGATCCGGCTGATGTGGCTGTCGAGGTTGACCCGCACGCAAGGCCAGTTGAGCCGAGCGGCCACCTGTTCGATGTGAGTCGACTTGCCCGTGCCGTGGTAGCCCTGGATCATCACACGGCGGTTGTGCGAGAAGCCCGCCAGGATCGCGAGAGTCGTGTCGGGGTCGAACTTGTAGGTCGAGTCGATCTCGGGCACGCGGTCCGTCCGTTCCTCGAACGCCTTGACCTTCATCTCGGTGTCGATGCCGAATACCTCGCGGACGGAGATCTCCTCGGTCGGTTTCGCCTTCGCGTCCATCTTCCGTCCGTCCTGCCTGTTCGTCCTCCGCCCGGGTCCGCGCCCGGACGCCTTTCTAGTGGAGCATATTCCGCAGAGGTTCAAGGGGAAGGGCCGGGGCTCTTTTCCTTTCCCTCCGAACCGCCATACTGTCGGGCCTGTGAGGGACGAGATGGCTCCGGACGAGGACGTCGAACAACTGATCCTGCGCGCGGGCCTGGGCGACCGCGCGGCCTTCGGTCGTCTCTATCAGGCGACATCGGCGAAACTCTTCGGGCTGTGCCTGCGTGTCCTCAAGGACGGCGCCGAAGCCGAGGATGCGCTGCAGGAGGCATATGTGAAAATCTGGCACAATGCCGGTCGCTATGCGCAGAACGGAATGGACCCGATGGCCTGGCTTGTGACCGTTACCCGGAACGCCGCGATAGACCGCCTGCGCCGCCGCCGGGAAAGCGCTGTCGAAGCCCAGGTCTACGAGGCCCGCCCCGATCCTTCACCCGGACCGGAGGACGCGGCCGCCGCAGCTTCGGAGCGGCGTCGGATCGACGCCTGCCTTGCGGAACTCGAAGCCGACAGGGCGGGGGCCGTACGGGCGGCTTATCTGGACGGGGCGACCTATGATGATCTGGCCGCACGCTACGGCGTGCCGCTGAACACGATGCGGACCTGGCTCAGGCGCAGCCTGATCCGGCTGAGGGAGTGCCTGACGCGATGACCGACGCGCGGGATCTGGACGACGACGGCGATGCGCTGGCTGCGGAATACGCGCTTGGCCTGCTGGTCGGCGACGCGCTGGCCGAGGCCGAGTCGCGCGAACGCGAAGATCCCGCCTTCCGCGCCGCCGTTGCCTTCTGGTCGGGCCAGTTCGCCGCGCTGGCCGATGACGCCGCGGCCGTTGATCCCCCTCTCCGTGTTCGCGGTGCAATAGAAAGACGCCTGTTCCCGCCCGCCGCCGACGAGGCGCGTCCCACGACACTCTGGCCCGCACTGGAACGGCTGCGGGTCCTGGTGTTCGGGGCGCTGGCGGGCGCGGTCGCGCTGGCCGCGCTGATGTTGGTGCTGGTCAACGTCCTTCAGCCGCCGCCCCCCGCGCTTCAGGCCACCATCGCAGGCGCGACGGACGACCTGGCCGTCCGGGCCGTCTACGATGCAGAGGGCGAACGCCTGGTGGTCACCCGTGTCGCCGGCGCGCCCGCCCCTGCGGGCCAGGCGCACGAGCTCTGGCTGCTTGCCCCCGAAGCGGCGCCGGTCTCGCTTGGCCTGATCGGGGAGGGCGATCTGGCCGTGACCTACCCGGAACCGCCCGAGGGCTGGACGCTTGCCGTGTCGCTGGAACCCGAGGGCGGGTCCGCCACCGGCGCGCCCACGGGGCCGGTGCTGGCGACCGGCCAGCTCACGCGTCTGTGATCGG
>FWPV01003178.1_pt1 | contig 37914 bp, 36 predicted proteins | sample 2228371 | NCBI WGS metagenome assembly FWPV01 (sample SAMEA103939776, study PRJEB20133) | metagenome | reverse complement strand
AGATTTCCATCACTAAACAACCATCAAAAAACCGAAAAAAAACTGAAACCGGCAGACTTGCGGAATCTAGGAGCTATCGGGAGTCCAAACGTTCCCAATCCTATTTTTCTTTCCTAAACATTTTCACTATAAATTTGCAGTATGATTCGTTTCGACGGGCAAACACAATACGAAGAAGACGTCCTGCTAGAAGAGCTACTTACCGACACGCGGAAGCTGGTGCTGTACAACGACGACGTGAACACCTTTGATCACGTGATTGAATGCCTGGTAGAGATTTGCAAACATGAACCCATGCAAGCCGAACAATGCGCCATGCTAGTGCATTACAAAGGCAAAGCCATCGTAAAAGAAGGCGAAGAAGATGCCATCAAAATGATGTGCACCGCACTCTGCGACGAAGGACTCTCAGCAGTCATTGAATAGAAATTCCAAGAATCAATTGAATCAATTTCCAAAAGGTAAGATTCGGAAAACCCTTATCGTGTTTTTACATGAAAGCTTAAATCAATCCGAAGACTTTTAGCACTTGGTGAAGAAATTGGAACTTGGCATTTGTCAATTGGAGCTTTTTTCCTTCAAACCTAACGATCAAACCAATCCCGTCTTCGGTTTAATTTCAAGTCTTGCAACACGCTACTCTTGGCGTTGATGGTAAACAAGAAGGAGGTTCTTTCGCCAAAAGGCATCCAATTGAAGCGGAATTCCCAGCAGTGTAAATCGCGGTAAAGGTCAATCGATGTGTATGAAACCGTTTTATTGGTGAAATTGTAACCACTGCTCATCCCGATTTTCCATTTGGGGGTAAGGCTCACATCACCTGAAAAATTGACCGTTTGAACCCTGTCTTGGTCAAAAGTTGGTTTATCAATTCGGTAGATGTAAGTGAAGTTCAAATTCCATGGTATGGTAAAATCAACAAAGTTCCCCGGATTATTTAAGTAGGCCAGTTCCTCAGAATCCATATACGGATTACGTGTTGGTCTTACCCGGCCCGGTGTGGCTTTGCCTTTGAAAGTCTCTGCATTGAGCGATGTGCTGACGGTGAAGTTAGAAAAAGTACGTCTGAATAACTTGCCATCTACGTTATACTGCCACTTCTGAATAGTACGACCTACTGAATCCAAAGCGTATGGATTATAGGTCATGTCCCACTGAACAGTAAACTGCTTAAAGAGTACCGTTTGCATGTTCACCTGCAAAGGCGACCAATTCAAGGAATCCGCTAGTATATTGTAAGTCGTGCTAAAGCGAATTGACTCAATCAATTTGATCTTCCTTGCACCCTCTAGCGTGTCTGAAGCGTCGCGCACCTTCATCTCTAAGTTATTACCCAAAGAGAAGCCGACCAGTCCGCTCTTGCCTCTTCCCGGACCGCCAAAAATGCCATTCTCAAAAATGCTGTACGGCGTAATCTGTTCGCCAGCACTATCGGATTGCACATTGCGGTAAAAACCAAACTTGCTTTGTCCAAAATCCGGTCTGTAGCTGAAGTTGACCTCTGGTGTCATTTGATGCCGAATTGCCTTCAAGCCAAGCCCTTCTTTGAAGGTATACATACCAAAAACCTGGGTGTTTAAACTCGCATTGAAGCCGTAAGTGAAACCGCGTTGAAATCCGTTTACTTCGTTTGTCTCAACCTCTAAGGAATCCGGATTCCACACCTTTTCGATGGTGCGGAGATACCAGAACTCCGAGTAGTTCATGCTGGGTGTGAAGTTGAAATAATTGAGTACCCTGCGGTTAACAGATGCGCTAAGTGTATGGCGCAAACCGTATTGTAATTTATCGAGAGATGACGGGTCGAAAAACACGGAATCGCCCACATTGAGTCGGTTCTGGAAGGCTGTGGAATACGCTACGCCTATATCTTGCCACATTTTACTGTTTGCACCGGCAGCATTTTTACCCCTGAAAGGAAAAAATCGGTTTACATCGAAACTCGCATTGGGCAAGGTAACGTTTACATTTCCGGTTTGCGTGTTTTGGTCGTGGTTTCCCGATAAGGTTAAGTTAGACCAGCCAAAGTTCCTTCCGTAGCTCACGGAAGAGACCAAGGTATTTCGTACAATGTCGTTTGGATTATAGGAGTTCTGCCTTAAAAAGTTGGAGCTTCCTAACTGCACATTGGCGTTAAAACTGGTATTGGGCTTAGCCTTTGGGTCTAAGCGATGTGTCCAGGTAAAAAAGGTGGCCTTATTCTCTGAATAATCCGGGTCTTCCCGCTCATTGTCTTTGTTTACCGCATAATCGATGGTGAAATTCCCCGAATAGCGGTAGCGTTTCGCGTAATGGCTTGTGGCATTGATTCGATACGATAGGTTCGCATAAATATCGCCGGTTAGGGCCGCATCAATGTAATCGTTAATACCGAAATAATAGCCCCCGTTTCGCAGCAAATACCCCCGCGTTCTAGAATAGCCGTAAGATGGAATAATGATTCCGGAGCTTCGTCCTTTGGTAATCGGAAAAAAGCCAAATGGCAGGAATCCCGGCGTAGGCACATCGCCCACATACAGCAAAGCCGGACCGCTCACAATCTTCTTACCCGGAATGATTTTCATCTTTTCCGCTTGAATATAAAAATGCGGATGGGTGGTGTCTTGGCAGGTGGTATACCTCGCTTTGAAGATGTACATGTTGTTGAAGGGATCCTTCTTTACCTTGTCGCCGTAAACGTATCCGTCTGCTTCCTCGGTAGACAGCTCATAAATCACGCCCTCTTTGGTTTTGAAATTATAGCGAATGCGCTGGGCATTCATTTCGTTCTGATCGTCTTTGAAGAAAGGTATGCCCTTCTTCACCCCATTCGTATCCACGCTGGGCTGGGCATCCATTATGTAGGTATCAAAGTCGATACTTATCTCATTCGCCCGTATCTCCAAGTCTTTGTAAAGCACAATGGCCGAGCCGTAGAGCGTAATTTTCTTTTCTTTCAAACGGATTTTAATGGAGTCCGTGGCACTATACTTGACTTCTGAATCGAAAGAAGCCTTGCGAAACTTACGTCCTGGGATACTTTCCGGGATTTCAGGTGTGTCGATTGGTGTAGTGTCTAGAAATGTAGAATAGCCTGAAATCCCTGCCAGCAGAGGGCTAGCCCCGAAAAGGCACAGTATCAACAGCAAGAAAGGGATAACTATACGTCGACGAAATTCCAAGTGCCTCTGATTAAGGGTAAGTTTGATGGCAAAGTTTATACCGCTTCAAAAAAACAATACAAAAGTGAAACGACCAATATCCATAACGCTCTGTGTGCTCTTTATTCTGCTGAGCTCGTTTTCCAATTCGAGCTTGCTGGATACTAAAATCAAAGTAGTAGTTATTGATGCCGGCCATGGTGGCAAGGATCCTGGCTCTATTTCTGGCGGTGTAAGAGAAAAAGACGTTACCCTTTCCATCGCTAAAAAATTGGGTGCTTTAATTAAAAAAGAGTACCCCGACATCAAAGTTTACTATACCCGTCTAAGCGATAGCTTCATTGAATTAAGCGAACGAGGCAGTATCGCTAACCGTAATAATGCCGACCTTTTCATTTCGATTCACTGCAATCACAGCGGAAATTCCACAGCCCACGGGTCTGAGACCTATGTGATGGGTACACATAAAAACGCCTCTAATTTGGAAGTAGCTAAACGTGAAAACAGTGCTATTCTCTTGGAGGAAGACTACAAACAATCGTACGATGGTTTTGATCCGAATTCGCCTGAAGGCCATATCATCTTTACCTTTTACCAAAATGCCTTCCGCGAGCAAAGCATTGAGTTTGCCTCTAAAGTGGAAGAACACCTAGGTAAACGCAAAAAAACCAACAAGAGCCGCGGTGTAAAAGAAGCGGGATTCTTGGTGCTTTGGAAAACTGCCATGCCTTCGGTATTGATTGAAAGCGGATTCATCTCCAACCCGGATGAACGCCAATACCTGAAATCCGATTCGGGAAAAGAAGAATTTGCCCAAGCCGTTTTCAGCGCCTTCAAGGATTACAAAAAAAGCGTGGAGAAAGAATAAGTCCGCTCAGAACATGGGCCACAGCCCCAAAGCCTGCTCCTTGCTTCTCTCCTATTAATTGCATACTTTTGCGCCCTTCATTTATCGTGTTAAAAACGCATGAAACTCTCTCAATTTAAGTTCAATCTCTCCGACAATCTTATCGCTCAAGAACCCGCTAAACATCGCCACGATTCGCGTATGATGGTTTTAGACCGTAAGACCCAAACTATAGAACACAAAACCTTCAAAGACATTTTGGATTACTTCGATGACCAAGATGTGTTTGTCATCAACAATACCCGTGTTTTCCCTGCTCGCCTATATGGTAACAAGGAAAAGACCGGAGCCAAGATTGAAGTTTTCATGCTGCGCGAGCTAAACGAAGAGCTTCGTCTGTGGGATGTGTTGGTAGATCCGGCACGTAAAATCCGCGTGGGCAACAAGCTTTACTTTGGTAACGACGACCTCGTAGCCGAGGTAGTAGACAATACCACGTCTCGCGGCCGTACCATCCGTTTCTTATTCGACGGCAGCAAAGAAGAGTTCCGCAACATCATTGAAAAATTGGGTGAAACCCCGCTTCCTCGCTACATCAACCGGGATGTGAACGAAGACGATAAAGACCGTTACCAAACCATTTTCGCTACTGAAGAAGGTGCCGTAGCACCGCCAACAGCGGGCTTGCACTTCTCTCGTGAGTTGATGATGCGCATGGAAATCAAAGGTGTAAAGTTCGCTCCGGTTACCTTACACACCGGCTTGGGCACTTTCCGCGATGTGGAAGTAGAAGACTTGACCAAGCACAAGATGGACTCAGAATACTTCCGTATTCCACAAGGCACCTCTGATGCGGTTAACGAGGCTTTAGTGAACAAGAAACGTGTGGTAGCCGTAGGTTCATCTGTGATGCGCTCCATTGAATCGTCTGTAAGTTCTAAGAGAACCTTGAATCCAACAGAAGGCTGGACGGATAAGTTTATCTTCCCTCCTTACGATTTCTTCATCGCCAATGCCTTCATCACCAATTTCCATTCGCCAATGTCGACATTGATGATGCAAACAGCCGCTTTTGCAGGTTACGATTTCCTCATGGAAGCCTACAAAGTAGCCATTAAAGAGAAATATCAATTCCTGGCTTACGGTGATGCTATGCTCATCATTTAAGCATGCTCCCTAAAGCATTTATAGAACGTATGGAAGGTCAGCTCGGCAACGAGACTGGCCTTTTTCTTTCTGCACTGGAGACAGAATCGCCTGTTTCCGTTCGAGTGAACCCGTTCAAAGATCTCAACATACCCGCTAATTTAGAACGCATTCCATGGTCAGATCAGGGCTATTACTTGAACGAACGTCCATCTTTCACTTTAGACCCCGCCTTTCATTCGGGCAGATACTATGTGCAAGAAGCCAGCTCTATGAGTTTGGATTTCGTATTGAAACAGATTCCGCTAGAAGGTGCCCTAGCGCTCGACCTCTGCGGCGCTCCGGGTGGAAAGAGTAGCCTTCTGGCCACTGCCCTGTTCGAGCAAAACGGGATGGTCTTGGCCAATGAAGTAATTAGAGCGAGAGCCCAAACCTTAAAGGAAAACCTGATTAAATGGGGCTTGCCCAATGTGGCCGTCAGCAACCTCGATCCCAAACACATCGCTAAATCCAAGTTGGAATTCGACCTCATCTTGGTGGATGCTCCCTGCTCAGGCGAAGGTATGTTCAGGAAAGACCCTGATGCTAGGACAGAATGGTCGCCGGACAACGTAGACCTCTGCGCAGCACGACAAAAACGTATTCTAGCCGATATACTTCCGGCACTTAAAGAAGGTGGTTACCTCATTTACTCTACTTGTACTTTTAGCGAAGCAGAAAACGAACAAAACCTGCAGTGGTTGGCTGAAGAACATGAATTGGCGTCTTTAGCGATACCTTTTCCTAGCGAATGGCAGATCACCGAAAAAAGACTCGGTAACAGCATCGGCTATGCCTTTTACCCGAATAAAACCAAAGGAGAAGGCTTCTTTGTGGCCTTGCTCAAGAAACAAGGAGAAGCCAAAGAGCTGAGCGATAAAGGGCTGAAGAAACCCGGAAAAAAAGTAGAAGCGCCTTTGGATGCCTGGTTGAACGAAGATGTTCAGTTGTTTGAGTGGTTTGACGGCGTCTATGCTATACCGGAAAGATTACTGACCCCCGCCTCTCGCTTGTTTCACGCCTTACCCCTTCAATACTTGGGAACCCGCATCGCGGAAGCTGCCGGACGAGAATGGAAACCGTTACCCGAACTGGCTTTTTCGGTTATCGCCAAACCGGAAGCCTTCCCTTCCGTGGAACTCAGCTTGAAAGATGCTCTTCATTTCTTGCGTAGAGACGAACTCAAATTTGCAGATCAGGCCCAAGGTTGGTTGAGAATGGACTACCAAGGACAAGGCCTCGGCTATGTTAAAAACCTAGGTAACCGCAGCAACAGCCAATACCCTAAGGAATGGCGCATTCTGATGAGCCTACCGGAGGAAGTTTCTCTTTGGCATTTGTAGTATAATTATTACCGGAATTGTCCGGCTAATGTCATTTGACTGCCCTTCAAAATCAATTATCTTTGAGATATGAGTTTCAAGATTCAGGATGCCAAGCTCGAACTTATCCAATGGCTAACCACATTGGAAGACAATGCTGTGATTCAAAAACTGATGGAGTTGAAAAAAACAGAATCCAAAGACTGGTGGCTAGACACTTCTGAAGAAGAAAAAAAATCCATTGAACTAGGCCTAGCCGACGCCAAAGAAGGCAAAGTAAAACCTCAATCTGAGGCGAAAAAGATCTATGGAAAGTGGCTATAAGCTTTTCTGGACTCAACACGCGTTAAATGAATTGCAAAATACCTACGGCTATTTGCAAGAGAATTTTACCGATAGAGAATTAAAAGCTTTATCCAACTCGCTGAACAAGACCCTAATTTTGATTCAACAAAATCCCAACTTATTTCCTCTGTCAGAATTTGCCGGTATCCGCAGGGTTGTAATCAAAAAATACAATAACCTCTATTATCTGGTAGAAGGCGACTCAATTAAGATTCTCTCTTTCTTTTCGAACAGGCAAAATCCTAAACTGAAGAAAGTTTAGCATTAGCTAAGTCAAGTTTACTTAAGCCTTGTACATGGTTAACTAAAATCTATGAACTCAAATCTTAAGCACATAACCAATTTAAAATCTACCTAATGTTCGTAACGAATTACAGTTAAAGCAAGCTTCGGCAACTTCTACCCTCCATTAAATCCTAGGTATGGAATTTGCCTAAAAGCCGTGTGGTGAATTCGCAGAAAATGAAACGGTGTATTAAACGCTGCTTGGCTGGATTTTTAGCCATCCTTCTGCTTAATTTCAGTATAGATATACCCGGAACGTTTAGCACCACACTGAATAACAACGCTTATTTCGATCAAGAATCCCTCTTGGAAGTTTTGGCTGAAGAGGTTTTAGGCTTTTCCAATGCCTTTCAAGATATCGACCTTTCGCCTTCCGATGAGGAGCCGGATTCTTCTCCCGAATCCGCTAAGCTCAAAGCTCCATTTATTCTGAACTTCCAAATCCGAAAAACGGCGAAACAAATAACACTTCGAGCGAACTATTGGCTTTTGAACGACACGATGTTGTTGCAAGGCTTTCAACAAAAAGATTCTCCTCCCCCCAAATTCTACTGTGTTTAAGCAAACAGAGCCTGTGCTCTATTTTTTCAATTAACCTTTAAACACACCATAATGAATTTACAACGCATTACGGCTGCGCTAGCTGCGGCCTGCATGTGCTGTTTGCTCACTGCTCAATCGGCAGAAGAACAAAAAGACAGCACCTATATATACGAAATTGAACAAGGGGCTAATCCGCTAAAACTACTTCATGCGGAGCCTCTTTATATCGACTTAATTCGAGACCTGGGTGCTCGAAAAGGGGAAAAGGAATGGAATGTGGGGCTTGGTTTAACTGACCGGCTTCAATTCGACTCTTATACGGCCTTGGTTGAATATGAATGGGCACCTATCGACCGGGTGGGTTTAGAAGTAGAATTACCATTCACTTTTTACTCTCCTATCAATAAGTTTCCTAGCGATTCTCTGCCTTCCAACCGCCTCAATGCTTTAAAGGTAGCCACCCAATGGTCCTTCTTTGTGCATGAGAAAAGCGCTGTTTCTATGGCCTTGGGTTATATCCACGAATTTGAACTGAGTCCGTTTAGGGAATTCGCTTCTCCCTTGCATATTGGGAATACCTATAATCCATTCTTTATTGCAGCCAAACGCTGGGGTACCAACTTCCATAGTTTACTTTATTCGGGTATTCAAATCCACCAAGAATTTTCAAAATCTACGTGGTCGCATCGCTATGAAGCCCATTTCAGCCTGCACTACATGATACCGGGCACCCGAAATTTTATTGGACTAGAAAGCAACAGCTATTTTGCATCCAACCTGTTCGATTTAACGCTCAGACCTCAAATGCGTTTAGGAATTACTGATCACTTACTGATAGGTATCGTGGCCGGTATTCCTGTCGACCGCCGAAACGAACGTATCAGCTCCTTTGTTCGCCTGATTTGGGAACCCTAGTAAGGAAATAGTCCGGCGTTCTGCCGGACTTCCTTTCTAACTTAATCCTGCCACCACGGGAATCAAGCGTTCAATGGTGACATGTTCCATCACCACAATCTTATACCAACTTGGATTTTGGTGGTTATCCGGCACGAGAACATAATCTTGAGCCAATTCATGCGGCACATGTTCAGCTCGGATGGTGACAATGTTTGACCAGGGGTTGCGGTAAAACTTCACCCCTTTTTCATTCAGCTGCTTTTCCAGCCAATTGGTGCGCATGAGTAAAACCTGAATCTTTTCCCACCAACCGTGCGGTCCATAAGTCATCAAGATCATCCAAATCGCGATGGCATTGGCCCCGGAACGACTACCAATCAAGGTGCTATCCTCTCCTTCAACATAACTGGCTTCGCTGGTATTGGCGTATTGCATATAGCCTTTGCGAATCAGAAAAATACCGGTTCCATAAGGAGCCTGTACCATTTTGTGCGCATCCAGGGTAACGGAATTCACCTTGGGGTTGCGGAAGTCGTTTTGAATATCCGGACTGGCAAAAGGATAGAAGAATCCGCCATAGGCCCCATCAACATGTATCTTATACTCCACTCCTGCTTTGTCAAATTCATCCGTATAGGCATCAATGGGATCAACAGAACCGAACATGGTCGTCATCATGTTACTCACCACAATGAAGTACTTCCCTCCTTTGTTCTGTGCTTCCCGGATGGCTTGGTTAATTGTATCATGACTAACCAAACGGGTAGTGTCATCGATTGCGGCTTTCTGAATAGTGATGCCCAAGACATTGGCAGCTTTGGCCATGGAATAATGACTATCGGCTGAGCAGAGGATCACAATCTCCTCGCTTTTTGCTCCATACTTCTGCTTGAAGTAATTGCGGTAAATCCAGCAGGCCTGCATATTGGCTTCTGTTCCACCTGAAGCCACATAGCCATCAAATTCGCCTTGGCCTTTTAAGATGTCGTGTGCGCAGATTTCAATCACTTCGCGCTCTATGGACTGCGTTCCGCTGAAGAAGCTCTCCGAATGTCCGAGGGTATGGCAACCGATGTGATTGGGGTTATGGATTAGCGAAGAAAGAAAAGGGGCATCCTTTAAGAAGCTGGCATCCGAAAAGAAAACCTTGCTGTCCAAATGACTCGCCGGAACACCCACGATGGCTTCATTAAAAAAATTCACATTCTCCTCTAAGGCGCCAAAGACGCGCGATTTAATCTCGTCTTGGCTAAGCTTTTTCCAAACCTGATTCATGCCGCGAAGATAGGCGCAACAAGGGAGTAGGAAAAATGACGGAAGTCAGTTTCGGGTTGACGAGTTGGCGTGTTTCGGGTTGCATGAGGCGTTCGTGTTCTGGCATAAAATGAATTTTCATCTCAGCCAAATTGATGCTGAGCTTTATCCAATCTCAACTCCCAGAGGGGGCGCAAGATTTTGCGCCCCTCTGGGAGGCCTTCGTGTTCTGCCAGGCATTTTTTGGAATGGCGAAATGATGAATTATGAAGCTTGAGTTATGAATAGTCTATCGGATTTTTGATCGTTGATTTGAAACGAACCCCCTCCGTGTACCCTGTGAAAAACTCGGTGAACTCAGTGGTTAAACAGTTCGCTCTTTAATTAAGAGAGTGGCAATTTCCCTTCTATTGACCCGAAGACCCCCTAACACTGCGTCAAGGCCTCGGCTATGGTCCATGGTCCATGGACAAATAAACTCCTCGATAGAAATTCCATTTAAATTACCTTATCTAGAATGATGAAATCAAGCGCGCTTCTTCTTCTGTCATTTCTGGTTCTTTGGGGATGTAAAAAAGACAATACACCGGATCCGGCGCCCAGCGAGCCTACAGAGAGCTTAATTCAACTGAGTACCTCCTTTGGCGACATGTTTCTTTGGCTTCACAAGGAGACTCCCCTTCACCGCGCAAACTTTTTAAAACTGGCAAATGAGGGCTTTTTCAATGGAACCACTTTCCACCGTTGCGTGACGAATTTCGTAATTCAAGGTGGCGACCCCAACAGCAAAGACAGCAACCCGAGCAATGACGGACAAGGTGGCCCGAATTATACCATTCCGGCAGAAATCCTTGATACCTTTGTGCATGTGAGAGGCTCGATTGGCGCAGCACGTAAAGCAGATAATGTAAATCCTAACAGAGAATCCAATGGTTCTCAGTTTTATATTGTTTTACAAGACAACCTAAATACCGCCTCGCTTGACGGCAAGTACACCGTCTTCGGAACTGTATTGATGGGCATGAACGTAGCGGATCAAATTGTACAACAAGCCAAAGACGCCAATAACCGACCGCTTACTGATATTCCTATGACCGTGAAAGTCATCACCCGCACCAAAGCGCAGTTGAAAGCCGAGTTTGGATTAGAGCTTTAGGGGCGTGAGACGTGCGGAATGAGACGTGAGTAAATGTCCCTCTCTGTAAAGCGGACTCTATGTGCCTTACTAGTACTCGTTTTACCGGAGACAGGCCATGACCTGCCTATGCAATCTAATTGCATGGAATGGGAGTTCTGACTCTTTATTTAGGCTCTCCCGATGTCATCGGGCTTCATTCTTCAAGCTAAACAAACTGCGCCAGGCATGCCCTAGCCACCGAATCGACCCGGAAAGTATTGCGAAGCATCTGATTTGGGGCCGCTACTTCTTATCCTTCTTCCCGAAAATGGAGAAGTTTACGTAGCGTTTTGGATGCTCTTTCAAGTCTTTGAGTAATGCATCGAGTGAAGCGCTCGCGTCTCGGAGCTTATTGTAGAGCGCTTCGTCTTGGGCTAGTTTACCCAAGCTACCTTTACCGTCGTTGATATTGGTCAGAGTCTCGTTGAGTTGAGCCAAAGCGCTGGTAGCATTGTTGACAACCGCCTGCAATTGAACGGCGGATAAGGTATCGGAAAAGGCTTTAAAGTTGGCAATGGCTGCATCAATATTGCCGCTGTTGTCTGCCAAGTTCTGTACAATCTTGTTGGCGTTATTGATGATGTCTTGAACACGTCCATTCATGGTTGACTCCAAAGAAGCCAAGGTGCCATTCAATCTAGCCATGGTAACAGGTAGTTGACGCATACTGGATTTTAAGGCTTCCCCTTCCGGACCGTTCATGGTGCTGTCTAGTCCGCTCAAAATATGCTCTACCTTTTCTCTCAATGGAAGTGTAATCTTACTCAGGTTCTCTACCAAGCCCGGCTCCATATAGCCTTCCAACTGAGCATGGTTCTCGGCCATCTCGGTTGAATTACCACGCAGCATTTCAATCGCTTTGCTGCCAAATAAATCGGCACTGTAAATCTTAATTACAGAGTTAACCGGAATCTCCATACTGCGTTGTACCTCAATGGCTACCCTAAAGCGGATGCTATCACCATCCATAATTGGATTGACCGAGGTAACTTGTCCAATTCTATACCCGCTAATTAAAACAGGATTACTGGGAACCAGACCATCTACTTTACTAAACTCGGCATAGTACGTATTGGTTCGAGTGAACAGGTCACGGCCTTTCAAGAAATTATAGCCCAGGATTAGGATAGTGAGGGCGATGGCTGTAAAAATGCCAACTTTCGATTCATTCGAGATTTTCATGTGTTGCAAAGATAGTTTTTGTGATGAAAGCTGACTTATCCTTTGGAACGAATCGCTTCCACCGGATCGAGTCTGGAGGCACTAAAAGCGGGAATTAATCCGGCCACAATACCAATACCGGCTGAGAGCAGGTTGCCAAATACAAAGTTTGATAGACTCAGGCTTACGTCAAAGTCCAATGCCGACTGAGCCAAAAGCGTCCCGATGAATACGAGTCCAATGCCTATCAGTCCGCCAAAAACAGCTAAAATCACGGCCTCCGTGAGAAACTGAAACAGAATAAAGGCGCGTTTTGCACCCAAGGCCTTTTGTATGCCGATCAGGTTCGTTCGTTCTTTGACCGATACAAACATGATATTGGCGATACCAAAACCTCCTACCAAAATAGCAAATAGCCCGATAACGAATCCTGCCGCTTGCAATACGGCAAACACAGAATTGATGGCCCCTGTAATCATGGTAATCTTATTCAAAGCAAAATTGGCATCTTGCTCCGGTTTCAGTCGGCGTATACTGCGCATCGCTCCCAAAATGGCGTATTCCAATTCCGTTTCAACTATATTGTCTGCTCCCTTAACCAACAAACTAGGCCTGTTAAACTGAGCGGCATTCATGATTTTATTGAAAAACTGCAGCGGAAATATCACCCATTCATCTTCGGATGGTCCCATAATGCCTTTGCCCTTCTTTTCCAGAACCCCGATTACGGTCATCTTGCGTCCTAAGAAAACCACCTCTTTCCCTATCGGGTCATTTTCACCAAATAAGGTTTGTGCGAGTGTATACCCTAAAATCAGCACATGCGCACCTTGCTTCGACTCGAAGTACGAAAAGTATCGTCCTTGGGCTAAATTGATGGGGTTGACTTCTTTGTACTCATGACTCACAGCCATGCCCGTTACCCCTTCGGCTACCTGTCCCTCATATTTCACAGCCTTGCCCCAAGTTTGCGTCATAAACGCCACTTCTTGAATCAATGGATTTTCGGCTAATTTGTCTTTTAAAAGGTTTGCTTCACGCGGGGTTGGATCCGGCCGGTTCACGTATTTCCACCAAGGGTAATTGTCGGAAAAAATAAAAGGCCACTTCTGAATGTAAATCACGCCTTTACCAAACGATTCAAAGCTTTCATTCACCGATGCTTTCATGGAACCCACAACGGCATTTACGGCTACAATGCAGAAGATGCCCATCGCTATGCCAACCATAGACAAAAAGGTTCTCAGCTTATTCTGAATAAGCGATTGCCAAGCCATGCTATAGCTCTCACGGCCTAACTGAAGGTATAGCAAAAGGGCTTTCATTCCGAACAAAGATAATTGATGCCCGCCGCTTCACGCGCGACTTAACCGACCAAAGGGGGAATTCGGTCGAGGAGACCACTGTGCGTTGAGAACCGAGCCAAACGCTGTTTTCAAGCTTGAATTGGAAACTGAAGCAATAAAATAAGCAGCGAAAAAAGGTAAATCAGACCGGTAAGTCCGATAAAAATATACTTATAGCGACGGCGAGAGATACCGGTGAACTTGGATCGAAACAGCCAATTTAAGAGAAAAGCACCTAAGCAACTGAGGATAGGTGGAATCAGTAAAAAAGTATAAAAATGTTGCATCGCTGCCATTCAACTGCAAAAATGCCAAATCAGTATTACCCTATCATGATGTGCGTATCCGGGTAACGGTAAGCATTGGATTTTACTGGGACGGAGAGTGAGAAGGCCAAGGATAAAATGCCAATTCTACCTACAAACATGGAAGAAATCAATACCAATTTACTGAACTCCGAAAGCTGGGCTGTAATGCCGGTTGAGAGTCCCACGGTGGCGAAGGCCGAAACCTCCTCAAATACCAAACTTAAAACCGGAATTTCCGGCTCCACAATGGTTAGTATCACTACGCAAATGAAGATATAGCTGGCCGAGAAGATAAACACTGAAAAGGCTTTGAAAATCAGCTCTCGGGAGATGGTTCTTCGTCCCATAGTCACTTCTTTTCGTCCGGTAACCGTGGCTATAATGGCTGAAAATATCACCACAAAGCTCGACGTTTTAATACCTCCACCGGTTGAGCCGGAAGAGGCCCCGATAAACATCAAAAAGATAAAAATGATAAGTATCGGCTGACTCAATAAGCTAAAATCGACGGTATTGAAGCCTGCTGTTCTAGTGGTAACCGATTGAAAAATGGAGGTGATCACCGCAGGGAAAACTTCCGTTTCCGCTAAGCTTTTGTTTTGCTCCAAGAAGAAAAACATCACGGCACCAAAGGCGATTAAGATAAGGGAAGAGTAAAAAGCGATTTGGGTGCTGAGCTTCCACTTTTTCCAAGGTTTGCTCAAGCGCTCTCGAACATTGCGTACCTCAAAAATATCCCGCAAAGCCGGAAAGCCCAAGCTACCAAAGAATATGGTTAAAGCGATGCAGAGGTGCAGCATGTAATTATTCCGAACGCCTAATTCATACAAGCCATTGCTAAACAAAGAGAAACCTGCATTACAGAAAGCGGAAATACCGTGGAAGATGGAGAAAAACCAGCGTTTCCCTTCGCTAGAAAAAGGATAATCACCCCAGAAATTGTAAATCAAAATAATGCTGATCAACTCTATGGTGACGGTATAAAAAACGACCTTCCTGAGCAAGGAAACTGTACCCATGAGCGACTCGTTATCAAACAGTTCTTTCAGCATGCTTTGCTGACGAAGCCCCACCCCTTTTTTCATGAAGGTGGCAAAGAAGGTAGCGAATGAGATAATACCCAATCCGCCTACTTGGAACAAAATCATGATGATAAACTGTCCCTTGGCATTGAAGTAATTGGCCGTATCCACCACAATCAGACCCGTTACACAGGAGGCTGAGGTTGCGGTAAAGAAGGCATCGATAAAGTTCAAACTCACGCCTTCGGTATTCACGGCCGGTAGCATCAACAAGGCTGTTCCGATGAAAATTAAGGCGATAAATGAGAAGAGAAATATGGTAGTTGGGCGCAATTTAATTCGCCCCAAATTCTGAATCGATTTGATGGCCTCCAGCACGATAAGGAGGAGCAAATACATCTGGATGAAGAAGACATAATAGGCCTCAAAGCCTTCTATGCCCATGCTTTGGAACAGGTTCGCTATCATGGCAAAACCAAAGAACTGGTAACTGATAAAGTTGACGAGTACCAGAACCAGTAAGGTCATCTCCAGCCAGCTTTGCCGGATAAACTGCCATCGCTCAATGGTAAAAAAGAGCCGGACTATAAAGTTTAGAATGAAGACGGCAAAGAAGGATCTGTTTACATCCAAGAGGACTTTCTTCTGCGCTTCGGTATGCTCAAAACCGTGGTAGTAAATCATACTCACCACCGTTACCAAAGAAGAAACGACAACAACCCACCCCATCAAGGTTTTGATGAGGTCCTTGTTCTCAAAGATGAACAGGTTTACACGTTGCCTAAGTCCAAACATCTAGTTTGATTTTAATCGCCTAGCTTCTTCCAAAAGCCTGACTTTATCCAATGGCACCACGCCCACTTCTTCGCAAACCAGGCCGCCGGCTAGATTGGATAAGAAAGCGATGGTTTCTTCATCGGCTCCCAATGCCAAACAAGCCGCTGCTACCGATACTACGGTATCTCCTGCACCGGATACATCCGCGATATCGCGTTTGTGTGCCGGCAAGTGAAGCCATTCCGGGTCTTTGTAAATTAAGACACCCGCCTCAGACAGGGTAACCATAATACGCTTGGCTTGCAAATAGGTATTCAGCTCTTTCACGGCGCTCTGTAAGTTAGGCATCTGCCTCAAATCCAAATCGCTATTCAAGCCTTCTTTTATTTCCTTCAAATTGGGTTTGAAGAGGTCAACGCCTTTGTACATCAAGAAGTGTTTTTTCTTCGGATCTACGATGCTCGGCACGCCAGCTTCTTTGCATATATCAATCACGACCTCAATCACACGCTGACTCAATACCCCTTTGTCGTAGTCTTCAAATACCACGGCATCAAAGTGACTGATAAGCTGCTTTACTCCGGCAATTAAAAGTTCTTCTTCCGCAGGATTCAGCTCATCAAGCGATTCATCGTCGACACGCAACATCTGGTGGTTGTTTCCTATGATGCGGTGTTTGACGGTGGTTTTTCTTTGCGGACTAGGAATCAAGGCGTCTATGCCTATTTCGGCTTCAGCGAAGAGTCGGCGCATCTGCAAGGCATGCTCGTCTTCTCCGATAACAGAGGCAATGCTGACTTTAGCACCCAAGGCTTTTAAGTTCAAGGCCACATTGGCTGCACCGCCCAGACGCATATCGCGACGTTCAACAGATACTACCGGAACCGGTGCCTCAGGAGAAATGCGATCCACCTTACCAAAGAGGTAAGAGTCTAACATCACATCCCCGATCACCAGGATGTTCAGCTGATTGAATCGGTCAAAGAGTTCTTCCCAGTTCATTTTAAATCTGCCAATACCGTTTTGATGCGGCTCATGGCGTCTTTCAATACTTCGTCGTTAGCGGCATAGCTGATGCGCACACATTCCGGCGCCCCGAAGGCTTCTCCCGGAACCAGCGATACATAGGCCCTGTTTAAAATATACATGCACAAATCCGTGGCGTTGGCCAGGGTCTGTCCGTCAAATGATTTTCCGTAGTAGCTGGACACATCCGGGAATACGTAAAACGCGCCCTGCGGCACATTGCAAATCCAACCCGGGATATCCTTCACTAGGTCTAATACCAGGTCGCGGCGACGCAAAAAGGCATCGCGCATTTCCAAAGCGCTGTTGCGTGGCGAGGTTAAGGCAGCCAAAGCAGCTCTTTGAGCGATGGAACAAGCGCCGCTGGTAAACTGACCTTGCAGCTTTTCGCAGGCCTGCGCAATCTCAAGAGGCGCGGCAATGTAACCGATACGCCAGCCTGTCATGGCAAAACCTTTGGATACACCGTTAATCACCACCACCCTATCCTGTAAGGACTCAAATTGAGCGATGCTCTCGTGTTTGCCGGCAAAATTGATGTACTCGTAAATCTCATCCGACAGGATTAAGACTTCCGGGCGACGCTCAAATACCTCTGCCAAACCGGCTAGTTCGTCTTTGGTATACACCGTACCCGTTGGGTTACACGGCGAGGAGAATAAAAAAGCTTTGGTTTTAGGCGTAATGGCTGCTTCCAATTGGGCCGGACTAATTTTAAAATCCGTTTCCACCCCGGCATGCACGAAGACCGGGATGCCGCCCACTAGCTTAACCATTTCGGAGTAACTCACCCAATACGGTGTAGGGATGATCACTTCTTCTCCCGGGTTCACACAGGCCATAATCACATTCATAATCGAATGTTTGGCTCCGGTGGAAACCACAACTTGGTTTATGCTGTAATCCAGGTTATTTTCCCGACTAAACTTGTCTACAATAGCCTCTCTCAGTTCAGGGTAACCCGGAACCGGGGTGTAGAAAGTATAGCCATCGTCGATGGCTTGTTTAGCGGCTTTTCTTATGTGATCAGGGGTGTTGAAGTCAGGCTCGCCAAAACTCAAGTTGATTACGTCGTAACCCTTGGCTTTGAGCTCTCTTCCTGCCTTCGCCATCCCAATGGTTTGGGATTCGTTGATCCAATTGATGCGTTCAGCGAGGTAATTCATGGTTAATATGAATGCGAATATAGAAGAAGCATTAATGTATTGTTGCGAATTAGCAGATTTATTCTCGCATTCACAGCGCTTTGAAGCCTCCAAATCGCTCGAAAGCAGGTAAGCCACAATTTGGCAGAGAACTTCATCTAGACAGCTGTTTTTCAAGTCATTATGACCTGATAATCGATTGTTTAAAATGATTCCCTGTCATTTTTTCCGAAATCGAGGATTGGAAATGTGTTTGCAAGCTATTTCTGCGTTAGCACATTGAATATGGATTTTAAGAATTTCACCATCAAATCACAGGAAGCGGTTCAGAAGGCCCAAGAACTCTCTATGACGCAAGGAAACCAGCACATTGAGACCGGTCACTTGCTGAAAGCGCTTATACTGACGGATGAAAACGTCATCAGTTTCTTACTTAAAAAAGTAAACGTCAATGCCGACCGACTCCAACAAGCCTTGGACGCGGTATTGAAGTCGTACCCTAAAGTGAGTGGTACCGACAGCCAATATTTATCGAGAGAAGCCAATGCGGCCTTGCTGAAAGCCAATGCCCTGTTGAAAGACTTCGGCGATGAGTTTGTTACCGTGGAGCATATCCTCCTCGGACTCCTTTCCAATTCCGATGCAGTTGGGCAATTGCTTAAAGATGCCGGTGTGAATGAGAAAGACCTTAAGTCGGCCATCAAAGAATTGCGCGGCGGAGAGCGGGTCAATTCGGCCAGCGCTGAGCAGCAGTACAATTCGCTTAGCAAATACGCCAATAACCTGAACGACCTAGCCGCAAAAGGCAAACTTGATCCGGTGATTGGAAGGGACGAAGAGATTCGTCGGGTATTGCAAATCCTTTCCCGCCGTACCAAAAATAACCCAGTTCTGATTGGTGAGCCGGGTGTAGGTAAAACAGCGATTGCAGAAGGCCTAGCGCACCGCATCGTGAGTGGCGACGTACCGGAAAACTTGAAATCGAAAAAGATTTTCAGTCTTGATATGGGCGCCCTGATTGCCGGAGCCAAATACAAAGGCGAGTTTGAAGAGCGATTGAAAGCCGTGGTGAAAGAAGTCATCAACTCCGACGGCGAGATTGTGCTCTTTATCGACGAGATACATACCCTGGTAGGTGCCGGTGGTGGTGGCGAAGGCGCTATGGACGCGGCCAATATTCTGAAGCCGGCCCTGGCCCGCGGTGAGCTGCGCTCTATTGGAGCCACCACCTTGGCGGAATACCAGAAATACATTGAAAAAGACAAGGCCTTGGAGCGTCGTTTCCAGAAGGTGATGGTAGAAGAGCCGGATACCCAAGACGCGATTTCTATCCTCCGCGGATTGAAAGAACGTTACGAGGTGCACCACAAAGTGCGAATCAAAGACGAGGCGATAATCTCTGCCGTAGAGCTTTCTCAACGTTATATCACCGATCGTTTTTTACCGGATAAAGCTATCGACTTAATCGACGAGGCTGCATCAAAGTTGCGTCTCGAGATCGACTCCGTGCCGGAAGAACTGGATGAAATCGAACGCCGCATCATGCAGCTGGAGATTGAGCGAGAAGCGATTAAACGTGAAAAAGACGAAAGCAAGCTGGAAGGCTTGAGCAAAGAGATTGCTGAGTTGCAAGAAGAACGCAACGAGATCAAAGCCAAATGGCAGTCGGAAAAAGACGTGGTAGAACGAATTCAATCCACCAAAGAGGAGATTGAAAACCTGAAATACCAGGCCGAGCAGGCGGAGCGCAGTGGCGACTACGGCAAGGTGGCCGAGATTCGCTACGGCAAAATCAAAGAAACAGAACAACAGCTGGAAGACGCGAAAGCGCAGCTAGCTGAGATGCAAACGAATAGTCCGCTGGTGAAAGAAGAGGTAGACTCGGAAGACATTGCCGGCGTGGTGAGTCGCTGGACCGGCATTCCGGTGAATAAAATGCTGCAAAGCGAAAGAGAAAAGCTCCTTTACCTGGAAGACGAACTGCATAAGCGGGTGGTCGGGCAAGAAGAAGCCATCGCTGCCATTTCTGATGCAGTAAGACGCAGCAGGGCCGGATTGCAAGATCCGAAACGTCCGATTGGCTCCTTTATCTTCTTGGGCACAACCGGGGTGGGTAAAACTGAGCTAGCGAAGGCTTTGGCCGAATACCTCTTTAACCAAGAGAACGCCATGGTGCGTATCGACATGAGCGAATACCAAGAGAAACATACCGTTTCACGTTTGATTGGAGCGCCTCCGGGATACGTGGGGTATGATGAAGGCGGACAGCTAACCGAAGCGATTCGTCGTAGACCCTACAGCGTAGTGCTCTTGGATGAGATTGAAAAAGCGCATCCGGATGTATTCAATATCCTCTTGCAGGTATTGGACGACGGTAGGTTAACCGATAACAAAGGCCGCGTAGCGAACTTTAGAAATACCATCATCATCATGACCAGCAACCTGGGCTCCGATGTGATCCGCGATAATTTTGAGAACGTCAACGACTATGAAATCGACGATGTCATCGCTAAAACCAAACTTCAGGTGATGGATATTTTGAAGAAGAGTATTCGTCCGGAGTTTCTAAACCGAATTGATGAGACCATCGTGTTCCAACCATTGACGCGCGACAATGTGCGCGAGATTGTGGGATTGCAATTCAAAGGTGTGCAGCAGCTGATGTCTGAAAATGGCATCGAACTTTCAGCTACCGAAGAAGCTTTAGATTGGCTCGCTCAATTGGGCTACGACCCGCAGTTTGGCGCTCGTCCGCTGAAAAGAGTATTGCAAAAACGACTACTCAATGAGTTGAGCAAGAAGATACTCTCTGGTGAAGTACAAAAAGACCATGCTATTCTGATTCGCATGGACGACAAAGGCCAGCTGGTCTTTGAGAATAGCTTACAAGAAGCATAATCATTCTCTCTGACTAAGGGATTTATGCAGAAGCGGGACTCGTTCCCGCTTTTTTTGTTTCCGTTCAATTCGTTTATTTGGGAAGATGTTGCGTTTTGAAGACCATGCCTTCGATTACTGGATTCCGGAATCCTGGTTCAAATACCTGCTTTTGCCGAGTTTTCTATTGGCTGTATTCGGTCAATTGGGATTGGAATATTCGGAAAGCACTGAAATCAGAAGCCTTAGTCGAATAGCCCTTTTTCTGAACATCATCCTTTTATTGAGCTGGTATTACAGACGCAGCATTTACCGCAGAATAAAGCTTTACCGAAGCACGGACATCGCTAAAGCCTTTATCATTCTCTATGCTTTAGCGAAAATTCAACATTGGCCATACCAAGACGAGTTATTGGTTGCAGCTCTCGCTACTGCGTTGTTGCCCTATTTATACTTCAACCTAACTCAGAAAAGGCCGCTTAGCACTTGGATTGCGAAAATCGGATTAGGACTTTATTTCATCTGTATACTTTTAGCGCCGGAGCACCTACCCTATCTGTTTGAACTTAGTTCATTAGGTATACTGCTCCTAAATCTCTATGCCTTGTTCTATCGGAAGACTCAGAGCTTGATTCATAATTGAGGTAGATTGTGTTTAGTGCCGGGACCTTAGCGCTCTGCCAGGCTTTCTTCGGGCTATTTAACCACTGAGGCCGCCGAGTTTTTCACAGAGGAGCACAGAGGGATTGGAGTAATTTCTGCTGCTCTGTTTTCACGGGCCCTGATATGAAGTCATCGGGAGAAATTTCTGTGTCGCTAATTCAAACGTGTTTTCTAACTCGCAACCCGAAACTCGCCAACCCTTTACCTTACTCCGTTTTCAATTTTAAATCAAAGAACAAAAATCCCTTTGCCCATGCTCCTTGCTCTTCGCACTAAGGTTTCCAATTGTTTTCGTATTTCAGTCTTGCACCGATAACGCCGCCTGAAGTAGCACTTGTCATCCAATCCTCCACATAAAAACGAGCATATCGGTATTCAGCATTGGAAAGATTATAGGCCGAGCTTCTTTTATAACGCACTACATAGCCATGACCTTTTTGCATAGCTGCCGGGTAACCCCAACCTACAGCCGGAATAGATTTCACATAGGCTAGCCCTTTAAGTTCACCTACATGGGCTATTTCTCCACCAAATGCGCCCAATCCTTCCCAATTGGGATTGGCATAGTTGTGATTGGCAGTTTGAGCTCTAGCCGTATGAAACTGGAAATTGAGAGAGGCATTCATCCCAAAAGAAATGATGACATAGGGAAAGACAACAGGCGGAATGCAATTGTGACACGTGGTGTCCGGTCCATCTTCATTCAAACCATGGAATAACTCAATGGGCGTGGCATTGAGCGTATAGTTAATAGAGGTTGTTATGGTAGCAGGAGGATCAGCCAAGACCGGTTCTTCTTCCTCTTTACTGCAAGCGCTGATTCCAAGAACCAACAATGCAAAGGCGGCTAAATAAGCGATGGACTTCATTTCGTTTAGATTTTATTCAAAACTATTGCTGCGCCGCTAAGCCTTTCATGACATTTATCACATAAGTCTATGATTTTAAACCATCCAGCACAGAACGGTTCATATCAATTGATCTCAATTCCAAGCTTTGAAAAGTCTACTTTTGAATGTGGAATATGCAGAACACCTTGAATTGATGCGCCAGAGCATTTTGGCCATCAACGATACCCTTTACAGTCCGGCTGAAAAAGCCGCTTGGATAAAGGCGCTTGAATCCGGTAACCTAGATGAGCGACTCAATCAACAGTTTGTGATGGAGGTGACGAGCGACGATGAATCGCTTATCGGCTTTGCCAGCTTTACCGAGGAGGAGATTGATCTGCTTTATGTAGACCCGGATCACCAAGGACAGGGCATTGCGCACGATTTACTGGAAGACATTGAAGACTATGCTCGACAAGAAGAATGGCCTCAGCTCAACGTTTTCGCTAGTAAAGCCCTTTTTTCTTTAGCGATTCGGCATGGATACGAAGTGAAAGAGAAACAGGAAATAGTTCAGGGAGACCAGACTCTCACGCGCTTTCACATGCAGAAACCACTGAACAACAAGCACCACTATGCGCGGTATCTGATAGAAAGCAACCGACTCTACCTGCGTGAAATGCTGAGCATCGATGCAGCCAATTTTTACGAACTCAACCTGGATCCGGAGGTGATGCGTCATACCGGAGACCGCTCTTTTGAAAGCATTGAAGCCTCGCGTGAATTTTTGGAAAACTACGATCCCTATACCGAAGAGGGCATGGGTCGTTTTACCGTGATACGAAAAGAAGATGGTCAAACTTTAGGCTGGTGCGGATTGCGTGAATTGCCGGATGGCGACGTCGATTTAGGGTTTCGCCTTCACCAAAAATACTGGCGCCAAGGTTATGCTTCCGAGGCTTCTATCGCCTGCTTGGAATGGGCTAAAAACAGTTTAGAATTGACCAGCGTTATAGGACGTTGTCACCCAGATAACATCGCCTCCCAAATGACTTTGCAGAAAGTAGGGATGAAGTTTGAAAAGGAAACCATAGACGAGTTTGGCGTACCCATGTTGGTGTTTCGAATCCTATTTTGATTCTGTACATTTGAGGTATGAACCGTTGGACACTTTGGCTATGCCTCAGCCTATTTATTCTTAGCTGCGACACGGAGCGCTGCGACTGCATGAACCCCTCCTGCTATGATGTAATTCGACTTGACCTGAAACCGGAGGCGGGCGGCTATGGCCTGGATGACCTAGATACCCTTTATCTGAAAAGCAAGCTGGAAGGTGAAAATGACCTGTACTTCGACACCCTCATTACCTTTAACGATAGTTTCTTTACCCAAATATACTGCACACAAGCTTGGCGGGTAGCCTTGCCAATGAAGAAAAAAAGCAATCAAAACGGTAAAGAAAAACCGGTTGAGCTCTACCAGCTTTTTGTAGCGACAGATTCATTCGCTGTTGATCAAATGCGCACCGAATTCGTGTACCGAGAAGACGAGTGCCGCTGCGCAGACTATAGTTTGCAGTCGTTCCGACTCGACGGCGCTCCGTTTACGATAGCTTCGAACTTTGGGTTTGTAAAACTGAAGAAGAAATGATTTGGCGACTGCTCCTTTTGGGTTTAGTGCTTTCGGCATGCTGTCCGAAGGACGAAGCCCCTTGCCAAGACGACTGCCGAACCTTTATGCTTTTTGTACCGGATATTGTGTATGACTCGACCGACTTGGACACCATTGTAAACCTCTACAAAAAAGAAGGGCATCGCTTTCCGGATACGATGTACCATGTTTTGGGACCTGATAAACGCTACAGCCACGTGCATCCCTGCTCCAGGGCGGGTGAATTGGGCTTGCATAAAAACCTAACGGATTCAGAATCCATTGATGCCCGGGTAGAATGGTACCGCTTGTTTATTGGACAAGACTCTTTTGTGATAGACCAAATTGATTTAAGTCTCATCCGCAGCGGCTCCTCCTGCAGCAATTGCATCACCTCCACCGAACGGAAGTTCCGCCTTGATGGCAAACCCTACTTTGTAAATGAGCCGGCCACGCCGAGTATCATTTTGTATAAGAAATGAACTGAAGGTTGCGAGTTAGCGAGTTGCGGGTTGCGGGAAATTAACTCTAACTTTTTTTACGTCAACTATTTGCTCTGAATAATAAAAGAACTTGCAGGTACGCCGGACCTTAGTTTAAACGCACGACCAGCGGACAAACAGAGGCGGTAAATTCAGGACATAGCTGGAATAGTTAGTAAAGTCTAACGGTCCGCGGCTTGGAACAGTGGCGGTAATAGAACGCGTCAATGTCAGCCGAAGAAAAAGTTAAATTAAAGATATGAATTTCCGTGATTGCACAAACCCGCCATTACTCTAAACCGCTGTTGGCCATAGTATTGTTAGTTGTTCTTGTTTAATAACTTTTCAGGTATGAAATATGAAGCTGCATATTGTAGATCTTCTTCCTGGTTTTTAATATCCTCAAATACTTTCATGTACCAGTCAGGATTTGTTGGATCATGAGTTAACATTTCATAAGTCAACACACCATAAAATTCTCCATTTTTCCATGGTTCAATGCCATAAATTCCAAGTCCGAGATTTTTTACTCTGTCAAGTACAATTTGAAATTCATCCGCAGAGAAGTATTTAATGTCTTCAACATCGAATCCATTATTAAGATTTGTTAATCCATTGAAAACATGTTTCTCAAGATAATTGTTCTCCCTTTCTATTTTTTCACTAGGATTCAATGACGAAAATTTAAGTGATGCTCCTTTTTAAATAGTGTGGCCAACGCATGTAGGGCGATAAGGCTGGTTATCAATAATTCTGAATCAATACTTCAGTTGGAATATGCAAGGTCTGATTGATTTTTCGAATCATTTCAAGTGTGAGTTTTCTTTTCTTATTCATGATTTCACTCACTCGACTTTTGAATCCAACGATTTCTGCAAGATCCTTTTGTTTCATTCCCATTTGTTCCATTCGGAATTTGATAGCTTCAATTGGATCCGGCATTTCAATCGGGAAATGTTCGTTTTCATAAGTATCAATGAGAATTGAAAGAATTTCAAGCTCGTCGCCTTCCTCTGATCCTTTCTTTGCATCGAAAATAACTTCCAATCGCGCTAATGCCGCCTGGTAGTCTGCATCATTTCTAATAGGCTTGATATTCATATTCAAATTGTCTTTGCGTCAATTTTGTCATATTCAGCATGGGTTCCAATGAAACGAATCCAACAAATCCCATATTCGAAATTGAATTTCACAATTAGACGGTAGTTGTTACCCATTATATTAAACACAATCCTATTCTCAGGAAGAATATTTGCGCTTGGGAACTCCGATTTTAGCCGATTTATGGATTCCCAATTCGATTTCTCCATTTCATTGTACCATGCTTTCAGTTGTTGTTCGTAATCTGCATGTTCCTCCCAGAAATTTCTAAGTGTTGACTTTGCAATTACGCTCACTTCAAATAGTTGAATTCAAATACAGAACAAAGTTACCAATACGGGAACAAGTTAAACCGATTTTCAATTGGCCCCAACAAGTTATTTCACCCAGTCATTCTATTTACCCAAATCAGCCAGTGAAAAGGTCTCCCCTAAACGTGCGCCTTTTTCGGTCATCTGCACCGTTCCACATTCTACACTTGGATCGTGTTCAAAGAACATCACATAATCATTCGCTAAGGCCTCTTGGTGGAAATGATCGCGTTCGCGCATGGTGTCGAGCGGACGAATATCATAGCCCATCACGTAATTGCTTTGCACGTGGAAACGAGACGGAATCAAATCGGCCATGTACACCAATGTCTTGTCGCCCAGCTTAATCTTAGGCAGCATCATCTTTTCGGTATGTCCGTTTACAAACCAGAGGTCGAAACCCGGCATTAGCGACTCCCCTTCTTGGATAAAGTTCAACTGACCATTCTCCTGAATGGGTAACAAGTTCTCTTTCAAGAAAGAGGCTTTCTCGCGCACATTGGGCTTGATGGCATGGTTCCAATGCGCTTCGTTTGTCCAGTATTTGGCATTGGGGAAACTGCACTCAAATCCGGTTCTGTCTTTATTCCATTGCGCGGCCCCTCCGGCATGATCAAAATGCAGGTGGGTGAGCAAAACGTCTGTAATATCGGCTTTGCTAAATCCTTTGGCATTCAGCGATTTTTCTAAGCTGTCTTTTCCGTGGAGGTAATAGTGACTGAAGAACTTCTCATCCTGTTTGTCGCCAATACCCGTATCAATAAGTATCAAACGGTTCCCCTCCTCTACCAGCAAACAGCGCATAGCCCAGGTACACATGTTGTTGTCGTCGGCAGGCTGCTGTCGGTTCCAAATCATCTTTGGTACCACGCCAAACATGGCGCCTCCGTCTAACTTAAAAAGGCCGGTATCGATCACGTGTAAGTTCATGCTACAAATGAAGGCAAAGCCAATAAAAAAGAAAAGCCGGAATTGACCCGGCTTCTCCTACTAAATTCTATGAAGTTTATTGAATTACAAAACGAACGCGGTTCAGCTTGCCTTCGTTATCCATCAAATTCAAGAAATACACTCCCGGTGTTAATACGCCAGCATCTACTTCAATTGATTTTGAACCGAGCTGAATTTCCGGCGCCAGTGGCATGGTCTGTCCAAGAGCATTCACTATATGTGCTGACTTCACCTCCACGTTTGCAGTCCAAGACACGGTAAACTGTCCTTTGCTTGGATTAGGGTATACGCTCCAATTGCCGGCTTCCAGACCCTCTACAGAGGTACGGTTGATAAACACCGACTGTGTGCTGGAGTTTACGCAGCCTTTATCGCTGGTTACGATAAGGGTGACTTCGTAGGTACCATCCAAAATATAATTGTGGGTAGGATCCAGAATACTATCGTAGCCTCCGTCGCCAAAGAACCAGCGGTAGCGCAGGCCAGCATTGGTTGGGCCTAAGAATATGATACCACCGTTCATATCAAATGTGGAGTTGTACGTAAAGTTTGCCGGTGGCAATGGATTCACATTCACCGTTTGGGTTTCTACATCGGAACAACCGTTGCTCAAGGTAGCGGTGAGGCTAACATCGTAGCTTCCGGCCGGCAGTACAAAGCTGGTATCTTTAGCTGAAGTAGTCGTGCCGTTGTCAAAGTCCCAGCTAAACGTCATTGGGCTTCCGCTTACGCTGCCGTTCTGGAAGTTGACGGTTTCGTTTTCACACACATCCGATACGATCATACTGGCATTCGGTTTTTCATTCACCGTAAAGAACATGCCTGTGCTATCTGAACATCCGTTGCTACTCATTGCTTTCAACGCTACCCAACGATTGCCCGGTGCATTGTAGAGGCGCGTTGGTGAGTTTGCCGCGGTGCTAAAGCCATCGCTAAACAACCACTCAAAACTAGTGGAATTCCCGGATGGCAATGTCGATGTGTTTGTGAACATTAAACTGTCGCCCGCACATGGAGCATTCATCACAAAAGAAACGTCAGGCGCTTCCAAGAGTGAAATCGTGGAAGTTACACTATCGATACAGCCTAAATTGGTCTGAACCACCAAGGTTACATCGTAGGTGCCAAATTGCCCGTATTGATGACTCGGGTTTACGCCTGTTTTGGAGGTATTGTCGCCGTATTTCCAGGTATAGCCCGCAAAACCACTGCTCAAAGTTGAAGTATTATTGAAGCTTACCGTGGTATTGTTGCAATCAAAGGTAGACGTAAAGCTTGGGATAGCGCGAGGAGCTTGCGTTACATAGCGTGTTGCTTTGTCTGTACAGCCGTTTACCTCTACTTCCATGCTTACCAAATAACTTCCCGGACTAGCATATAAATGCGTCGGATTGTTACCGGAACCTAAGGTTGTGCCATCACCGAAATCCCAACTGTAATTTGGCGTACCTGCAGGCAGCAATGAATTGTCCGTAAAAGGAAGCGGAGTTCCTTCGCATTGGTTCAAAACGGTAAACCCTGCTTCGGGTATTTCGTAAACAATTATGGTTTGTGTATCGGTCTCAGTATAACCGAAATCGGAAGTTGCTTCTAAGGTTACCAAATAAGAACCGGCAACGGTATAGGCGTGTTTCGGATTTCCATCTACTGAGCTATCTCCGTCTCCGAAATACCATTTGTACGTCATGAAACCGCTATTAATTACCGATGTATTATTGAATTGAGCCAAGGCCGATTTACATACACTTCCCACGTTAAAGCTTGGGTCTGGCCTTGGTGCCACAAACAGGGTTCTTTCTATGCTGCTTTCACAGCCGGTGGCCAAATTCACGAGGCCTACGCTGATAAGGAGTGTGCTGTCATTCCAGCCGGCCGAAGGAGTATAATTCAAAATACCATTCCCTGATCCGGGAGCCACCGTGCTTGTGTCGCCGCTCGGCACAGCCGTTCCATTGATGGTTAGGATATCTAATTTGTTTATGGCCCAATCCACTCCGAAGCCTGCATTGCTGAAGCCCGTCGGCGGATTTAATTCGTATTCCAATACATCCCCTGTGGCTACCACATCGGGGAAGGATGAATTTCCTAGAGCAAAGGTACCGTTGAAATTCTGTCCGGGCGCAAACGTAGCTCCAGTAGGTAGAGCGTTGATAACAACGTCAACCGGAACTTTATTACTTTGGCAAACCGGAGGCAAGGTATAAAAGACGGTTCCATTCCACGTACGTGGGTTGAAGGTTCCGTTCCAATTCGCTCCTTTTCCTACCCCGGCATCAATGCGGATATCTGCATTGGTATACACATTTGCTCCATTCGTATAACGAATATTGGTAGTAGAAAGTAAGAAAATGTAGATGCCTACTTTTTGTCCTTGATTGATGGTTAATCCACCAACCGGAAGAAAGGTTTGAGATCCTTGACCTTGTCCGCTCACTCGTGCCCCACCTAAGAAATTCCAGCCAGCGCTGCTGTTTTCATTTCCTACATAGGTGCCTGAACGCCAGTAAACAACGGCTGAGTCATTTCCCGCCAGCATATTCAAGGCAAAGCTATCGATGGTGATGGTATTTAAGGCTGTGATGTCAAACATGTTACCCGCTTGCCCGTTACCCGCTGCATAGGTTGTGATGCGGGATCCTTTAGCGAAACCTCTACCTGCTGTTACGTAATAGGTATAATTACCCGGCGCTAAAACAGGTGTGTTAAACGTGGTTCCAATGGCAACCGGACTTGTAGCCGCCATGCTTGTAAACCAAAGGGCGCTGTCTTGTCCGCTTAGGTTTCCTGCCGTAAGCTGCACACCCTGCGTTCCACAAGCCGATACATTGGAGGTAGTTGGATCTGCCGGTGTTCCGGTATAGACTGTGCCAATCAGCAAGGTAGTGTCGTTGGATACATCTTCTTCCCCTACCAACTCTGTAAAGGCATAAACATCAATGTTTCCCCCTAGTGATGTATTGATGCCCCCAAGCATAACCAGGGCTGATGCACCGGAATTAAGTGTCCCGGCATAGACCGTAGACAAAGTGGTAGAATAAGCGTTGCCACCTAAAGTGCCGGTGACCTCGGCTTTGACGGTAATGTTACTTTGTGAATTTAATCCGAAGTTGTTGATGGTAACTTGGATAGAGTCGTTAGAAGAGCCGCATGTCCCTGCCTGAAGGGTTACATTTGTCGTTCTCATGTCGTTATTGAACTGCGCCTGGGCAGCCGACAAGGTAAACCCGACGAACATACTGGCTAATACAACTCGTTTGAAGTTGCGGTAGGCGTATTTCATAGAATATAGATTTGGTCGAGTTCCAAAGGTAGTAAAGAAGATGTAGTGATAAAACTAATTCCCTAGTTTATCGACGTATTTTTTTCGCTACATCCTACCGAAAAACTCAAGACTCAGATGCCGTGAAAGCGTACATGAGCAGGTTGGCGCCCATTTGCAGAGCTTTCTCCCTGATTTGCGGAGAATCGGTATAGGTGCCGGCATCTTCCCAGCCATTGCCCAAATCGCTTTCATACGAATAGAAGCAAACTACCCTACCCTTATAAATAAGCCCAAAACCTTGAGCCGGCTTGCCATCGTGTTCATGCACCTTGGGTAAACCTTTCGGGAATTTGAATTTCTGGTTGTAGATAGGATGGGTAAAGGGTAATTCTACAAAATCCAGCTCAGGGAAGACTTTTTTCATTTGCGGACGAACAAAGGGATCCAGTCCGTAGTTGTCGTCGATATGGAGGAATCCACCGCCCATCAGGTATTTTCTGAGATTGGCCGCCTCGTCATCGCTCAAGGTAAAAGTGCCGTGACCGGTCATGTGAATGAAGGGGTAATTGAAGATATCTGCCGAGGCCGGCTCTACTACCGCTTCTTCTCTCTGGATGGATAAGCCTAAAGCCTTGTTGGCGTAGGCAATCAGATTGGGCAGTGAAGTTTTATTGGCGTACCAGTCTCCGCCCCCTTTGTATTTGAGGCGCGCAATCTGCAATCCCTTTTGCGGGGCAAAAGAGAAAAAGACCAAGACAAGTAAGAATAAACTCCATTTCTTCATTGCTTCGAAATTATCCTTTTCAAAGGAAACGAAAAGAACTTCTTGTTCTTATCCGTGAAAGAGACTAAACCAAGCAGCGGTTTGTACACCCGCCGTCTCCGTTCTAAGCCTTTTATTGCCTAGCGAAAGGGTTTGAAACTGCTTCGCTTTCGCTAGTTGTAACTCTTCTGCACTGAAATCGCCTTCCGGACCAATCAACACCAAACTAGACTCCGCCGGAGCGTGTTGGGTAGTCCATTGCAGTTCTTGTCCGTCTAGCGATGCGATATACCGCTGTTCTGTATGTTGCTTAGCGATGAATTCCTTGAAACTAAGCATGGGATTCATCTTGGTAAAGTGCCAGGCACCCGATTGTTTGGCGGCCGCCAGCTGGATCTTCTCCAGCCGGTCCATCTTCAGCACCTTACGCTCCGAATGATCGCATTGGATAAAGCTCAGTTCCTCCAAGCCGATTTCTACACATTTCTCCAGCATCCATTCAATACGGTCCATGTTTTTGGTAGGCGCTACGGCAATATGCAATCGCGCCTTACGCTTGGCATGAAACTGCGTCTCCAGCAAGTCCAGTTCCGTTGCCTTTTTACTGAAACTGCGGATTCGAGCCAAATACAGATTTCCCTCCCCATCTAGCAGGTGAAGCTCATCTCCTACCGATTTCCGCAATACCTGAATGGCATGGCGGGTTTCTTCTTCGGCCAGGTAAAGGGTATTTCCTTCGGGTTTAGCGCTGTAAAAGAGTTGCACGCCTCAAATATACTCGCTTAAGGGAAGCGATGAAGGTCGCCAGCCGAAAATGTCCATTCCGGGGTGCGAATTACCTTTTCCTCCGCCGAGTACCACATGCCGCCCGACGGGTTTTTCAGGATATGCATGTCCTGCGCCGGCATATAGCTCTGGGCCAATAAGAAATAACGTTTGCCCGCTTTGGTCACACAAACATCCATCACGATAACGGCATGTCCATAAGGCTGTCCACTTTGAATCAAAACATCGCCTACTTGAACTTCGCTAAGCGATACTTTTTTCAGTTCCTTGATCAGGCTAGCCGTGCCTGCATAGCTGAACACCAGGTCCATATAGTTGCGAAAAGTCTTATGCGAATAACTCTCCGCTTGCTTTTTCACCCAGCTGAAGCGATTGCCTTTGAATACCGGACGAAAGCCCTTGGCGTATTGGCTGTACTCGCAATTCTGGCCGTTCACAAAGTGAAAGGCAATCTTGGCATAGGCCTTTTGCTTCCAGAGGTACTCCGCCCGAAGCCGCATCACCGCATCGGCACATTGCTGCAAATCGCGTTTGCCCACATCGATATCCAGAACCGCCACCTGCACATCTTGCCGGTATTTTGGTCGGCCATCAAAGAGGTAGACTGAGTCGGAAGCCTTTAAGGGGAAAGACCTCAGGTAGTGAGCGAACGAATTCGAATCCGCAGCAAGCCTTGTTGCATTCGTCGGACAAGCCAATTCAGCTACCTGCTTGGCTTTGCTCAGGCTCATCTCCTGACTGGAGCAAGCGCTTAGAAGGGTGAGAAGGAATAAGAGCGGCATGCTTGGATAACGAAAAAACGGAGGGGAAATTTTGTGGTAATAGTCCATAGACCATGGACCATGGACTATAGCCGGGGCGTTGGCACCTGCTTAATTGAGGTGAAGAGATGAAGCGATGAGGAGATGAAGGGAATTCAATTTTCAATCGTACAAAATCAGCAGCACAGGAATTTTCCCGATAAATCACATCGGGACCGGTGAACGGGTCAGAATTGAAACACTATAAACTAGAACAGAGCCACCATGGACCATAGCCGGGGCGTTGGCACCCGCTTAATTGAGGTGTGAACTGTTTAACCACAGAGTTAATCGAGGAGGAAACAGAGCTCCAAGAGGGGCGCAAGATTTTGCGCCCCTCTTGGAGATTAAATTAAAGTTCGTTTACCTGCCTGAAAGTGGTAGGCAAAAAGTAACTGTACACACCCATACCAAAGGGTAGGATGCACACAGCTAAATGGAACTCATGACTTGCTTCTGCAGCGTATGGCTTCGCGAATAAATTCTGCTAGGCCCGGCTGAAAGTTTTCGTAATACGTCTTGAAGCGTTCATCTTCCACATACATTTCCCCTAGCTGAACAAAGCGTTCTTCGCTTGTGGGATTGAAGCGGTTCAGGTGTTCAAAATACTGCTGAATCAAGTCTTGGATTTCAGCCGAATTACTTCCTTTATGGCTGAGTTGCGCGAGGGCTGTCACGATTTTCACCCCCTCCTCTTTCAGCTGTTCAAAATCGGCTTTATCCATGGACTTAAGTCGCTTTTCACTCGCTTCAAATTCTGTTGGCCATTTACGTTTGGCTTCTTCTCGGTAGGATGCGGCCTCTTCCGGCCTCATGCCTTCATACAATTCTTCTGTTTTCATTTTGACTTTCTCTTGTGGGTTAAGCTCCCTGGCCAAGGAGAGCTGTACACCATTTAATAAATTTTGATACTCTTTCAGTTTCATACGCAATTGCTCCTGTTGCCACTTCAGGGCTTGTGCCCTTTGGTAGTTCGGGTTTTGGAGAATCAGCTTGATCTCGGCCAAGGGCAATCCCAAGGACTTAAACACCCTGATTTCCTGCAATCGCTCCAAGGAAGGCAGATCATAAAGACGGTAGCCGGAATCGCTTCGCTCTGTGGGCTGCAATAGCTTTAGTTTATCATAGTGGTGCAAGGTTTTGATGCTTACCCCGGATAAATCAGCTACCTCCTTCACGGTAAAAAACTGTTGTGTTTTTGTCATGACAGCACAAAGTTAAGCCTGACCTTAGGTAAGGGTTTGAATGCGTGAGAGAATTTATCAGAAAGCCATGCTGTATCCTAAAACTTGAAACAGCTCCAATAAGAAGTTCCAAATACCAAGAACCAAGCTCCAAGTTCCAAATACCAACTTCCAATACCTACAGATTTAAATGTCCGAAGCAATTACAGCGCAGAACATTTTGGATTTTGGCTTTTGGCTTTTGGAATTTAGTCGAAGCCTCACTTTACAAGTTAGCTCATGCCTATTTGGCTATCTTTTCCTTTTATTTTGCCCCTATGCTAAGCGATTTCATCCACGACATGCACAAGTTGGCCATTCCTGAAAAGGCAGCCGGCATGGAAGCGTATATGAAAAACCAATTCAAGCTGTTGGGCGTTCCGAGTCCGGAGCGAAAGTCGCTTTACCCCCTCTATTTCCCTAACTGGAAGAAGCTTAGCAAAGCCGAACAGGTACAAGTAGCGATCGATCTTTGGAATCAGCCTTTTCGCGAGTTCAAGTATGTGTCGATCGATTGGATGCAGCGGTCAGGGCTCTTCAAACAGCCAGGCAGCATAGCTCTTTTTGAGCGATGCATTCTGGAGGACTCCTGGTGGGATACGGTAGACGCCCTAGCCAGCAATCTGGTGGGTGGCTATTTCTTGAAATTCCCACAGGAGCGCGATGCCTGGATAGAAAAATGGGACAACGGCGACAACATGTGGCTACACAGAAACACCCTCATCTTCCAGCTCAAATACAAAGACCAAACCGACCTCGACCTGCTCGAATACCTCATCAAACGACACAAAGACTCCAAGGAGTTCTTTATCCGCAAAGCCATCGGCTGGTCTTTACGCGAAGTAGCGAAACGCAACCCGCTTTGGGTGCTTCAGATTTTAGATACGGTGGAGTTATCGGGGTTGAGTCAGAGGGAAGCGAGGAAGGGGATCAAGGCATAGGGCGCAGAGCGGAGGGCAAAGGGCCGAGGGAATGAAGTCCGAAAGTAGATTTGATGAAAGGATTTTTGATTTATGATTGTTGATTTATGATTTGAGCGTAGGGATGAGTTTTAATTGGTCTTCGAAATGACGCAATTATGAATTTTGAAGGTTGAGTTATGAATAGGCCTTTGGATTTTTGATTTGTGATCGGTGATTTTTGATTTGAAATTATGTACATCCCTTAATAGTGTTGACCGTTTTAGGTTAATATTTCATTGTGACTGCCCGCAATAGTTTTTGCTATATCTGTTTCATCAATTTTATTTTTTTGATAACCGCTAGCATATTGTATATACCTCTCTGTCATCGCGTTAACTTATATGATTCCAAAATCTGCTCATGTCATTGTCCATATAGGATTTCAATAGAATTCGAAAATCTTCGTTGATATCAAGATTTAGTAAGTCTTTCGATAAATCGGGTCTAATTGCCCATATCCAACAGTATATTTCCTCTTTAAGTGGCGGTTCATTGTCTGGAATGAACTCAATAATATCTTCAGAAACTCCTATCGTATTTAGAACTAAAGAGTCAACTGCTGAAAGTCTTTCATCAAAATTGACGAAATCAATTATGCCTGTGCGATTAACAGTCGCTGGATATGATTGTAATAGTAAACTCAATTCTGTCACCATAGTATGAGGCCTAACGTTCTCCGCGCTTGGGCCGGGCGAAATTTAGTCCGAAACCTAATCTTGGAAACCGACCTGTAAATTAAGGATTTCGCTGGAGTATAAAAACGAGAGATTGCTGTGTAATAGCAGGTATTGAGTGTGGCTTTACTCCCGCATTCGGACTTTTACATCCATGCTGCCATGCAGGATTCTGGTTATTTCAATGGTCTCGTTATCCAATTGTCTATAGAATATTACATGACGTTTCGCAACAAAGCCTAAAAGGCCAGTAGCTATTTTTGAATAGCTTTTACCGATGTTGGGGTTTTTAACAATGTCATTAAACCGGTCTAGTAACATCTGATAGTATTGGTCCGCTTGATTTTCAGACCATTGATCAAAAGTGTAGTTCCAGATCTCATTCAAGTCATTCACCGCACTTTGAGTAAGAACGTATTTAGCCATTTTTACGTTTGGCCTTAAGTTTTTGCAAATTTTCTTGTGGGTTAAAACCTTCCACCCAACCGCTATCTATACCTTCTTGAATAGCATTTTTTAAAGCTTGAACCTGATTTTCTTCATGCTCTAAAAGTCGGAGAGCCGCGCGTATGACTTCACTTACATTCTTATAGCGGCCCAAAGCGATTTGGTCGCTTACAAACTGATCAAAATAGCTGCCTAAGGAAATGGATGTGTTTTTCATTTTGATACTCATTACCTCAAAATTACCAAAAATTGGTAACCATGTCAATTAAGCTAATTTTAAAAGTAACATCCCAAATATTTATCTAAGTGACCATATCGCTAATCCTGTACTAACCTTCGGGACAAATCACCAATTTATGAACCGGATCAAAGCAAAATTAGATTACAAACGATTGCCTTTAAGCAGTTCAAAGGGTAGTGTAAATTAATCTTCTGTGAACCGCGCAGTAATTTCTGGCCAATTAAGTTGCAATGCTGAATACGGTATATTCCATTTTCCACTTTGAACCTCTCCTACTTCCAATTCTAAATCCGTTGTTATACCTGCGCGAGAAGCATGAAGCCTGTATGCATTAAAGAAATTACGCTCAACCGGTGTTATCTGGATTCCCACTTTTTTCGAAACATTTTTTAATTGCCAAGCATCCAGAATAAAAATTACAATTGAAGCAGTATATCTTCCAATGAAATAAAACAATATTCCTTTCCAACCCACAGTTAAGAAACCAAAAACTACAATCACAATTGTAAAAATACCGAATCCATGCAGATAGCTGAGTCCAGTTATAAAGCGCACTAAAAATGGAACTACATAAAGTCCAAAAGTTGTAATTAAACCTCCTAAAACCGTTGCTATTCCAACATATAAGGCAATTTCGTTTGGTGAAAAACCCATGTAAAATGTGTAAAGACCAGCAGCAAATGCTACAAAACTTGGAATTAGTTCAATTCCTTCAACGGTCTTTAATACCTGAAATGCAGAAAACCTAGGATGCAACCTTGCTATATAAGTAAATGCCAAATCAGTTTTTAATCTTATCTTTAATCCCCGAGGTGTAAATATTGCCATATCTATTTTTTCTTTTTTCGGAACAGTCAGTTTATTTCACTCACAAAGATGAAAAAAATCCAAGGACTTTGTAATTTTTTAAGCGTTACTGTTTTTAGGTAAGCTTTCAATTTCAAACCTAATAGCGGCATTAATTCTTGTAAAATTATACCTTATCATTTCAATTTGAATGAATTTATGATTTTATTGAAATCTTTTTCCCAATTTGATTCTTCTTCAATTATACATGAAAGTGTCAGATCAATCTCTCGGTTATTTTGCGGGAAACAATATAAATTTACTAATACATCCGATTTATTTACGATTGATGCTCGTTCATACTTAAGAAGTATACAAAATGCACCATTTATTTCTTTAAGTTCTACTGGATACCACTTTTTTATCTCCAAACCCAATGATTTAAAAGTGTTTACAATTGACAGCTTATAATTTTCTTTTATGATTGTTTTTTCCTCGTTTGTTAAAGATTTTAACTTAGTTCTTGAAGGAAGAAAATCGCCATTTTTTCCTTTTATTTCTTCTACAAGTACCCTACAATAACTAAAATTTTGACCGGAATTTAAACCAACTTGCTGTAGCGTTAATTTAGATGGCAAAACGGGAATGACTAGAACTGACTTTATTGAATCATTCAGGGCTTTTAAATTTGTATTTTGAATTTCTAATCGCTTCGAAGGATAAGATAACTCACCAATACTATGAATTTGCAAGGTCTTCCAAACTTCAATTTTTGTCGTGTCTTCAATTGGTTCTAATGAATTTACATTTAGTAAATTTGATTTTGAATTGTTAAATGTGAAGAAAATCAAGGATATCGAAATAAACATTGTTGTTTTCATTGGGTCTATTTTTTCGTGTTATCTTTAAACTGTTTGCTAACGTTTTCCGCGCAGGCCCAGTGCGGAGAATAAGGACCTTACCTAGCATGGAAACGGATTCGTAAATTAAGTGATTTCCTTCATTTTGAAAACCAAAACAAAGCATTGGGCTTGCGCGGTGTTATGTGCTGCCAAATTCTTCGGACGAATGACGCTGATCTATTTTTTCAGGCATTTATATAGCCAGACGCTTGAACTTATCCAAATAATTTGTGTTCACTTCCTCCAACTCTTCGTATGTGATGACCTTAACTCCTTCAAACATTCTATTGAGTTGAGATTCAAATAAATCTTTCATTTCCTCCTTTTCTTCCAGTCGTCCTGCAAGCAAAACAAAATCAAAATTGTCAGTAGGATAATTCAACTTTGCATTTAGTTCCACCTTGTGATGTGGGTTCTCTGTAT